>OGPW01001411.1_pt1 | contig 16355 bp, 22 predicted proteins | sample 1553061 | NCBI WGS metagenome assembly OGPW01 (sample SAMEA2580292, study PRJEB22360) | human gut metagenome | biome: human gut; feature: human-associated habitat; material: faeces | place: Denmark | collected 2008/2010
AGCATGAAAATGTTCTGAGTTCTTTTAGTCTGATAGGAAGCCCCATAGGCTTCCGGTCTGATTGTTTGAATCATCTGATTGTCTGCAGACGGCTACAGTAGTTTGTCTGGTGGAAAGCAGGTTGATGTATACCATACGTTTGCCTTTTATAAAAAAGTCATACGCGGAATTCACCTTATGCAGAAGCAACGCATCTGCATAGCCCTGGCTGTTTGACGTAAACCATAGCCCTACAAGCCGGATGGTTCGTACATGGTTTGTTTGCTTTTCTTTCCTATGATAAAATGGTATATGTAAGTTTTTGCTATGCTGCCAATGCAGCATGACGATTTGGGGAATCCCTGCCATCGGCATAATCGTTCATGGAATATGGATTCTGTGAGCCTGACTGCGCTATGGTTATCATGGACTGTCTCTGTGGGGATGGAGTACGGTCGTGAGGGGCGGGGATAGAAGAGAGGGGAGAAAACTTATGGAATCATTGTCTTTACAGAGAAGAGCGGGGTTTACGTTCCTTGAAGTGATGATTGTGGTGATGATTATCGGTATTCTGGCGGCGATGGCTGTTCCCGGACTGGCCGGGGCGGCAGATGCGGCTAAGGAAGCGAGAATCCGGTCGGATTTGCAGACCATCGGATCGGCAGTGGAGCTTTATCATGTGCAGCATGGGGCTTATCCGGATTCTCTGGATGCACTGGCAGAGTCGGGAAACGGGAAGGACGGGTATCTGAAATCTGTTCCCGAATCGCCGGATGAAAAGACATCCTATACACTGAATACATCCACAGGGGAAGTAACCTGTACTTTTAATAATAAAACTTACTCGTCTTACGGAACCAGTAAGGCATCTTCTGGTGCGTAACGTTTATAGTCTGGCTTTTCAGGAGGCTTTTTATGGCAGATAGACCTGTAAATAATCATAAGGGCATAGCAAAGTTTCTGACTTACAAAGGTCGCATCAGCCGAAAGCAGTTCATGATTTATCACCTGTACGCCTTCGTGGTGTGTATTACTTTGCTGAATCTGTTTCTTCTGGCATTTCCGGCCTGGAAGCTGGAGGCGCTTAAGGGCGCTGTAGGACTGTTCTGCCTGATCAGTCTGTTCTTCTGGGCAAGACGGGCGCACGATCTGGGCTGGGATGCCCGTTTCATCCCCGTGCTGGCCGCAGCCAATCTGGTGGTATATGTATTGGATAGTCAGGGGATTCTGAGCGGTTCCGCCCATGTGGTTATCGGGCAGGGACTGCAGTTCCTTACCGGCGGCCTTTTCATGTATCTGATCATGCAGCCAGGACATGTGGGGGCTAACGAATTTGGAGAAGATCCGGTAGAAGAGGAGCGGGAAAACCAGAAACGGAAACGGGAAGAATTCCGTGAATTTAAGAAAAAGAGGGAAGCTCTCCGGGAAAAGGTGAGGAGAGAGCAGGAAAAGCGGGAATACTGGAAGGATGCCATCAGCGGTGAGCCGATTGATGTGGAACCGGTGGAGAATAAACCGGTAGATCACCGGGTGGTGGAAGAATATACTGAGGAATTAAGGAAACACCAGGAAGAAACGGGGCACCATATCCACTGATACGGTCTGGGGAGGCCAGGTGGACAGGGCGTAAGGGAAATGACAGGCGCAGTGGGCTTCGGCTCATTGCGCTTTTTTTATGGGGGAAAATACATGGGGAATAACATCAGGGGAATGTTACAATGCCTGGGAAATCCGGTGTACGGGTTTCCCTGCTATATAGTTCTGGCCGCACTGGCGGTATGTGTGAGCAGCTGGCTGGGGTATAAAGGGGCAGCAGGAGGACTGCTGTTTTCTCTGCTGCTGTGTTTTCCTGCATGGGAGGACTGGAATACCCGGCTTATATCCGATGTCTGGAGCCTGGCCCTGCTGGGGCTTGGGCTTATCTGGCAGCCATTTGACGGAAGGAGGTTGCTTTTTTCCTATGCCGTGCTGGCAGCGTTCTGGCTGATTCTTTATGCATGTAAAAGGGGAGGTGCCGGCATGGGGGATGTGGGACTTTCGGCGGCGGTTGCCTGCTGGCTTACGCCGGGAGAGGTTGTGCTGTTTCTCTGGTTTTCATCGGCAGGGGGGGCACTTTGTCTGCTGGCGCTTTATCTGATGAAAAGGCAGCGGGAAATTCCTTTTGCGCCTTTTCTGGCTGCAGGGGGGATTATGGCCTATGTGTGGGGACAACAAATCATATCGTGGTATATTTCGTTTTGCTGAAAGGACGGGGATGCTGCTTCTGGAATGTCTGCTCGCTGCATCGCTTCTGGCACTTATGGTGTCAGCCTGGCCGGCTGCGGTATCGTGGCATGAGGAGTATGTGCTGTATCTGGCAGCAAAAGAACTGCAGATGGCCATTCGGGAGGCACAGGTGCAGGCGAAGAATGATGATGTCCATTACCGTGGAGCCGCCGAAGGGGTGATATTCCGCTGCTTTATGCGGAATGGACGGGTAAGATATGAAACGTATCGCGGTGTAGAGCGGACGCATCCGTCAGGGAATCTGCCCTGCGGGGTGTCTCTTTCCGGTAATGGTACAGCACCGAAGATGGTCTTCTGCCGGGATGGTTTTGCCGGCCGCAGCAGGATTTATTCGTACCGGCTTACTTCCGGCGGCGGAAAGCATGCCCTGGTGGTGGTATGTGCCATGTACACCGGGCGTGTGCAGATCCGGCGGGGGTGAATGGATGGGAGGACGGAGAAAAGGCCTGGTCCTGCTCTGGACGCAGTTGTGTATCTTTCTGGTCATGTCCATGGCGCTGGGGGCATTATGCATGCTGCGTACGGCGATTACACGGGAAGAGGCATGTGAACGGGCGGCAGGGAGAATCTATCTTGCACAGGAAGTTATGGAGAAGATAAAATATAAAGAGAAGACGCAGCGGTTCATGGCTGTCCCGGAGGGAGCCGTGGAACGGGGCGGACAGATATTTTACGTAACGGTGCAGGAAAAACCGGAAGAAATCCGGGGGATTCCTCTGCTTTGTGTCCAGGTGTCAGTCAGGGACAGGCAGGGACAGGAAACGCTGTTTATTACCCACAGGAAAAGGAAGGAATAACCAATGGCCAGAAAATCATTTGAAGGAATGAGTGATGTAGAAATCCGCCAGTATATGATTGAACGGGATAAGAGGAACAAGAAGATTATATTTATGATTGTTCTTGCCGTGATTACTATTGCGCCAGCTGTGGCGCGGTACAAGGAAATACTGACGCTGCTCATGGGGAAATAACAGGGGGAATATTTCATGAGGGGAGTTCACAGGGGGGTATAACACTGGAGCTGGTCATCAGTCTGGGGCTGATGGCCACGCTTTGTGCTGCCATCATGCCGTCAATTACTGCTATGGTGCAGTCGGTACGCATACTGTCCCGGCGTGTGGAGGATAGTTCCACGTCTCTTTTTATAGCTGATTTCCTTACGGAAAAGATAAGGAATACGGTGGAAGGGGTAGAAAAGGAGGCACGGCAGGGAAATACCTATGATTATCGGGAAGAAATGCAGGATGGTACCTGGCAGACCTATACTCTGCGCCAACAGGGCAGCCGGCTGGAGATAAGGATTCCCGGCGGATTTTCGCAGCCTATCACCGGAGGGGCCGGTGATGTGGAGACGGTGACGGATGTGGAAGGGAATCCGCTGTTTACCGTATACACAGGAGGGCTGGTGGAAATATCGGCCATTCTGGGGAAGCCGGATGGGAAGGACCGGCAGGTATTGCACACCGCGGTGTATCCCTATGCGGAATATTTTAATAAGGGGGACATATGGGAAGTCGAAGGGGCGCAGTAAACGTACTTCTTCTGTTCCTTATGATGGGTCTTACCGCAGTGGCCGGCGCACTGCTGGCTATGACTGTACGGTCGCTTACGGCGGTCTGCTCTTATGAGAATGGCCTTTGTGCTGTATATGCGGCAGAAAGCGGGGCGCAGTATGGTCTGTCACTTCTGGAACGGGAAGGAGTACCGCAGAACCAGGTGATAGAGTTCTCCGAGGAAGGAAGGACCTGTCATGTGGAATTCAGGGATTGTGATGAAGGGGGAGGCATTCTGATTTCCCGGGGAACGCATGTGGCATCGGGGGCGGAGCGTTTTATCCGTCTGGAGTATGAGCTGAGGCCAGGGGAAACCGGATATGCTGTCATAGTGAATAAGATTGGAGCTTCACCATGGAAAGCCAGATAATGGAGTGGAGTCAGGGAATGGGGAAACGGCTGAAGGAATACTTCCGCAGCCGGGAAAGCCGCCGGCGTATGACCGGAGAATGGGATGTGGCGATTTCTGTCGGAGCTACCCTGTTTATGGTGACGGTAAGGAATGGACGCTTTCTGAAAGAAAAGGAATATATTCTCTCCGGCGAAGGGGAAGCCTCACTTGCTGAGGCTCTTTGTCGTGCTGAAAAAGATGGCTTCCGCCACCGGAAACTACTATGGCTCATGAATGAACCGGATTTGCGGTGTGTATGCCGGAAGTTTCCCAATATGACGGAGCCGGAACTGGAAGAAACCATACAGTGGGAAGAAGACCGGCTGTTTGGCAGTGAGCCAGTGCAGTCGGGGTATCACATCCTGTCCAACACCCCGGAAGGCTATGAGGTGCTGGTGTCCGCCATCCGGAAGGAAACAGGTGACAGGCTGGCTGCTGCGGCAGAAAAGGCCGGCCGGGTCATCGCCTGGGGGATTTCTCCACCGGACCTGTTTCGGATACGGGCGGGGGACAGGCCATGGATTCTGGTGCTGGGCGGTGCATCCAGGGGACAGGTATTTGCTATAGGTGCAGAAAATACCTGGCGGTCAAAGCAGCTTCGCCTCCAGGAGTATACGGCACAGGTGCTGGCGGAATTTGCTGCCCGTGTGAAGTTTCCTCAGGAAGAAGGCAGGGTGTTCTTTTTTCCGCTGACTGATGGGGATAAGGCAGGAAAGCTGTGGTGCCGGGCGATGGAGGAGGCAGGGCTTTCTGTGACAGAACCGCTGTCCCTGCCAGGGGAAGCATTATGGAAACCCCAGGTGATGGAAGCGGCTCCTTATATGCCTGCATGCTCTATAAATCTTGCCAGAAGGGAGGATAGAGGTTTTTCCTTCTGGCAGAGTTCTGGCTGTGGAAAGAGCCGGGTACCCCTGTTCTGCCTGGCTTCATTCCTTATGATGCTGCTGTCCCTTTTCTGCTGTCTGTATGAGGCGGTATCGCTGTGGAAGGCAGAAAAAGTTATGAGGGATATGGCGCCGGTGGCAGCAGCCCACGCAAAATGGGAGAAAGAAAAAGAATGGGAAAAAGCACTGGCTGAGGATCTGAATGTCTGGGAGAAGGGGAGTGGGCACTGGCAGAAACGGCTGATTTATCTGTCAGAGGCAGCCGGGACAAACGTGGTGCTTTCCTCTCTGGAGGGGCCAAATGGTGAAATACGCATTCAGGGCACCGCTATGACCGATGAGGAGGCCAGAGCTTTTGCTGATCTCCTGGGGGCGGCCTGGGGAGACCAGGTGCGGATGGAAAAACTGCGCCGGGAGGAAAACTCACCGCTGCTGTCATTTTCCATGGTGTTCAGGGAAAAGGGGGAACCACAGGATGGAGGCAATCCGTCGGAAGATAAGGAAGAGCCTTTATAAGGCGGGCAGGCGGGGACTGGTGCTCATGGCTCTTCTGTTTTTGTGCATGACTTTCTGTCTTGGGCAGGTGCAGAGCCACATGGAGTCTGAGACATTACGGTTGACGCAGGAAGCGGAGAATCTCCGGCAATGGAAGGCGGAGAGAAGTGGAATTTCCATGGAGGAGCCACCCCAATGGGCAGAATCAGGAGAAGAGGATGCTATTCATGGGTTTGAGAAGGCCGGTCTGCATATCCTGTCCAGGGAAGAACAGGAGGAAGAAGAAAAAAATACAGGGAAAATAAGAAAAGAACATATTTTGTTGCATGGGACCTACATACAGCTGCTCCAATCTTTTGATATAATAAAGAGCGAATATAGAGGGGCGTCCTTTACGGTGTTCTCCATAACCCGTGATGACACGGGGCTTTCCATCAAAGGAGAACTGAGGACATTCCGCAGCCGAGGTACATATGAAGAAGAGAAATATCGTCCTCATCGGTCCGATGGGGACAGGGAAGAGCAGAGCGGCGCGGATTCTGGCTGATGGCTTAGGCTGGCAGCTGGCCGATACAGACCGCATCATGGAAAAAGAAACAGGCATGAAAATGGCAGAGTACTGGCGGGTGGCAGGTGCGGAAGAATTTCAGGAGAAAGAGCTTGAAATTATTCGACGTGTAAGGTTTTATCACGAGGCTGTCATTGCTGTCGGTGGAAATTATCCTATGACAGAACAGAAATTTAATTTGCTGCAGCAGTATGGGCTGGTAGTGCTCATGTATGCCCATTCCTTCCGGCTCGCTGAGCGGGTGAAGAAGAAAATAGGGAAGAGGCCCACCATGGATTACAATGACGTGGAGGGGTTTGTCCGCCGCATGCGCCGGAAATGGATGAAATGGAGCGGCCGGGCGGATCTGGTGATAAACACCACCAGTTGTCATCCGGCGCAGTCCGCACTGACTATAGCCAGATTTATTGACAGACATCATATCAAATTCCTGAAGAGGATGAAGAAAAGAAGAAATGGTCACGGTCATTCCGGTCGATAAGGAAGAACGTACAGTGTCTATCTTGACTCTTCATAAGATAAGGAAAGGGGCGGTTAGTTATGAAGACCATTGGTGTGCTTACAAGCGGAGGGGATTCGCCGGGAATGAATGCAGCCGTGCGGGGTGTCCTCCGTGCAGCGTTCCATCATGGACTTTCCGTATGCGGCATCCGCCAGGGGTATAAGGGACTTCTCCATGAGGATATTGTGCCGATGAAACCGTACATGGCAGGTGGCATAGTTCACCGTGGCGGTACGATTCTCAAAACGGCCAGATGTCTGGAATTTAAAGAAGAAAATATGCAGAAAAAGGCAGCAGACATTCTGAGAAAGCACCACATTGACGGATTGGTAGTCATTGGCGGTGATGGCTCCCTTAAAGGGGCAGAGGCGCTGTATCGTCAGGGAATTTCTGTGGTCACCCTTCCAGGGACCATTGATAATGATATGCCGGGGACGGATGAGACCATTGGGTTCGACAGTGCGGTGAACACGGTGCTTCAGGCCGTGCATAAGATAAGGGACACAGCATCCTCCCATGACCGGGCGGCTGTGGTGGAAGTTATGGGCCGCCATGCCGGGCACATTGCGCTGGCAGCGGGACTTGCCTGTGGTGCAGAATACATTCTGGTCCCGGAAGTACCGTTCAGCCGGGAAAAGCTGGCGGTGAGTCTGGAAGAACAGATGAAGGCCGGACGTACTAACAGCATCGTCATCTGTGCAGAAGGTGCTGATGACGGCCGTGCTCTGGGCATGTGGCTTAAGGAGAGGACAGATATCGATATCTGCATGACCAATCTGGGGTATGTGCAGCGAGGCGGAGAACCTACTGCCAGAGATGCCATTCTTGGCGGACTGCTCGGAGCGGCAGCTGTGAAATCGCTCGCTGTTCACGGATATACTCATCATGTGGTAGGCGTGGAACGGAGCCGGGTTATCTATACGCCCTATGAACAGGCGGAAGAAAAGAGACGCACGTTCTCCCGCCCACTGTATGATCTGGCTGCCATGCTGGGGGCGGCGCAGGATGAATTTTCTATAGAAGAAAAATTCTGATTGTTACCAACTGATCTGGCAAAAGGTCAGATTATGAAAAGGGCAAAATGCAAATTCCCCTTGAAAATAAGGGCTTTTTGTTGACAGTATTAGATTATTTTAATATAATTGGTTCGTTACGGTGTATGAAAAAGCACCACAGCCATGACATAAGCAAGGAGGTGTTAAGCATGGCAAAAGGTAAGATGACTTATCAGCCAAACAACCTTTGGCGTAAACGTACCCACGGTTTCCGCGCTCGTATGAAGACTAAGGCCGGCCGTATCGTGCTCAAGAGAAGAAGAGCTAAGGGTAGAAAAGTATTAAGTGCCTAATGTAGAAGAACGGAAAGAAGACAGGCGGTACACGCTTGATCGCTCTTTCCGTATCCGGCAAAGCAGAGAGTACCGCAGGGTATATGCCCGTGGGAAAAGGTTCACAAACAGAGCAGCGCTTATGTATGTGGCAAAGGCTAAAAACAAACCTGTCCGTATTGGGTTTGTAGCTACCAAACATATTGGCCATGCTTTTGCAAGAAACCGTGCAAAACGCCTGATGAAAGAAGTGTACCGTCTTCATCGGCATGAACTTGCTTCCGGCCATGAAGTTATCATGCTGGCCGGCTCTTTTTTGACCGGTGCTTCTTTTTCAGAAGCGGAAAAGGCCATTCTGGCGTTGTGGCGTAAAGCAGGACTTATGGAGCGTAAGAAATGATGAAGGGCGTATTACTTTCGATGATTCGGTTTTATCGTCTGTTCATTTCGCCCCTGAAGTCTCCCTGCTGCCGGTTCATACCGACATGCAGTGAATACGCGCTGGAAGCAATTCAGAAATATGGAGCAATCAAAGGCAGCTGGCTTGCGGTCAAACGGATTTTAAAATGTCATCCTTTTCATAAGGGGGGCTATGATCCGGTTCCGTAGGCTGCTGCTTTTTTGCTACCGGAAGAATTATCAGTTACAGAGTCTATCGACTCTTCCTCTTCTTTTTGAAATTCAGAAAAGAAGGTATGTTGGGCGGATGAAATTAAGGCCGCACAAGGAGAACATATGAGCCATTTTCAGATTCCGATTTTCAGCACGCTGGTAGGCTGGCTGGCCGATATGATGGCGTGGGCTGTGCAGTTTTTCTATAATCTGACAGCAAGCCTGGGGTTCCCAAGCTACGGTATTGCGATCATTATCCTTACCATCGTCATTAAGGTGCTTCTGCTTCCTTTTGCACTGAAGCAGATTAAATCCATGAAGGGCATGCAGGAAATTCAGCCAAAGGTAGCGGCGCTTCAGAAAAAATATAAGAACGACAGAGCGAAGTTGTCTATTGAAATGCAGAAGCTTTACCGGGAACACAACATTTCCCCGCTGGCAGGATGTCTGCCACTTCTCATTCAGATGCCATTCCTGATTTCCATTTTCTATGCGCTGCAGGGATTTCAGTATGATTCTGCACATGCCAGCTTCCTCTGGCTGTCCAGCCTGGCATCCAAGGACCCGACCTATGTGCTTCCGATTCTGTCCGCAGTAAGTACATGGGCATTGTCTGCACAGACAGCACCGAAGAATGCAGAAGGGCCTCAGAAGATGATGACCTATTTCATGCCTCTCTTCATTGGTTATATTTCTATCAACTTCCCAAGCGGTCTGGTTATTTACTGGGTAGTCAGCAACCTGTTCCAGCTGGTTCAGCAGACTATTGTGTTCCATAAGGATAAGGGCCTGCGTTCAGTAATCAACAATGATTCCCGTGAAAAGAAGGGCGTATTCACCATTCATGCGGATGGAACCCGTGACAACGCACCAAAGGGCAAACGTCATACACCGAGGGATGCACGCCGGGCTAAGCGGGTTATGCGTAAGGAACTGGAAGAAGCCATTGAAGGTAAGGTAGACCACGACAGTGATTCTAAGGAGTGATACGAATGAAAACGGTAAGGATTACAGCAAAAACTGTAGATGAAGCGGTTGCTGAAGGATTGCGAAAGCTGGGAGCAACCCGCGAAGAGGCCGTTGTCCGTGTCATTGAAGAACCGACAGGCGGTCTGTTCGGATTGCTGCGCAAAAAGCCGGCAGTAGTAGAAATTTCTGTGCCGGACCTGGCAGGATCCACCGATATTGCCAAAGAAGCGGCGCGCGTAGTCAGTGAAGCGTTCCTGGATATGGAAGTTCCGACAAAGGAAGAAAAAGCGGACGAGGCGGATATTCCAGACGAAACAGAAAAAGCACCTGTCGCACAGGAAACGGTTCTCCCAGGGGAAAAAATTGGAGGACGCAGAGTCGGAGAGTCCGGAGAAGAACGGCACATAGGCCTTGTATCCTCTCCTGAAACAGAAGCGAAGAAGGAAGAAGTGGTGGAAACGGAAGACGTACCGGAAGTTTCTGAAGCTGAAACAGAGAAAGCGGAAGAAAAATCTGCGCCGGCAGAAAAGACTGTACGCAGGGAAAGAGAAGAATTCACTTTTTCTGAGGAAGAACAGAACGAAACCGCAGAAATAGCCCGGGAATTCCTGAAGGGCGTATTCCGCGCCATGGATCTTAAAATTACCGTGGAAAAGATGCTGAGCCGTGATCAGATTCTGCTGACTCTGCACGGGGAACGCCTGGGACTCCTCATCGGAAAGCATGGCCAGACTCTGGATGCGCTGCAGTATCTGACTAATCTGGCAGCAGGGAAGAAGTATCATCATCATTACTTCGTACTTCTGGATGCAGAAAGCTACAGAAGCCGTCGTCAGAAGACACTGGAAAATCTGGCAGCCCGCTGTGCAAGCAAGGCTAAACATACCGGAGAGGCGGTCAAACTGGAACCTATGCCGGCCGGAGAACGAAAGATTATCCACATGGCGCTCAAAGATGATCCCCTCATCAGTACGGACAGCGAAGGGGAAGCACCGTATCGCTATGTCGTTGTAAAACTGAAATAAATCCTGACAATCCGACCGGCAGACATCTACCGGCGGATTGTTTTTATATAAGGAGAACGTTGATGAAAAAATGGATTGTTATGCTGGTTCTGGCTGTACTCAGCCTTACCGGGCATGCCTATGCGGCATTTTATGATAATTCGGCACAGTACATGATAGCCAGTGACAACATGGAAGGAAAATTTTATTTGGACCGTTCATCTATCCATCAGGAACAGCCAGTGGAAGGAAGTCCCTGCGTTATCAGCTTTGCCATTCTTTCGGTTCCGGCCAGTGGCAGCCCAATGGAACGCACCTGGTATACCGTGTATTATGATACCGATAACCGGATAGCATTTTACCGGGTGACAGGTTCTGATACTCTGGATGCGGCGGGCAATGTATCCAACATAACCTCTACCAGGGGAGCCGGAGCCATGAAGCGTCCGATTCCACTTCAGTCTAATATGTATTACCTGGCTGATGCATGCTATCTTTATTTCAATAATGAACATTTTTATAGCCGTCTGGCAGGTACAAAGTAAGTCAGGGATTTGTCCCGGGGACGTGCGTTGTCACAGGAGGACTGAATGTTTGCAGTAATTGTGAATACACTGGCTATAGCAATTGCATCCTTGATCGGACTCTGCCTTCGCCGAGGCATGACGAAAAACATAACCGATGCGGTTATGCAGGCCCTGGGAATCTGCACGGTGCTGATAGGGATTCAGGGGGCTGTATCAGAAAAGCATGTCCTGTTGCTCATCATTTCGGTAGTCATAGGGGTTATCATCGGGGAGTGGGGGGACTGGGATGGTCATGTGAATCGCTGGGCGGAAAAGGTCACCGTAGCCTGCACCAAATCAGGGGATGCGGCTGGAATAGCCAACGCCTTTGTCACCTCCTGCCTCATTATGAATGTAGGAGCCATGGTTATTGTAGGATCTCTGGTTGCCGGGCTGGCGGAGGATTATACTATGCTCTACACGAAATCCCTGCTGGATTTTGTAAGCGGTATCATGCTGAGTGCCGCCATGGGCATCGGCGTTATGGGTTCGGCGGTTTTTACCCTCATCTTCCAGGGGGGCATTGTGCTTCTTGCGCAGTACATAGCTCCATTCTGTTCACCTCTGCTTATAGAGGAACTATCCCATACCGGAAGTCTTCTGATTCTGGCTATCGGGCTCAATATGATTGGACTTACTAAATTTAAGGTACTGAATTATGTGCCTGCACTGCTGGTAATACCATTTGCATTATGGATTTCCGGATTTGCTTCTGCATGGCTATAATAAAAGAGAAAAAAGGCGAAGTTCATTACAGAAAAGTGATTAACTTCGCCTTTTATTTTTTTGAATTGTATAGTTGAGGATAATATTATAATCATATGAAATATGGAGATTCAAAGAGAAATATTTTGCCTGATTTGCATGATAAGCCGGCTTTATATTGAATTGATATAGGATTGTGTTGTGTTTTTTCTGTTTTCAGCATACTCTGCCTGTATTTTTATGCTACAATATAAACCGTTAAGAAAGTATTTATCCGTAATAGTGACGAATGAGTGAACTCATCATGGATAAACGCGAAATTCATGAGTTGTGAAAAGAAAGGTGTGTGTACTAGTGAAAAGAATCGTAACCGCATTACTTTCTGCACTGACCCTGCTTATGGCCGGTGCACCGGCAGTATTTGCCAATGAAGGTGTGCATGAAGTGGTGGGACAGACACTTCCTGTGTGGAGTGTAATCCCTTTTGCAGGCATGCTGCTTTCTATTGCCATTGTTCCGCTGATTAAACCGGAATGGTGGGCCAAAAACATGCTGAGTGTGGCTATTGCCTGGTCTGTGGCATTCCTGGTGCCTTTTGCAGTAGCCTATGGCATGGGAGAAGCAGCTTTCCGTCTGCTGGAATCGGTGCTTCTTGACTATGTTCCTTTTATTGTTCTGCTTCTCGGCCTGTTTGTGGTGGCTGGAGGTATTGCGGTGAGAGGCACTCTGGCAGGCACTTCCAAAATGAACACCCTGCTTCTCTTTATAGGGACATTCCTGGCCAGCTGGATTGGAACTACCGGGGCGGCTATGATCATGATCCGTCCGATTATCCGGGCTAATGAATGGCGTAAGAATAAGGTGCATATCATCGTATTCTTCATCTTCCTGGTAGCCAACATAGGCGGCTGCCTCACTCCGTTGGGTGATCCGCCGCTGTTCATGGGATTCCAGCGTGGAGTTCCCTTTGCCTGGACATTCCATATGCTGCCGATTCTCATACTGAATCTGGTGATTCTCTTCACGGTGTTCTACCTCGTCGACCATCGCATGTATAAGAAGGAACTGGCGGCTGGCCGTTCTCCGGATACAGGGGATGTAAAGGAACCTATCCGCATTGAGGGGGTACATAACCTGATTTACATCGGCCTTATCATTCTTGGGGTAGTATCTAACGGCCTGCTTCCGAAGATGTTCCCGGCCTTTGCTGATGGAGCCGGTATTCCGGTATATGATGAAATCGTATTCCCGTTTGCCACTCTGGTAGAAATTGTTATCATCCTGGCAGCAGCGTTCCTGTCCATGAAGACAACCAGCCAGGCTATAAGAAAGGTCAATAACTTCTCCTTTGAACCGATTGAAGAAGTAGCTAAGCTGTTTATCGGTATTTTTGTCACCATGATTCCTGCCCTGATTCTGCTGAAGGTGCATGGGGCGCAGCTGGGACTTTCCAAACCATGGGAAATGTTCTGGGCAACGGGTATGCTTTCGTCTTTCCTGGACAACACACCGACCTATCTGGTATTCCTCCAGACAGCCGGTGCACTGGGCGAAGCTGTGGGCATTCATACCACCGTGGGCATTGTTTCCCAGGTTATGCTGGAAGCCATTTCCGCCGGTGCCGTATTTATGGGAGCCAATACCTATATCGGAAATGCGCCGAACTTCATGGTTAAGTCTATTGCGGAACAGGATGGAATCAAGATGCCAAGCTTCTTTGGCTACATGGTATGGTCCAATGCTATTCTGATTCCGGTATTCATCATCGACACCCTGATATTCTTCCTGGGCTAAGATATGTCTAAAAGAAACTGTGGGAAATGAGAAATCATTTTTCGCAGTTTCTTTTTGTTTGTCTGAAAGCAGAAAGATAGAGTGCAATGAATCAAAGGCTTTATCAGAAGAAAGGAGAGACTATGGATATAGCTTTATCTACTCATTTTACATACAGAAAACTGCTTCGCTTTGTTTTTCCGTCCATTGTGACGATGATATTCCTTTCCACGTATAGCATTATTGATGGATTCTTTGTGTCTAATTATGTAGGCGACATAGCGTTTGCAGCTATTAATCTCATATTCCCTGTCATCATGATCTTTGGATGTGTGGGAGCCGTGATAGGAGCCGGTGGCAGTGCGCTCATCGGGAAACGGCTCGGAGAAGGGCGGGAAGTGGAAGCCAGGAGGTTATTCTCTTCCCTGCCGCTGGTATCTTTTTTATGGGCTGTATTATGTCAATCTGTGCCTGGGTTTTCATGCCCTGGATGGCGGAAGCTATGGGGCGCAGGGGCAGATTCTGACAGACAGTGTTTTTTATGGCCGTATATTGCTTGTTTCCTTTCCTTTGCACTGGATACAGCGCATATTTCAGGCATTCTCCGTTACTGCGGGAAACCCGTCTCTCAGCTTCTGGACGAATGTGGCCTCCGGCATGATTAATCTGGTATTTGATTATATTTTTATTGTTGTCTTTGGATAGGCGCTGGCCGGAGCTGCATGGGCTACGGTCATTGCAGAAATCACAGGCGGACTTCTTCCGGTTCTGTATTTTCTGGTCAACCGCAAGGGGGGTATTATATTTATCCCGGCCCTGGCTTTGCATGGTGAACCTGCTGAAAGTCTGCAGCAATGGAGTCTCTCAGTTTCTAACCGGACTTTCCATGTCCTTTCTGGCCATGGCCTATAATTACCAGCTGCTCCATCTGGCCGGAGAGGCGGGGGTGGCGGCTTTTGGCGTCATCATGTACATTTCCTTTGTTTATGAATCTGCCTATCTGGGATATGCACAGGGCATTGCGCCGGTTATCAGTTTTAACTACGGAGCCCAAAATCGAAAAGAGCTGCATAATGTATTTACCAAGAGCCTGGTGTTTTATGGAATGACCGGGCTGGTAGTCACTCTGGCCTCTCTGGCATTTGCATCTCCGCTGGCATGGCTGTTTACCGGATATAACCAGAGTCTCTATACTCTGACTATACATGGCCTCAGATTGTATGCCCTGTCCTTTACTATCAGTGGATTTCCCATCTTTGCGGCCTCTTTTTTCACTGCACTCAACAATGGGCCGGTGGCGGCTGTCATCTCTGTCTGTCCATTCTATTTGAACTTATTGCGATTTTTGTACTGCCCCTTATTCTGGGGGTGGATGGCATCGGGATTTCTGTCGATGCAGCTAATGTGGCCGCGCTTCTCCTTGCAATCTGGTTCTGGAAACAAAATCAGTCCAAATATGGATATTAAAGAAAATCATGTAACTATTGATATTATAAATTGAATGGAGTAAATCGAATGTAATAAAATAAATTACATTTAATTTAACGTAAAGGAGACTATTATGAATATCACAGTTTTTGGCAAGGGCAACATGGGGAAGGCTTTTGGTGCAAATTTCGAAAAGGCAGGCAATCAGGTCGTGATTTTAAGAAGGCGCTGGGAGATATAGTGGTGCTTGCAGTTCCCTATGGAGCAGTAGAGGCAATTGTCGGTGCGCATGCGGATGAATTAAAGGGGAAAATTCTTATCGATATTACCAATCCGGTAAATTTTGATACTTTTGATTCCCTGGTGGTACCGGCTGATTCTTCCGCGGCACAGGAAATTCAGAAGAAACTTCCGGAAACCGTGGTGGTAAAGGCTTTCAATACGACCTTCGCGGCAACCCTTGCTTCCGGACTCGTAGGAGGAAAGGAACCGACTATTGTGCTCGTTGCTTCCGATGACGCAGAAGATAAAAGAAGCCCTCGAAGGCAGCCCGCAAGCAGTTCGGATGGACCGGCGGATTTGCTGTAATAAAGTAAAAGCAGCTTTGAAAATCGAGAATTTGAGGTTTGAGATTAAACCCGCAAACATGGAACTTGCAGGCTGGCCTGAAAGGTAAAAATGGACCTCCAAATCGGGAGGTCTGTTTTTTGTGCGCCAAAAGCAGGAATGCATAAAAAGGTAAAAGGACAGAATGCAGACCATTTTCCCATTCTGGAGAAATATGAGTCCGGATTAATGAAAATTTTGGTAATATATTTTTTTTCATTTCTGGTTATTATAATACGACCAGAAAGACGGTATATTATAGATAAATCAATTATAAAGAAAATAAACTACCTTTGGAAAGTGAGGAAATGACCATGCATGTTAAATTTACTCCGAAAGATATCTGCATCATTGCGGTGCTGGCAGCTGTCGTGTTTGTGATGACCGTGGTGCCGAGGGTGCCAATTCCGCTGGGATATGCCCATTTAGGAGATGCGGCGATTATGCTGGCTGCTTATTATGGGGGAAAGAAAAACGGAGCCCTGGCTTCGGCGCTGGGATCCGCTTTGTCTGACTTTATCGGAGGATATCCGATATGGATTATTCCGACATTGATTATCAAGTACATGATGGGCCGCTGCGCTGCGGTAGATGCGCCATTCTTTTCCTGGCGCACGGCGCTGGGATTCTTCCTCTCGGCGGTATGGCTTGTGGTTGGATATACACTGGCAGGGGCGGTTCTGTACGGCTCTCTGGAGGCAGGCCTT
>OGPW01001413.1_pt1 | contig 16326 bp, 10 predicted proteins | sample 1553061 | NCBI WGS metagenome assembly OGPW01 (sample SAMEA2580292, study PRJEB22360) | human gut metagenome | biome: human gut; feature: human-associated habitat; material: faeces | place: Denmark | collected 2008/2010
CTGCCGAATACGCAGGATTGTCTGCCGTAGACCATGTACAGGCCATCTGCATCGGTGGGGCAGGCAAAGCTTACGGCGTAATCCTTGTCCGCTTCCTTCATGGAAATGGTGGGCATGAAAATGTGCCAATGGGAGTTGATGGAACCGGTCTGGTGCACCTTGGCGCCGCAGACTACAATGCCGTCCGGCCGTTTTTCCACTACATGGACGAACATATCGGGATCGGCTTGTTCATGGGGAGCCTTGGAGCGGTCCCCTTTGGGGTCGGTCATGGCGCCGTCCACGGTCAGGTCGTTATCCTGTACGTAGATCAGAAATTTCTTGAAGTTTTCATGGTAATGGGTGCCGTATTTTTCATCGATTTCATAGGTGGTGGAATAAACGGCATTGAAGGAGTCCATGCCTACGCAGCGTTGGAAGCAGCTGGCGGTCTTTTGACCCAGCAGGCGCTGCATCTTTACCTTCTTGATCAGGTCATCGGTGGATTGGTGCAGGTGGGTGAAGCGGTTTACCGTATGGCCGGTCAGGTTGGAGGTAGCGGTCATCAGGTCCTTGTATTTGGGATCCTGGGCCAGGGCATAGGTCATGGCTACAGAGTTGATGGAAGGACGGATAATGGGATGGTCCACCCAGTTATCAATCTTTTCCCCGAACATATATACTTTCGTGTGGAGCTTGCGCAGGCTTTCTACGTATTCAGCAGCAGTCATCAAAGTCATTTTGGGTTCTCCTTTATTGGAAAAAGAAATCCGATCCGCCGCCCGAAGGAGGCGGACCGGTTAGAGAGAGGGCTATATCATTATTTGCCGGCCAGGGCTGCGTAGGTGTTGTACCGTTCTTCCGCATCCCGTGCACACTTGTTGTACAGTTATTCCGCCTTATCCGGGAAGGACAGCTTCAAGGATGCATACCGGTTCTGGCCCAGCAGGAAGGCCCGGAAGTCCCCAGTGGGTTTCTTGGAATCCAGGGTGAAGGGATTCTCGCCGGCTTTCTTCTTGTCGGGATCGAAGCGGTACAGATGCCAGTAACCAGCTTCTACGGCTTTCTTTTCTTCGTTCTGGCTGAGGCCCATGCCGCACTTCATGCCGTGTTCGATGCAAGGGCAGTAGCAGATAACCAGGGACGGGCCCGGATAAGCTTCAGCTTCCCGAATGGCTTTCAGGGTTTGGGCAGGATCGGCACCCATGGCTACCTGGGCTACGTACACATACCCATAGCTCATGGCCATCAGGCCCAGGTCCTTCTTCTTGGTTTCCTTGCCGCCGGCAGCAAACTTGGCAATGGCGCCAGCTTCGGTGGACTTGGAAGCCTGACCGCCGGTGTTGGAGTACACTTCGGTATCCAGTACCAGTACGTTGATGTCCCGGCCGGAAGCCAGTACATGGTCCAAACCGCCGTAGCCGATATCGTAAGCCCAGCCGTCGCCGCCGAAGGCCCAAACGCTCTTCTTGGCCAGGTATTCTTTATTGTGACGGATGAATTCCGCTTCTTCGCTGGCGTTGTTTTCCAGGGCAGCCAGCAGATCATCGCTGACCTTCCGGGATTCAGCCGTAACGTCTGCCTTGTCCAGGTAAGCCTGGCAGGCTTCCACAGCTACGCCCTTAGCCTTCAGGGCCGTAACGGAAGCTTTCAGTTCCCGTTTTACCGCATCTTGGCCCAGCAGGTAGCCGTAAGCGTATTCAGCGTTGTCTTCGAACAAGCTCATAGCCCAGGCAGGACCGAAGCCTTTCTTGTCCGTGCAGTACGGGGAAGAAGGAGTGGAGCCGCCGTAAGCGGAGGAGCAGCCGGAAGCGTTGGTGATGTACATCCGGTCGCCAAACAGCTGGGTAACCAGTTTGATGTATGGGGTTTCGCCGCAGCCAGCGCAGGCACCGGAGAATTCAAAATACGGTTTGGCAAACTGGGAGCTCTTGACGTTCTTGTCGCTGACCGCATCTTTCTTCACGGTAACGGTTTCTACAGCATAATCCCAATTGGGAGCTTCGCCCAGCTGGCTTTCCAGTGGTTTCATCACCAGGGCTTTTTCCTTGGCAGGGCACACATTGGCGCAGCTGCCGCAGCCGGTGCAGTCATACGGGGAAACCTGCATACGGAATTCGTATTGGCCAAGACCTGCACCCAAAGCTTTCTTGGTGGCAAAGCCGGCAGGAGCAGCCGCTTTTTCAGCAGCGTCCAGGAGTACAGGACGAATGGCTGCGTGCGGGCAAACCAGGGAGCACAGGTTGCACTGGATGCATTTATCCAGCTGCCATTCCGGTACATCCACAGCAGCCCCACGTTTTTCGTACTTGGTGGTGCCAGCCGGCCAGGTGCCGTCTTCCAGACCATACTTGGTGATGGTGGAAATCGGCAGGCTGTCGCCCTGCTGACGGTTCATGACTTCTACCACTTCCTGGATGAATTCCGGGTTCTTGTTTTCTACCGGAGCATCCTCAGCAGTCAGCCAAGCTTCAGGAATGGTTACCTGGTGCAGTTTTTCAATGCCGTATTCAATGGAAGCATTGTTCTTGTCTACCACTGCCTGGCCCTTTTTCTTGTAGTAGGTCTTATAGATGGCATCTTTCATGGCAGTAACAGCCTGATCGATGGGAATGACATTCAGCAGTTTGAAGAAAGCAGCTTGCAGAATGGTGTTGGTGCGGTTCCCCAGTCCAATTTCCCGGGCAATGGAGGTAGCATCAATGGTGTAGAACTTGGCTTTCTTGGCTGCCAGGGCCCGTTTCATGGTTGCCGGCAGGTGGGTTTCCAGTTCTGCATCGCTCCAGCCGCAGTTTAACAGGAAGGTGCCGCCTTCTTTCAGGTTGGCTACCATATCGTATTTATGCACGTAGGACGGGGTGTGGCAGGCTACAAAGTCAGCCTGGGTTACCAGGTACGGAGAACGGATGGGTTCTTTGCCAAAACGCAGATGGGATTGGGTCAGACCGCCGGATTTCTTGGAATCGTACACAAAGTAGGCTTGGCAGTATAGGTCGGTGGTATGGCCGATGATCTTGATGGAGTTCTTGTTGGCGCCTACGGTGCCGTCGGAACCCATGCCCCACAGTTCTGCACTGGTCTGGCCGGCAGGAGAGGTTTCGATTTCCTGGGTAACCGGCAGGGAAGTGAAGGTTACATCGTCCACAATGCCGATGGTGAAATCGTTTTTGGGTTTGTCCTGTTTCAGGTTGTCATAGACAGCCAGGATTTGGCCAGGAGTGGTATCCTTGGAGCTCAAGCCGTAGCGGCCGCCCACGATTTCCATAGGAATGCCCTTGTTCTTGTAGATGCTGCATACATCCTGGTACAGAGGTTCGCCCATGGCGCCAGGTTCCTTGGTTCGATCCAGTACGGCAATTTTCTTTACCGTAGCAGGAACGGCTTTCAGGAAGTAGTCGGCAGAGAACGGACGGTACAGATGAACGTTGATCAGGCCTACCTTTTCGCCTTTGGCTACCAGGTAATCCACGGTTTCCTTGGCAGTTTCTGCGCCGGAACCCATCATAATGATGATTCTGTCGGCATCGGCAGCGCCATAGTAGTTGAACAGATGGTAGCTGCGGCCGGTGAGTTTGTTGATTCCCTGCATGTAGTGTTCTACAGCATCAGGAATGGCAGCCACTCTCTGGTTGCAGGCTTCCCGGCATTGGAAGAAGATATCCGGGTTTACGGTGGTGCCGCGGGTAGCCGGATGTTCCAGGTTCAAAGCGTTTTTGCGGAAGGCCCGGATGGCATCGTAGTCTACCAAAGGCCGCAGGTCTTCGTAATCCAAAGCATCAATCTTTTGGATTTCGTGGGAAGTACGGAACCGATCAAAGAAATGCAGCACCGGCATCCGGCAGTGGATGGCAGCCAGGTGGGCAACAGCCCCCAAGTCCATAACCTGTTGCGGAGAAGAAGATGCCAGCATGGCAAAGCCCGTGTTCCGGACGGCCATTACGTCGGAGTGGTCACCGAAAATGGAAAGGGCATGGGCGGAAAGGGTACGGGCGGAAACATGGAACACGCCCGGCAGCATTTCGCCAGCGATCTTGTACATATTGGGGATCATCAGGAGCAGGCCCTGAGATGCGGTGTAGGTGGTGGTCAAGGCACCGGATTGTAGCGCACCGTGTACGGTACCGGAAGCGCCCCCTTCAGACTGCATTTCTACAACCTGAACCGGTTGTCCGAATAAGTTCAGCTTTCCGTTTGCAGCCCATTCATCTACGTGTTCTGCCATCGGAGATGAAGGGGTGATGGGGAAAATACCGGCTACTTCGGTAAATGCGTAGGAGATATAGGCAGCCGCCTGGTTGCCGTCCATCAACTCAATTTTCTTAGCCATTTTACGTCCTACCTTAAATTGTTGTTCAAGAATAACCTTCTGCTTCACCGGGTCAGCCAATCATTGGGTAATGACTGACAATCGATCCGGCGCAAGCGGACCGATTTTTGAAGTTATCTCATATATACCCTTTTTTGGCCTCCGGTGCTTTGCACTCCATCGCATATATTTTGCTTTTTTTCACACCAGGCCACCAAAGCCTCCTGAAAAAATGCCAAAAAAGCAGGAGAAAACGGCGCAAAGCAAGGCGCCGTGCGGCTTCCTGGACTTTGCAGGAATCCCTTCCGCCAGTTGGAGAAAAAAAGCAAAATTGCTATATAAGGAAGGCTTTTGTCCCTTTGCCAACCATCCGACAAACGGCAAAAAAATAATGGGTTGTCGCAAAGAACCCAAAACCTGTACTAGCTATAATGAGGACAACAAAACAAAGAGCTGCTTCCGCTAAACCTAAGCAGTTTATAACAGCCCGGCCAGAGCCGGCAGCTGTAAAAGGAGGAAATATAAAATGGATATGAGCTATTTGAAAGACATGCCTATTGCAGTTCTGGGCGGCGGTGCCGTTGGTAAGACCATGGCAGCTGACTGCGCTTTGGCTGGCAAGGAAGTTCGGATCTGGGACCAACCTGCTTTCGCAAAACGCAACTTCGTCAACATTGAAAAAACCGGTATTACCCTGAGCGGCAACCAATTCTCTTATTTTGGTTACAATCGCAAAGGCACTGCAAAGGTTGCCCTGGCTACCGATGACATGGCTAAAGCTGTAAAAGGCGCCGGCATCATCATCGTTGCTACGGTAGCTCTGGCTCACGAAAACCTGTTCCGTGAACTGATTCCTCTGCTGGAAGATGGCCAAGTCATCCACATCCTGCCGGATAACTGTGGCACCTTCATTTTCCGCAAATTGATGCGTGAACTGAACTGCACCAAGAAAGTCATCGTAGGTGCTTGGTACACTGCTCCTTACGGCATCCGTGTTGTAAAACGCGGCGGCGTTACCACCAACGAATGCAAAGTAGAAGACAGAATCACCACCATCCGCGGCTGCGCTCTGCCTATGACCGATAACGATGCCTTCATGGCTTCCGCTTGGTACATTCCTGCATTCGGCGCCATCATGGACGCTGAAGGCGAAGTAACGGTTGCTAAAGACGGCAGCGAATACCATCATGGTTTCGTAACCGGCAACACCGTTCTGGATATCAACCTGTCCAACGTTAACCCTGTAATCCACGTTCCTGGCACCGTTCTGGGCGTATCCACCATGCAGAACTTCGACACCGTTCTGGGTCAAGAAAAGAAGAACTACTCCCTGTATGGTTTCGCTCTGTGCCCCGGCATTGCTGAAGTACAAGCTCAATTCTGGGAAGAAGAAAAAGAATTGGCCAAAGCTATGAACATCGGCCTGTGCACTGTAAACTATGAAGACTTCTTCTCCCGTACCACCATGTACGGCAAAGAATACATGGGCCCTGACTTCGCAGTTCCCTTTAACGAAAGATACGAAAACTTCTTCGGCGATGGCCCGTTCGACCTGGAAAACCGCTACATCACTGAAGACGTTCCTGTTGGCTGCTACCTGATGAGCCAATTGGGCAAGAAATACGGCGTAAAGACCCCGATCATCGATGCTATGATCCTGCTGGCTTCCACCATGCTGAAACGCGACCTGGCTGGCGAAAGCAAGTACACCCTGGATTACCTGGATATCGGCCACATGAACGACGAACAACTGCAGAAATACCTGCGTGAAGGCGTCTTCACCCCGAAAAAATAATAGGAAGCTTGTTTAGCATCATATATAGCAGGAGCTGCTGGTTCCCTTGGGAGCCGGCAGTTCCTGTTTTTTTGCGTGAAAAGCAGCAAAAATCCCCGAAAAAACGAATCCTGTTACTCCTGCAAAAACCGCAAATGTCAGAATATTTTGCGCAAAACAATTTGCGGGCATGCAAAAATAATTTAGCCAAAAGCCGTTATTTTTTGCAGTTTGGCTGCTCTTTGGCCCTGAAATTGTACTGGAAATCAGGAAAACAGGATTTTCTTCCCAAAAGGGGCAAAGTCCCCGGAAGGCACAGCCCGTGCGGGTTTTCAAGACTGAATTACCTGAAAATTGGCAAAGTACAGGCAATGCTGACAAAAGATTTTTTAAATTGGCACGGTTTTTGCAATACATATAGGTGAAAGCATTGGAGAGGTCTCCAAAAAAGAAATTGGCCCGTAAGTGTTGGCAGTCGATAGCCGGAAAGTGATAAGGAGGAGTTTTATCATGGCAAAAGAGTATTTGAAACGGATTGAAGCATTGCGCAAACAGTACCTGGAAACCCGGGTGGACATGGACGTTTACAACGCAAAGTATTTGACCGAAGGCTTCAAGGAATCTGAAGGACAACCCTGGATCATCCAAAAGGCCACTGGGTATTATCATCAGTGCAGAGATAAGAACATCTACATTCTGCCCCATGAACTGTTGGTCGGCGGCGTAGCCTTTAAACCCCGTGCCGGCGTTCTGTGCGCTGACAGCTCTGCTTCCATCATTGACCGGGAATTGGATACCATCAGTACCCGTCCCTATGACCCGTTCTACCTGAGCGAAGAAGGCAAGAAGGTCTTCAAGGAAGATGTTTCCGATTACTGGAAGAACAAATGCTTGTTTGACCGCTGGCGTCTGATGGCTCCCCAGGATATGAACACCCTGCGGGACAACGGCATCATTTATATCGACCGGAAAGCCGTCCGCGGCTATGGCGAAAATACCCCGGGCTGGACCCGCATCCTGACCAAAGGCTTGGGCGGCATCAAGAAGGAAGCCGAAGAAGCCCTGGCTAAACTGGACGATGCCAACCCTGGCGATCTGGAAAAGAGCTACTTCTACAAAGCAGAAATCATGGACTGCGATGCCATCGTTCTCCTGGCCAACCGTCATGCAGACCTGGCCGAAAAGATGGCTGCTGAAGAAAAGGACGAAACCCGGAAACAGGAACTCTTGAAGATTGCAGAAGTTTGCCGCTGGGTGCCTGAACATCCTGCCCGCACCTTCTACGAAGCTTGTCAAAGCATGCTGTCCTACGAATATGCAATCTTCATGGAACAGAACGCTTCTTCCTACAACCTGGGCCGTCTGGACCAATACCTGTATCCGTACTACAAAGCCGACAAGGCTGCTGGTATCCTCACCGACGATGACGCACAGGAACTGCTGGACTGCCTGTGGATCAAGATTGCTGAAATGTCCCTGTTCCAGGATGAAGTAACCGCCCAATATGCTGCTGGTTACTGCATCACGGTACAAACCTCCTGCGGCGGTATTGACCAATATGGCAACGATGCTTCCAACGAATTGTCCTACATGATGATCCAAGCTACCGAAGATGTCCGCTTCAAGGAACCGAACCTGGGCTTCACCTATGATATTGCCAAGAACCCGGATTCCCTGCTGCACAAGGCTGTTGAATCCATCAGCCGCGGCCTGACCATGCCGGCCATCTACTCCAACCAAGTTGGTATCTCCATGATGCAGAACAAGGGCGTGCCCCTGCGTGAAGCTTGGGATTGGAACCCCTGCGGCTGCGTAGAAACCAACCTGTCCGGCCGTATGAAACAATATACCGATATTGCCGATATCAACATGGGCGCCATGGTTGAACTGGCCCTGAACGACGGCGTCAGCCGCATTACCGGCAAACGGGTATCCGTTTCCACCGGCGATCCCCGGAACTTCAAGACCTTTGACGATTTCTGGAATGCCGTAATGAAACATATCGACTATGCGGTAGACGTTATCGTCAGCGGCAACCAGCTGCTGGATTACCTGAGCATGCGCTATCGTCCAGTACCTGCCCTGTCCCTGAGCTATGAACACTGCATGGAATCCGGCTTGGATTACAGCCAGCCCGGCGGTGCCAAATACAGCGCAGGCGGCGGCGTTATCACCGTTGGCCAGGCAGATATCATCAACTCCATCGCCGATGTGAAGTACCTGGTTTACGATACCAAGAAAGTTTCCATGGATACCCTGATCAAGGCCCTGGATGCCAACTTCGTAGGCTATGAAGACGTGCAGAAACTGTGCCTGGAAGCTCCCAAGTACGGCAACGATGATCCCAAAGCTGACTTCTGCGTAGGCGCTATCTACACTCACGTAGCTGACCAGTTCGAAAAATACAACACCAAGTTTGGTAAGATGACCATGGGCATGCTGCCTGTATCCGGCAACACTCCTATTGGTGAATGGGTTGGCGCACTGCCTTCCGGCCGTAAAGCCAAGACCCCTCTGACCGATGGTATCGGCGCTACCGGCGGTACCGACGTGAATGGTCCTACCGCACTGCTGAAATCCGTAAGCCATCTGCCGCATGCTCGTTATACCCAGGGCACCCAGCTGAACATGAAGTTCGAACCGGAACTGATTAAAGGCAACGGCGGCATGGTGAACGCCATGAACATGCTGAAGACCATGAACCTGTTGGATGTATACCATGTACAGATCAACTGCGTAGACCGGGATACCCTGATTGACGCCCAGAAGCATCCGGAAAACCACCGGGATCTGCTGATCCGTGTAGCTGGCTACACCGCCTTCTTCGTTGAACTGAGCAAGGAAACCCAGGACGAAATCATTGGACGTACCGAAATCAACAAGTGGCATGTAGACAAATGCTGCGTGGCTAAATAAGCGGATTATTTGAGAGGATGTGGGGAGTATGGTTGCGGAACAGCTGGCAGGGATGGTCCTGCGGATTGAAAGGTCTTCCATTCACGATGGGGACGGTATGAGAACGGTGGTATTTTTGAAGGGGTGCCCGCTGCAATGCGAATGGTACTCCACCCCGGAAAGCCAGAATTTCCACCAGGAAACCACCCAGGATGGCAAAACTACCTATGGCAAGAAAATGACCGTAGGGGAAGTGATGACTGAAGTCCGGAAGGATAGCCCGTTCTACTTCATGACCGGGGGGCGGGATGACCATCTCCGGCGGGGAGCTGCTGGCCCAGCCCTGCTTCGCCCGGGAACTTCTTCACAATTGCACGGATGAAGGCATCAATACGGCTGTGGAAACCAGCCTGTTTGGACCCTGGAATGCTCTGCAATCCCTGCTTCCCTACATCAATACCGTGTATGCGGATTTAAAAGCCGTGACCCCTGCGCTCCATAAGGAGCACTGCGGGATCACCAATGAAATTATCCTGGATAACTTCCGGGCTATGGATAAGGATCCCAATCCTTTCCGGCTGATTATTCGGACCCCGCTGATTCCCGGTATCAATGATACCGAGGCTGAGCTGGCGAAGATCGGCGAATTCTGTGCCAGTCTGAAACGGCTGGGGCACCTCCAGCTGCTGCCGTATCACCGGCTGGGGGAAAGCACCTATCAGAAACTGGGCCGGGATTACAAGCTGGCAGGCGTTCCGTCTCCCACTCCGGAGCATATGGAATGGTGCCAGGAATTCCTGAAACAGTATCTGGATAACGTGGTGCTGTAAGACAACTGTATTTCGATCGGCTGCCCGCAAGGGTGTAAAGGGTGCTGCGAAAAAATGAAAGCTCATTTTTCGCAGCACCCTTTTTTAGTGTTCATTTGTTTCAAGCCATATCCGCACATCGAAACTTCTTCCGAGGCCCTGCGGGCCCTACCTCCTGAGCGCTTGAAGGTGGCATGCTAGGCCACTACTGGTCAACTAATGCCGGAACTATGATGCTGGTATTGTTAAACACTGGAAACCTGATGGGTCTGAACGGCTCCTTCAAGCGTTGCGCTCATATCCAATAGTCCATCAGCTTTTTAAGGGACTATTGGTTAATATGAGCCATGTGATAGCATTCCAAGAAGCGAGCTCGGAGAGCGAAGCTGATTGGCATAATGCGAACCACTCAGGAGCTGTCAGCCTATAGGATGACTGAGGAAGTTTCGTTTTTTCACAGTACCATTTTTTCAGGCCGGGAAGCTTCTCTCTTGAGAAATGCTTCCCGGCCTTTTCTGCAGAAAAATGGACTATGAGAAGGGGGATATTTCCAGCCTGAAGCCGAAGCCAAACCAGCAGGAAACCCTAAAAATAGAAAAACAAAATTTCTGTGTGGGAAAATGGGCGCCGGAAAAGGTTTCCGGCAGGAGACCTGGGGGAGTTGCTGCCTATTGGCAAAAACCGCAAAAAATAGCCGGAAACACAGCTTTTTTGCAAAGTTTTTCCTGGCGCAAAATAAGAATTATTATCCATAAGTTAGCCGCAAAAAACGTTTTGCGGATTTTAGGGTAAATTGCAGAAAAAAGCTAGGAAAAATGCGCCTTTATCAAATACCTGCAAAAATTTTGCAGCAGAAACTTTTTGCGCAAAGAAAAGCAAAAAAATTTGCATGCAAGAGAGATCTGAACAGGTTTTTGGAAAGGCAAAAGTCTTTGCCCATATGCAACCAAAAAATGTACATAAAATCAGAAAGCTAGCAAATAAGCTAATTTGACAAGTTTGAATTATAAGAAAACAAAACATTTTCAGACAACTAAAAAAGTTGGCATGGTTTTTGCAATATATAAAAGTGTAGAGATTGGAGAGAGGGCTCCAATATAGAGGAGAAACCAAAAAGAGGAGGAATCGCAAAATGCCGGAAGAAAATCTGAAAGGCAAGATTTACACGGAAGTGCTGGTAGTCATCGGACTGCTGCTGGCCGCGGAAATCATCCTTGGTGTATTTTTCACCAAGCAATTCGGCGCAGTCATGTCAACCAGTACCTACTACATCGGGGACCACTTCGGCTGGTGGATCAATTCCCTGTCCGTGCTGACCGTTATTCTCGGTCTGGTATTGATTGTGTTTAAATGGGGGGACGTTAAGATCGGGGGCATCGATGCCAAGCCCGACTTCACCACCTGGCAGTGGTGGTCCATTTCCATCTGCGGCGGTATCGGCTGCGGCCTGCTGTACTGGGCCATGGGCGAACCTATGTTCCACTTTATGAAGCCGCCCGTTGCCATCCATGCAGCAGCAGGAAGCCGGGATGCAGCCATCTTCGCTGTCAGCCAGGCCATGTTCCACTGGTCCTTCGTCCAGTACTTCATCTATTCCCTGCCTGCTACCGCCTTTGCCCTGCTGTGCTTCAACTACCAGAAATCCCTGTCCATGGGACCCATGGTGTATGAAACCACCGGCAAGGTGCACCGCCGGGTAACCACCATCCTGCACATCCTGTGCGGTTATGCAGTGGCCTGCGGCGTATCCAACTCCATGGCAGCCGGCCTGATGCAGATTTCCGGCGGCATCAACGCCGTTTTCGGCGTCACCCAGGGACCTGTGATGTACTTCTTCCTGACCGTAGCCGTGGCAGCCTTCTTCATCATTTCCTGTATTACCGGCATCAACAAAGGCCTGACCTACGTATCCACCGCCTGCATGTTCTGCTTCTTTGGCTTGATGATCTACGTAGTGCTCACCGGCAACTCCGAATTCATTGGCAAAATCGGCACCGAAGCCATGGGCCAAATCATGGACAACTTCTGGGGCAAGATCACCATCAACAATACCATGGCTCCTATGGACCAATGGCCTAACGAATGGCCCATCACCTTCTGGAATTCCTTCTTCATTTACGCACCGGTTATCGGCATGTTCCTGGCCCGGCTGGGCAAAGGCCATACCGTCCGGGAATTCCTCCTGGTAGAAATCCTGGTTCCGTCCCTGTTCTGCTGCCTGTTCATCGCCATCTTCGCTGGCCAAAGCATGTACGTACAAACCAGCGGCATTATGGATGTCTGGGCCATGATCCAGCAGGAAGGCATGCAGACCACCCGGTACCAGGTACTGGGCACCATGCCCGGCGGCAAAGTGGTACAGCTGATTTTCCTGATTACCGTATGCCTGTCCTTCATTACCCTGGCAGACCCCAACACTTCCGCCCTGTCCACCCTGTGTGTTCATGGCCAGGAAATCGACTCTGAGCCTCCCAAGGTGATGAAAATTATCCTGGGTACTGCCATTTCCGCAGTGGCCTACCTGCTGGTAGTCTCCGGTGGTATGGAAGCCGTTAAGGGCCTCTTGAACATCGGCGGCCTGCTTATGACCCTGCCCACCCTGTGGCTGTGCCTGATCATCTTCAAACTGGAAAAACCCCTGCTGGCCTCCAAGAGCCATAGAATCAGCACCGCACCGGTGGTGGACGAAGTGGTTGCCCCTTCCGGCAACATTTCTGCCAAGGTCAGAGGGCTGGATGTAGTGATTCACCAATATCCGTATTCTGATTATTGATAACGCAAGTAAACAGAACTGAGAGAGACAGTTCGGTGAGAAAGAGGAGAGGGAGACAATGCTGAATCAAAAGTTTGATATCCAACTGTATCATGAATGTTATGGGGAACATGACCATGCGTATCCGCAAATTCTGGTGCCCCTGGAACGTACCATGGACATTCAGATTGGTGATGTGGAGTACAAGGTAACGCCCCAGGAACTGTGCCTGATTCCGGCGGAAACCGATCACCAATGCAGCTACAGCGGCAAACTTCTGGTAATCAACCTGACGGAAATCAGCACCGAGGACCGGGACGCAGAGCTGCTGTCCTATCCGGTGGTTGTCTCCATGTGCGGCCAGATTACGGAACTGGTGGACCTGATCCAAAAGGAACTGAAACAGAATCCTAACAGCCAGTCCGTACGCTACCTGTACAGCTTCCTGTACAGCAAACTGCTGGAAAACTGCGCTGCTCCGTCCATTCGCTATCTCACCGAGCATTATGACCTGCCCATTACCGTCAACCAGTTGGCGGAAATGGAAAACTACAACGTCACCTACTACAACGACTGGTTCAAACAGCAAACCGGTTGTTCCCCCAGCCTGTATCTGCGGAAAATGCGGATTGACCGAGCCAAGGAATTGTTGTTAGAATCCAACCATACCATGATGGAGATTGCCGTTATGGTGGGCTACAGCAGCAACTCCACCTTTACCCGGGCCTTCCACAGCATTACGGGGAAACCGCCCAAAGTGTTCCGGGAAGAACATGGCATTAAAGATATTGGCTGATGCGAAAGGCTTTTATTTGTTTTTCAAATTTCAATAATGATAGGAGAGAAATCACATGAGCAAAATCACGGGAAAGAACGCCAAGAGACAATTTAAACTGGGGATGCACAGCTACACCCTGCATTTGAGCGGCTACGGCGAAAGCTGGGGCTTCCAAAGCGAAGGCAAGCATTACGCTTTTGAAAAGGCCGGCACCCTGGAAGATTTGATGGACCTGGCTGTAAAAGAAGGCATCCAGGTACTGCATATTACCCTGGTAGACCTGAACAACGATACCACGCCGGAACATCTGGCCAAGGTGAAAAAGGAAGCTGAAGAACACGGCGTAGAACTGGAACTGAACATTTCCTTCAACGCTCCTTCCGATCCCCGGGTTAATGCTACCATCGAAGACGCTCTGGAAATCGGCCATGCTATTGGGGCCAAACTGGTGAAATTCAGCACCGACGTGGAACATCCCCATCCCATTTCCCACGCTTCCATGTGCCCGGAAGCCATGGAACAAATGGCCAAGATTGTCCTGGATTTCAAGAAGAACATTCCTACTATTGAAAAATACGGCATGAAGATTGCCATCGAAAACCACTGCGACCTGTTCTCCGACGAAGTGATCTGGATGGTAAAACAATTGAACCATCCTCTGATTGGTGCCTGCTGCGATACCATAAACTCCCTGATGCTGGCCGAAGGCATTGAAGAATGCGTACGGAAAATGGCTCCCTATGCCTACTGCGTACACTTCTGCGACAACCGGGTATTTGCCGATCCTGACGGCACCCATTCCCTGGGCTGCGCCATTGGCGACGGGGATGTGGATGTAATCGAAGTCATGAAGATCCTGCGCGCTGAAGCTCCGGAAGAACTGGATACCATCGACCTGGAAATCGAACTGCCCCTGAGCGGTTACACCCTGGAAGACGGCCGGAAAGAAGAAATTGCCGCTATGCGCAAGAGCATCAAATACATGCACGAAGTTCTGGATATCGGAACCAACCGCTAAGAGGAAAGCCTGTCGCTTCGGCGGCAGGCTTTTTGTCCCTAAGGCGGAAACCTTTTGATGGGAGGAAAATGTCATGAAATGGTCGGAGGCACTTACAGCCCTGTCCCAATGCGGTCTGGGGGCGCTGATCCTGGATCTGGACGGACAGGTACGCAAAATCAATGCCCGGGGGGATGAGCTGCTCCATGGGGACGGCAAACTGGAGGGGGCGCCCCTGCCCGCCTGCGCCGTGCCCCTGCTCCAGCCGGTGGAGGAGCGGGTGTACGGGAACCCGGCGTTTGGGGAGTACATTGCCCGCTGCCCCACGCCCACCCTGGAGGATCTGCCGGAAGGGTACCGGTTCCTGGTCTTCCAGAAGACCGATTATGAGGCCTGTCACGATATGCTCCTCAGCGCCCTGAACCAGATCAAGGAATCCGTCATCATCTGCGACCAGGATTCCCGGATCTACTTCCTCAATGACGCCGCAGTCCGCATGGACGGCCTTACCAACTATGGGGTGGTAGGGGAGAAACTGCCCAATGTGTACAAGAGCCAGGACGACAAGGGTCTCTTGGTTCCCTGGGTCATTGAGCACAAGCAGCCCCTCCGGGATGTGCGCCAGCACTATACCACCTGTCGGGGCCGGGCCGTGGACATTATGGCCAGCTGCTATCCCATTGTCCAGAACGGCCAGGTGCTGGGCGGGTGCAGCGTGATGGAGGACTGGAGCACCGTGGATGAGCTCCACAAGAAAATCATCGACCTTCAGGAAAAGCTGCTGCACGTGACCAAAGAAGGCGGCAAAAAGGCCCATAAAAACGTGCTGAAGGCCAAATACCATTTCGAGGACATTATCTTTGCCAGCGACGCCATGGCCGCCCTGATGCAGCGTTGCCGCCACGTGGCCAAATCTTCTTCCTCCATCCTGATCTATGGGGAGACAGGTACCGGGAAGGAACTGGTGGCCCAAAGCATCCACAACGCCAGCAGCCGGGCGGACGGGCCCTTTTTGGCCATCAACTGTGCGGCCATTCCGGAGAACCTGCTGGAAGGGATCCTCTTTGGCACGGAAAAGGGGGCCTATACCGGGGCCGAGCAGCGGCCGGGCCTGTTTGAGCAGGCGGACGGAGGGACCCTGCTTTTGGACGAAATCAACTCCATGAACATCAACCTCCAGCCCAAGCTGCTGCGGGTGCTTCAGGAAGGCACCGTGCGCCGGGTAGGGGGCATGACGGAGCATCCGGTGGACGTCCGGGTGCTGTCCAACATGAACATTACTCCCCAGCAGGCCCTGGAGGAGCACAAGCTGCGCCGGGACCTGTTCTACCGGTTGGGGGTGGTGGACCTTCGGGTGCCGCCCCTGCGGGAGCGCATGGAGGACGTACCTCTTTTGGCTAAGCATTTTATTATGCTCTACAACCAGAAGCTGAACAAAAACGTCCGGAACGTGGATGCCCAGGTGCTGGAGCTGTTCCAGAGCTACAACTGGCCCGGCAATGTCCGGGAGCTGCAGCACGCCATCGAGTTTGCCATGAACGTGCTGCCGGATGACCGGAACATGATTACCCTGGACTACATTCCGGAGAATATTGTCCAGGTCCAGCAGGAGGAGAAGGACGCCTTCTATCCTGTTCAGCCGGGGCTGATCGCCCCCTACGACAAGCCCAAGCGGGATAAGTATGCCAAAAAGCGGACCCTGCGGGAAGTGGAGCGGGCAGCGGTCTACCAGGCCCTGCGCCACCACCAGGGGAATATTTCGGCGGCAGCCCGGCAGCTGGGCATGAGTCGGCAGAACCTTCAGTACCGGATCAAACGGGGTGGCATCGATTTGAATGAGTTCCTGAGTTGATGCAAAAAGTATTTTAAAAATGGAAAACTGATTGAAAAAATGGTCTGCAAACCGGAAATGGATTTGCAGGCCATTTTTTCTAGGGACATGGGGTATGTTTTTTCAGCCTTTTTTGTAAGAAAAATTTACGGTAAATTGCAAGTTGAATTTGAACAACTATAATCAAGAAACACACTCAATAGCA
>OGPW01001415.1_pt1 | contig 16305 bp, 15 predicted proteins | sample 1553061 | NCBI WGS metagenome assembly OGPW01 (sample SAMEA2580292, study PRJEB22360) | human gut metagenome | biome: human gut; feature: human-associated habitat; material: faeces | place: Denmark | collected 2008/2010
TTTCTATATATTGGCCCTTTGAGTTCTCTATGTCAACTTTTATTGTACAACACCAATTCACGATTTCAGATGATGGTTAATAGACTGAAGGCAAGCGAGGAGGAAAAATAAATGGAAACTGTTACTATACAAAAACTATCCAAAACATACCCTAGTGGAAAAGAAGCATTAAAACAACTCTCGTTGACACTAAGTACCGGAGAGGTATTTGGTTTTCTCGGTCCAAATGGTGCCGGAAAGACGACAACCGTAAAATTGCTTACCGGAGTCTTGAGCCCGTCTGGAGGATCATGTGAAATTATGGGTGTCAATCCTAATATTCAGCCAGAAAAAGTGCATCTCCTTGCAGGGATTGTGACTGAACACGCACAGATGTATGACAATCTGACTGGTATTGAAAATCTGATGTTTTATGCTGCGGCTTTTGGCATGGAACAAAAAGGAAAATGGCGTGCTGAGTCACTACTCAAGGAATTAGAGTTGACAGAAGCGAAAGACCAAAAACTGGCGACCTATTCTACCGGTATGAGACAGAGGTTATCTCTGGCAAGGGCACTGTTACACCACCCGAAAGTTCTGTTTCTTGACGAACCAACTTCTGGCTTGGATCCGGAAAGTGCGCAGAATGTCAATCAAATGATACACAATCTGGCTTGCAAAGAGGGAATTACTGTTTTTCTCTGTACCCATCAGCTTCGGTATGCACAGGAAATCTGCACACGCTACGGACTGATTGATCAGGGGATTCTTTTGGCCTCGGGTACAATAGATGAATTACGCGCTCGGGTATTTACTTCAAAATCGCTTCGTATCTGTGCGTCAGCGGTTCCTGACAAGCTAAACTTTGTTAAATGCGGAATCAATGAGTTTGAAACCCAAATACAAGATAAAAAAGAAATCCCTTATTTGGTACGAAAGATTGTAGAAGCCGGTGAGGATATCTATTCTGTAAATCTTATAGAACCCACTCTGGAAGATATTTATTTTACCCTGACTGCCGGCAGGAAGGAGGATTGATGATATGAAAGCTGCTATGTATGCAATTATCAAAAAAGATTTTCGCATTATTGCAAGTAACCGTAGACTATTTCCTGCTCTTTTTATTGTTCCTTTAGTGCTGACTATTGTATTGCCGTCTATTTTTGTCATTACCATTCATTTTGTACCGGATGATCCGGATATTACAAAGTTACTGTCACTGCTTCCTGAAACTGCCCGGATGGAAAGCCTGGAGCTTACGCTTTCTGGCATGATCTTAAATTATATACTTCCGATTTTTTTCCTGATAATTCCTATAATGACTGCTTCTATCATGGCAGCCAGTGCATTTGTAGGAGAAAAGGAACGGCATACGCTTGAAACATTGCTCTATTGTCCACTTACTCTCAAACAGATTTTTCAAGCAAAAGTATGGGCTTCTTTCCTTTTAAGTATGCTTGTCTCTGTAATCTCATTTGCGGCTATGTTTCTGGTTATAGAAACAGAATTATTTTTCTTGGCAGGTAGGCTGCTGATTCCAAGCGTAAGCTGGTTGGTTGTTATACTATTGCTTTCACCTGCAATCTCACTAATTGCCATTACACTGATTGTCCGGGGATCTGCCAAAGCGCAGAGCGTAGAGGAATCTCAGCAGGCTGCCGTTTTTCTGATTCTTCCGGTGATTCTGCCCATAGCGGGACAATTTACAGGAGTCTTTTTAATGAATGTCTGGATTCTTCTCGGACTCGGTGTGATATGTGCAATACTTGCCTGGTTCTTATTGCAAAAATCTATGGGACGGTTCACCTATGAAAAACTTCTGCAATAAAAATCGTTACAAATGGTTTTGAGCTTTGTGATTGTTTTCGCAGATAAAAAGAAAACTCTAGCTACATTGATTGTTGTTAAGAGGAAAAAAGGATGGTGATGTGATGGGACATTAGCTGTTTTTAATATAGAAGAATCCGGCAATCAGATTGGCGAAAAGCTATTTCTGCTTCTTAACGAGGAACAAAAGAATGCTCTAATGCAATATATTTTGGAACAAGGAGTCTGTCATGGAACGGTATTCAATTCCTGTCACACTTTCTCCGCAGCAGAGAAGAATCCTCTTACAGAAATACAAGAAGGCGAAATTTATCTATGTCTGGAACATCGTACTGTCAAGGTTCGCGAACGGATTATCAACCTGACAAGTAAGGAGTTTGATATACTGGCATTGCTCATTGCCAATCCCAAACGTGTTTTTACTTACGAACTGATTACCGATTTGGTTTGGAAAGAGGATTGTGATTTCTATTCGAGAAAAGCGATTCATAATCATATAAGTAAGCTGCGTAAGAAATTGCGCTTTGAACCGGATCTTCCAAACTATATTGAGAGTGTCTCCGGAATCGGCTATAAATTTGAACATCTATAACATGAGCCCACAAGGTGTCATCTTCTCCTTGTGGGCTTGCTTTTTGCAGCATATATTCTAAGAGCAGAATATGTAGAAAATTGTGAATATAAAGAGTAAAAAGCGAATGTCTGCGGACTGATACAGGAAACATAATCGATATAATTTTCTCCCAAGGAGGTATCAAGCAGCCGATTCAGGCTCCTCCTTGATGGGAGGAAATGCCTATGCGTCTATGCAACACAGATCCGCAGATAAACTGCTTTACATTCAGTCACCTATACGTCGTAGTCCAGCTCGTATGGATTGCGGCGTTTTTGGTTTCGACAAAATTTGAGCATTTTCGCTGTCAACCTCCCGGAAAAATTTCATACTGTTGCTTTGGCGCGCCTGTTCTTTGTACGGGCGCGCTTTTTTGTACCCTTTTTTTAATCAGAAAGAGACTTAGACCTTATCGCTGCCGCAGCCCACCCTCTGATTTCGATTTTTGCCATCAACTCAAACATCGAAATTGGAGGAAATTACTATGAAGAAAATCAATCTTCGGGATTATTACCCGTATTATACACAGGACATGATCGTTGAGGTGCCGGATGAAGTTGCTTTGTTGCTTCGGGAATACATGTTGCTGGAGGAAGCCTATCGGATTCGTACATACCGTTATAAAGCATTTTACTCTCTGGATCGAGACGAAGGTATTGAGCGTGAGATATTGCAAAAACCTCTTAACCCGGCAGAAATTTGGGAACAGCGTCAAATGACGGAGTTGATTTATAAAGGTCTTTCCAAACTTCCGGTAAAGCAGCGCCAACGGATCTATGCACACTTTTTCCTTGGCATGAGCAAAGCAGATATTGCCAAAGCGGAAGGAACACACAAAAGCCGGATCACCCGTTCTATCGAAGCCGGATTGCGTAGTCTGGAAAAATATTTCAAAGAAATTTTATAACAGACGGCAACTTTGCCCCTAAAAATGTACTGAATAGTAGAGGGACATATTCGGCGGGACAAGCTGGACGGGTGTGGTAAGGAAGCATATACATCCTCCCACCCCAACTGCAATATCAATTTGTCTGCCATGCCCCTTGCTTGTTCCTTGACAACCGAATATACGCTGTTACAGGTACTTCATTCTGTGTTCCGAGCGGCAGATGGGGCGGCGCGGTGACAGGCGGCCTAAGGAGGTGATGAATCCAGGCTGTCCGAGCGATAAACGCAACCTACGAAACCGGCTATGGCAAGCCAGACGCGATAACGACACAGATCATAATGGTACTTCTTCACGGCTTCCTAAAGACTTGGGGAGAGCTCCTGCGGCGTTTGCTTGCTCTGGCAAAGCGGCGGCGTATGTGGGACTATGATGCGGTGACGCTACCCGCAGCCTGTAACAGCCCCGTCCTTATAACAGAAGGACTTGCCGGGGTGCGTGGCAAATACGGCAGTAAAATCGAAATCAGATATAATGGGCCGGATTTATGTGTGTAACAACCGTAGATCCGACCTATTCATGTGGTTTTGATAACACAGTTTTCAGAAGGGAGTTGATACTATGGAAATGAACACCATTGTCAGTGAAGTGGGTACGCTGGTAGACATTCGGGATGTTTCTGTCAACAAAGAACTTTCCCGTGATGAACGGATTGCAGAATTTGTTCAGCAGATAAAAAATCCATACCATTTTAAGTGTGGCCGTTTTACTGTACAGGCCAGCTTTTCTGCTGAAGGTGCTACCCTGGAAGAATGTATCAAGGGTATTTTGCGATAGGTGCAATTTTAAGAAAGGGGCTGACTTTTCCGTAAAAGCATGGTAGAATAAGAATCGGAAAAGGAATTGAATATGGACTAACCACACTTCTTGAATTGCGGGGATTTTTCTGTGCAACGAAAGGAGTGTTTTTTTATGCAGGTTTACAAAGCGATTAAGTACATCCGTCTTTCTTACACGGATGATAAAACAGTAGAAAGTGACAGCGTTGCTAACCAGCGGCGCCTGATCGATGACTACATAGCCCGACACCCGGAAATTGAGGTTGTGGCAGAAAAAATTGACGATGGTTATAGTGGTGTTTTGTTTGATCGCCCAGCATTTCAGGAAATGATGCGGATGATCGAACAAGGCGAAGCTAACTGCGTGATTGTCAAAGACCTCTCCCGCTTAGGTCGTGAGTACATAGAAACAGGCCGTTATATGCGCAGGGTATTTCCAGCCTATGGAGTGCGTTTTATCGCAATTAACGATAATGTAGATACGGAAAATGACGCTGCCGATGATCTCACAGTTTCTGTCAAAAACATTATGAATGAGGCTTACTGTCGGGATATTTCCGTTAAGACACGGAGCGCCCTGGAAGTAAAACGGCGCAGTGGGGATTTTGTAGGTGCTTTTACCATCTATGGTTATGTGAAAGTCGGCGATAAACACAAGAGCCTGGAAGTAGACGAATATGCTGCTAATGTTGTGCGGGATATTTTCAGAAAACGGCTGGAGGGATTCAGCGCTTCCCATATAGCGGATGAACTGAACCGATTAGGAATTCTTTCGCCTTTGGCGTATAAGCGCAATCATGGAATGCCTCATGCAAAAGGTGGCTATACAGACCGAAAGGATTGCAAATGGTCTGCAACTACAATCATCCGCATTTTGCAGGATGAAACTTACACCGGAACACTGGTCCAGGGCAAACAGACAACGCCCCATTTCAAATTAAAAGAGCGTGAGGACAAACCTTCTTCGGAATGGATTCGTGTGGAGGGAACCCATGAAGCGATCATACAAAAGCACGATTTTGATCTGGTGCAACGGCTCCGCAGGATTGACACAAGGACTTCTCCCAAATCGGATAAGGTTTACCTGTTTTCCGGTATTTTGATCTGCGGATGCTGTGGCTGCCGTATGACCCGCAAGACGAACCGCTATAAAGATAAAGAGTATCACTATTATTACTGCCCGACCGGCAAAAGGAATGGCTGCACATCGTCGGTCATGCTGAAAGAGTCGGATCTGATTGAATGTGTGCAGGACAGTTTGAAAGGACATATTGAAAATGTTGCTTCTCTGGATGCCCTGCTGTCCAGTATCAGTCAGGAACGGATCAACCAGGAATTGGCGCAGGAATATGCCGCACAGATCAGAGTAAATGAAAAGCGTGTGGCACAGACCGAGGGCTTTAAGGCAAAACTCTATGAAAATCTGGTGAGTGGAATTCTGACAAAGGAAGAATTTCTCTCTTATAAGCGAAAATACAATGCAGATATTGAACTGTTCCAAAAGGCAATCGCTGAATGGAACGATAAACTTACAGATGTATTGGAAAACCGAAGCGAACGAAACCGTTGGATCAACCATTTTATGAAATTTTCTACTATGGAGGATATTGACCGCCGGGTAGTCATGCAGCTTATCCGAAGCATACGGGTAATGGGTAAAGATGAACTGCATATTGAATTTAATTACCAGGATGAATATCAGAAAGCAATCTCTTTGGCGGAACAGATTGCTACAAAAAATGAAGAAAGGATGGTGGGCTAAATGGCAAGAAAAAGCAGAAAACAGACGGCGGCACCTATGCCGGCACCATCTTTATATGTACATGTGGCTCTGTATATCCGTCTTTCTGTGGAGGATAACAAAAAGCGGGGCTGCTCAGTAGAAAATCAAAAGCTGGTACTGAATGACTTTCTTTCAGATAAACCGGACTTCGTTGTGTATGATACCTATATCGACAACGGAGCGACAGGGACAAATTTTCACCGCCCTGGATTTCAGCAAATGCTATCTGATATTGAAGCAGGCCACATTAACTGTGTGATTGTTAAGGATCTTTCCCGATTAGGGCGAAATTCTATTGACACAGGTTATTATATCGAACAGTATTTCCATGCTCATAATGTTCGTTTCATTGCTGTTACGGATCAGTTTGATACAGCGGATTCCGGAAATCTTCATGGCGGTATCATGCTGCCTTTGAAAAATATGATCAATGAAGCCTATGCTCTGGACATTGGACGAAAAATCAAAGCACAAGCGCGGCAGGCTATGAAAGACGGCGACTATATTGGCGCACGGGCACCTTACGGTTACAGGAAAGACCCTGATAATTGCCATAAACTTCTGATTGATGAAAATACTGCCCCTGTGGTAAAACAGATTTTTGAATGGGCACATGAGCATGTGGCACTGAACCGGATTGTCCGCAACCTAAATGAGATGGGAATTCCGGCACCGAGCCATTATAAAAAGGCCACTGGCGAGATTACCAGTCCGGGACTGATCGGAAGCGGCAAATGGCAGACCCGTACAGTGATGAAAATCTTAGAAAGCGAAGTTTATACAGGCGATCTGGTTCAAGGAAAAACAAAGATTGTAGATCATCAGCAGGTCAAGGCTGGAGAAGATAATCTGATTATTGCAAAATGCACCCATGAACCGATCATCAGCCATGAGTTGTTTAATGCAGTTCAGGAATACAGAAAACAGATCTGTGAAGAAAGCAAAGCAACTCCAAAACGTCCCTACACACCAAACATTTTCAAAGGTAAAGTGTTCTGTGCTGATTGTGGCAGAAACCTTCACAGGCAACGCGCCGAGCGCCGGAAAGGACCCGACACTTACTGGTTCCACTGCCTTACAAACAGCCGGGTAGAAAAAGATAGCTGCAAAGGTGCGATGATACAGGAGAAAGAACTGATTTCTACTGTTACGGCTATTCTTGAAAAAGAGCTGACAGTTGCGCTGGGAATGTCGCTGCCACTCTTTCAGTTGGAGGCAAGACAAAAACAGGAAAAAGATAAGCTGAAAATTCAGATGTCGGCCAAACGGCAGGAAATTGAAAAAATACGCCGGCTGATCCGTGGCCTATATGAAAATTTTGTGCAGGGTATTTTGACAAATGACGAATACTTTGAATTGAAAGCGGATTATGAACATGCTATCAATGCTCTGTCTGGTGAGATTGAAGTATTTGAAAAATCTATGGACTCTCTGGACAACCAGCTTGCCAAATACCGTGCAATGGAAAAGGATGCAAAAACACTGGCACAGGATCACGTACTGACTGCAAAACTGATTGAACGGCTCATTGAACGAATTGAGATAGACCACGAGCGGAATATTCATGTGACCTTCCGTTTCAAAAATGAATTTCAGGGAAAGGCGGTGGAACCGTGCGCAACTATGTGATTGCCCTTTATATCCGTCTTTCTGTGGAAGATTTCAAAACTGAAAGTTTGAGCATACCAAATCAAAAACTGATTCTTCATGAAAAAGCTATGTCTCTGCCGGAATGGGATAACAGCGAGATTTTGGAATTTATTGACAATGGTCATACGGGGACAAACTTTGAGCGTCCGGCGGTGCAGGAACTTTTAACAATGGTTCAGGCCGGAAAAATCAACTGTATTATTGTAAAAGACCTTTCCCGATTTGGACGTAACAGCATTGAAACCGGCTATTTTATTGAGCGGGTATTTCCTCTTTACCACACCCGTTTTATTTCCGTCAGTGATGATTTTGACACAGCTAATTTCAAAGGTGATACCGGAGGGATTGATATTGCTTTCAAGTATCTTATTAGCGAGTGCTATAGCCGAGATATGTCCATGAAAACCAAAAGTGCAAAATACGCAAAGATGCGTCGCGGGGAATATCAGAGTGTCATCTGTCCTTACGGCTATCGCAAGAGTGCAGACGGACGTATGGAACCGGACGAGGATGTTGCCCCGAATGTGCAGATGATATTTCAATGGGCGTCTGAAGGCAACACCGCAGCCGAGATAACAAGAAAACTGTATGCCATGAATATCCCCACCCCTGGGGAATATCGCAAACTTAAAGGCAAGGGCTATTACAATGTTTCCCGAACAAACGGCGTTTGGAGTACATCAACGGTCCTGCGTATTTTAGAAGATCAAAGATATATCGGTACCTATGTAATTGGCAAGAGAAAGGTAAAAGAGATTGGCAGCCGACATACACAGTTAAAGGATGAAAGTGAGTGGTTCAAAATACCGAACCATCATCCGGCTATTGTAAGTGTGGATCTATTTGAGAAAGCCAATGCTTCAATTAAGCGTTTCTCTCTGTCAAATAAAAAGCTGCGTGATTATCTGCTCCGTGGTAAGGTATTCTGTGGATGCTGCGATCATGCAATGTCTCTACGAAATGGTGCGTGGTTTTATTGCCGTCATTCCGAGGTGGCTGAAACGCTTCCTTGTCATGGTGTGCGCATAAAGATGGCAGATTTGGAGCAGGTTGTATTTGAAACAATTCGGGCTCAAATGTGTCCGGCATTGGGAATTGATAGCAATAAGGATAAATTGGATTTGCAGACAGTCCAGCAGGCCGAACATGAAGAAAAACTCCGTTCTATTCAAGACAGCAAGCGGCATCTTTATGAGCAGTATGCACTCGGAGAGATTGATTTGGAAACCTATCGAACACGAAAAGCGGTTTATGACACGGAACTGGTACAAGCCAAAAATGTTCATGCTGTCATTACTGCACAGACAAAGCAGATAAAAAGTGATTATGAGATTAAGCTGAAACAACAGGAAATTGTGCAGGAAGTCGGAAACGCCAACATGCTGACAAAAGCTCTGATTGACCGACTTATCAACAAAGTTTACGTCTTTCCAGGAGATCGGATTGAGATTGAATATGCAACACAGAATTTCTTAGAAACTAAGGAATCCGAAAAGGAGGGATAACCGTGAACACCCATTTGAAACAGCTATGGGCAGCTATGAGGCTGCCCGAAAAACTTCAAAAAAAGTTATAAATTTTTTTGTCGTGGGCTTGACATACGGGTGACGCAGATCATGGAAGCGAATGCTTGGCAGCCCTGCGTGGTGGAGTAAGGTTTTCATGTGGGTGTAAGCACTGCTGGGGTTGACGGGATCCTCCGGCCTCACCGGATTAGGGAATATCCACGGACCGATGGCATCCATCTTGCGTTGCCGCAGGATGGATGCCACGCTTTTCGGCAGGATGATGGTGCGCATGCCATGATTTGTCTTCGTCTCACCGACGGTATACTCCCCCTTCCTCTGACTGTGGAGGGTGCGGCACACCTTCAGCGTACCGGCCTCCCCGTCGAAGTCGTTCCATTGTAGACCGCAAATCTCACCGCGGCGCAGGCCGGTCATCAGCTCCGTCTGGAAGAAGTCCCTCCACACCTCATCCTGCTCCACCACTTCAAGGAACGCATCCAGCTCCGCACGGGTGAGGATGCGCTTGGGCCTGTAGTTTGGCTTGGGTGCGGTCGCCCCCTCGGTCGGATTTCTGGGAATTACATGCGCCTGCACCGCGTCTTTCAGTGCGGCGTGAAGCGCGGAGTGGATGTGGCGGACCATGGAGTCAGAGAGTTGATGATTCATTTCGGGATGCTCATGAATGCGTCCCTCTGTTTTCAGGCGGCGGTACATCCGCTGGATGTCCTGCTGAGAGATGAGGGAGATTTGCTTGTCGCCCAGCTGCGGCTTGATGTAGTATTCGATATAGCAGCGATAGCTTTTGAGCGTACCGGAGCGCACCGTACCCGCCTTGTACTCTGTGAGCCAGCGATCCAGCCACTCCCCCAGGGTCATGCGGCTGTCCTCGGTCAGTTCCACATCCTGATAGCGTTCGATGTTTTGATGGAGCTTTTCCGTCAGTTCTTTTTGTGTATGCGCATAGGCGTGCTGAAAGATGGGCGTACCGTTTTTCTTGTGACCCACCACGATGCGGCCCTCCCAGCGGCCGTCCTCCCGCCTGCGCACCATGCCGTCGCCGGACGGTCTTCGTTTCGCCATTCAGTCCTCCTGTTCCGCCGGATGGCAGATGCGTTCTTCTTCCTCCCGCTCGAAGGAATAGAGCCCGTCTGCCTCCAGCTCTTTTGCCATGCCCCACGCCAGTTTGAAGCCTGCCGTGAAGCTCATCAGCTTGGATTCAACCAGCAATGTGTTCTGTGCGTCGATCAGCCGCAGCAACTTCTTTCGCCCCGCGGCATCCATGTCCCGCCGCAGTTCCTCTTGGGCGTATTCGACCTGAGCGTCCAAGTCTGGATGCGGCTGACGGTCGAAACGCTTTTGCAGGGCTTTCATGTAGTCGTACATTGCGGCACCTCCTTTTTGGCAACCACAACACATACCACAACTCGGCACACAAAGCTACTGTTTTTGCAAATGTTTCTTTGACTATTGCGGCGCAAAAAATACGTTTTCAAACCTGTTCACATGTGCATCCGCATCGAGCAGCCCTTTTTGTGGCGGGGAGTGTACTGCGCTCATCCGCCAGCAACTCCACGCCGGGACGGGTGGCGACGTAGCGAGTACGCTGCGCCAGCTTCGCGGCGTTCTGTCCTCCCTTGAGGTAGGGGGAGATCAGTACGATCCGGGCCATGTGTCATCCGGCTCTATGCGCCGCTGGCTCCGCACCGCGCTTTCAAAACTCACCTGACCGTTGGTGCGCTTCACCTCATCCACGGCGTATGCCCGCAGCTCCCGCGTGTGGATAGGGTCGGCGCGGAAGTGGGCGGCGATGGTGTGGCACAGCATATTCAGTTCCACCGCGCACTTGAAAAGAATGCGGCAGAGCCGATTGTTGTTGTCGTCCAGCGTACCCTGAATGGCTGTCAGGATGGCCCGAGAGATGTAGGTCGTGTTGTCCTCGGTGCCGAGATAACCCATGTAAAAGCGCAGGGCCTTATCGACGAATTCGCTGCGGCTTTGACAGTTATCTGCTTCCAACCAGCCGTCCATGCGGCTGATCACGCTGGGGCGCAGCCAGATCGTGGTGCTTTTCTTGTTATCATCCATATTTTTTCTTTCCTTTCTGTGTCGTCGGTCAAAATCGCCGCAAAGCCCTGCAAACACGGGACTTTGCCGAACGACCGACTGCGATTGTTCTGTAAAACCGCCAAACCGACGGTGGTTGGCGTTTCTCTGAAAAGCCCCGCACTGCGGGGCTTTGTGGGCGGGCTGCGGGCGCTTGCGACTGCGGCCCTTTATCTTGTTATATTTTCGAACGGGGATATCACCCCACAAAACACCTTCAAAACCGGTATCAACGCTCTCAAGAGCGATGATATAATATCCTCATGCGGGCAAAGAATTTCCTGCTTCTATCTTTGTAGCCAAGTCTACTGCGCACAGACTGGAACCTCTGCCCTGTGGGATGTCACTTATGAGCCGGATGTCGGGGCGATGGATCGCTTTCTTCTAATCTCGCAACAGGTTGTGACCTTCAGCAGCACGAGGAATGTCCGTAATTTGAACATGAGAGGAGCCTGCACTATGTACATCGTTGGGATCGACATCGCCAAAAGGAAGCACGAGGCAGCGGTGATTGACGGCGAGGGCACCGTCATCATCAAGCCGTTTTCCTTCACCAACAACTGCTCCGGGTACAATCGGCTGCTGGCCATGCTCGCCAAGGCCAAACTGCCGCTTGACGAGGTTTCCTTTGCAATGGAGGCCACCGGACACTACTGGCTCGCTCTTTTTACCAGACTTCAGAAGGAGGGCTTCCGTGTTCAGGTCATCAACCCGGTGCAGACCAACTCCATCCGCAGTTTCTATATCCGTCAGGCCAAAACAGATCCGCGGGACGCCCTGCTCATCGCAGAGGTGATTCGTTTCGGACACTTCTCCGAGTCTACCCTGCATCCCGAAAACATTTATGAGCTGCGGGAGCTGTGCCGTGGACGGCACGCCATCGTTTCCATGCAGGCAGATGTTAAGCGAAAGGTCGTTGCCCTGCTGGATCAGGTCTTTCCTGAATACGAAACCGCTTTTACCAATCTGTTTGGCGATACTTCCATGGCGATTTTGCAGACCTGTCCTACGCCAAAGGAATTATCCGAGATGCCTCTTGAGGAGCTCTGCCATCTCATCGAAGTCCCCAGCCACAAGCGCTTCCGCATGGCAAAAGCCCAGGAGCTTCAGGCGCTTGCGCGCAATTCCTTTGGCTTCGCCATGGCCGGTGATGTTTTCAGCACGATGATCCGACTCTATGCAAAGCACCTCGTTTTCTTGAAACAGCAGGTTCAAGAAATGGACCGCAAAATCGCTGAGATCATGGATACCCTGGACACACTGATCACCACCATCACCGGCATCGGTCCGACCCTTGGCGCGTACATCCTCAGCGAGATCGGAGACATCAGCCGTTTTTCCTCCGCGGCAAAGCTTGCCGCTTACGCGGGGATCGATCCAACCATGCGGCAGTCTGGCGAATACAACGGCGTCAGAAACCGTATGTCCAAACGAGGGTCACCGTATTTGCGGCACGCCATTTGGCTGGCGGCTTCATCGGCGGTACTTCACGATCCGGCGCTGAAGCTTTATTTCCAGAAAAAACGGGATGAAGGGAAGCCCTACATGGCGTCCGTGGGCCACGCTTGCAGGAAGATGGTCTCCATCATTTACGCCGTTATGAGAGACAACAAGGCCTACACGCCCTGCATCCCAAATGAGATTTCGGCTTGACAAATTATAGCCGGTCTGTGCTAAAATCGAACGGCCTTCGCCACTCGAAAAACCCTCCTGTAAGGTTCAGCTTTTCGCTCAAAATCGTTCCCGCAACTATCGCCAAAAAGTTACCGCTACAACTCCGTCCCAAACCGCTTTTCATCGCATTTTTCAGCCTCTCGCACAAACGGCCCACGTTCGCTTTCACGAGTGAAAGTGGGTACACACTCGCCTTTCGGAGAAGAATCGCACACAACGGCTCACACGGCGAAACGGGGGCCTTCCCTCCCTCGGCCACAGCACGGTCTTGTGCCGTCAGCGAAATTCCTTTTAGTCCTCCACGCTTTTATATACATACATTTCCCGGTTCACTGTGAACCCTCAACACCAGCAGAAGAGAAAAATCTGTCAAAGCTGCCGCCTCAAACTCTATCTCAGACCATCTTTCATCGCGTTTTTCAACTTCTCCCACAAACGGCCCACGTTTGCTTTCACAGTCGAAAGCGGGTACACACTCGCCTTCGCCAACAGGATCGCACACAACGGCACACACAGCGAAACAGGGGGCGTTTCGGACGGGGGCGCTATCATTACCCTCGACACGAGCTGCACATTCACGAACATCCCCGGGCCGGGTATCAGAACGGCAAACTTTGCCCCTTTTGGGTCTCGGTCGGGGGTGCTCCCAAAGAACGCAGAAAGCCTTCGGAACAGCGATGCGCTTATGCGCGTCGCTGTTCCGAGGCGTCGCGGCCCCGCTGGGCTGCGTGATCTGTTTGCAACTTGGTGATGTTGCTGTTTTTTCACTCTGTGCGCAGTACTTTCTGAACGTGCGAGGTGGGGGTGGTATCACTACCCTCGGAGCGTTTCACACGGTTCGGAAACCCTGCGTGGCCGGGGCTCAAAATAGCAAACTTTGCCGTTTTCTGAGGTCGGGTGGCCATCATTGATTCCGGCGCTGCAAAATGTGCTTGACAGGTAAGTCTACTTATGATAGACTTCAAGTATCAAAAATCTATCATAAATAGACCAACAAAGAAAGGGGGCACACATGGACGGTTACAAACTGGGCGTTGTTGAGACGCGTTTTGCGGAACTCATCTGGCAGCACGAGCCGCTGACCTCTGGCGAGCTGGTGAAACTGTGCGAACAGGAACTGCAATGGAAAAAGTCTACGACCTACACAGTTTTGAAAAAACTCTGCGAACACGGTATCTTTCAGAACGAAAACGGCACGGTAACTTCCCTTCTCTCACAGGAGGGCTATAACGCCGTACAGAGTGAGAAATTTGTGGAGGACACCTTCGACGGTTCCCTCCCTGCGTTTCTTGCCGCCTTTACCACGCGGAAATCTCTTTCGGAGAAGGACATTGCGGAAATTCAGCGCATGATCGACCGTTGCGGAAAGGAGTGAGCCAATGGCCGCCGTCTTTTTGAAGCTCTTGAATCTAAGCATTTCCGCAAGCTGGCTGGTGCTGGCCGTGCTGGTACTGCGCCTGGTATCAAAGCGTTCGCCCAAGTGGATGAATGTTCTGCTTTGGGGCATCGTCGCGCTGCGGCTGGTTCTGCCATTCTCCATAGAGAGCGCGTTGAGCCTGATTCCCAGTGCCGAAACGGTCAGTCCCGCAGCCGTGCAGTTTGCCCCCGCGCCGACCATCACGAGCGGCGTGAAGATCATCGACAACGCAGTGAATCCCTCGCTCAGCGAGCATTTTGCCGCCGCGCCGACGATGAGCGTCAACCCGCTTTATGTGTGGGCGTATCTCGCGGGCTGGGTGTGGCTCATCGGCCTTGGAGCCATGCTGCTCTACGCGCTCGTGAGTTATCTTCGGCTGCGCCGGCGCGTGAGCGTGTCGCTCTGTGTGCGGGAAAATATCTACCTTTGCGATGCCATTTCCTCACCGTTTATTCTCGGCGTCGTAAAACCACGCATCTATCTGCCCTCCGGGCTGGATGAGGTACAGCGGCAGAATGTACTCTCGCATGAGAGGGCGCATCTTGCGCGGCGTGACCACTGGTGGAAGCCGCTGGGCTTCGCGCTGCTGGCTGTCTACTGGTTCAATCCCGTGCTGTGGCTCGCCTATGCGCTGCTCTGCCGCGACATTGAGCTGGCCTGCGATGAGCGGGTGATCCGCACGATGGATGAGAGCGCCGTCAAGACCTATTCCACGGTGCTGCTTGCGTGCAGTATGCCGCGCAAGGCGGTCATCACCTGCCCGCTGGCGTTCGGTGAAGTTGGCGTCAAGGAACGCGTACGGAATGCGCTTCACTACAAAAAGCCCGCGTTCTGGATCGTTGTAGCGTCAGCCGTCGTGTGCATCGTTGTAGCGGTGTGCTTTCTGACGAATCCGCCTACGGATACCGACGCCGCCGGACTGGTCGGTTTCCATCGGGAACAGGTCACTTATGCCGATGTAACGGACGCAAGCGGTGCGCAACCATCCAACGTCCAGTTGACGGCGGAGGAAACGGACGCCGTCTACGCTCTGCTGGATGCCCTGCAATACAAACGCCTTGGCACTGCGTCAGCAATGCAGGACTGCTATGCAAGGCTCTATTTTATCAGCGCCGCGGGCGAACGCTGCGAGATCATGCTCTCTGAGCGTGAAATGCTGGTCAACCCCATTACTGACGGCAAGACAGCGCGGCTGTATGAACTGCGCTCCGGGAGTGCAGAACTGAGAGACTATCTGCTTGAATGTATTAGCGCAAGCGATGCGGAGGAAAAGCCGCTTGATGAGGCGTCGTTGCGGGAGCAGCTCATCAATGCACTGGATTCGGCGGATGCCGTTTACTTCGAGCCCTACAAGCTCGACAGCAATCAGTCCGAAGGTCCCGTCACCGATGCGAAATACGTTGACGAGATTTGCTCCTTGCTTCGTCAAATTGAGCCGGCAAACGACGTAGAGTGGCCCGCCAAGGAAGAAAGGTTTATTCTTTCCAATGCATCTTTCATGCTGCTTTCCGGCCATGATGCCGAAGATTTGGCAACGGCAGACTACGTGACCATGACACCGCGCTACTATATCCTGACAGACCGCGACAATGAACGCACCCTGATTTTCGTACACAACGGGGGAAAAAGTTACGGAAATGAGAATTATCAGCTTATCGGAAAACTGCCGTTCACCGGCCTCGACTACACTATTGCGATGGATCGGAGACTACAGGAACACAATAATCTCGCACTGACTGGAAGGGGTGGCGGCCAAGCAGTAATACTGATGCCCTTCGCGCCGGATGCGGCGAGCGCGACCGGCTACGCCGCCTACGACGCGCTGCTCGCCGAGATCGCCGACCTGCGGCGCTCCGGCGCAAGCGACGTGCAGACCGACTTCAGCCATGATCTCCTGTCCGTGAACGACTACTACCAGACGCCCGGCTGGCTGCTGCGCGACCTTGACGGCGACGGCACGAGCGAGCTGCTGCTCGGCGCGGACTGGGGCAACGGTCACAGCGTGATCTTCAATATTTATCGGCTC
>OGPW01001417.1_pt1 | contig 16293 bp, 16 predicted proteins | sample 1553061 | NCBI WGS metagenome assembly OGPW01 (sample SAMEA2580292, study PRJEB22360) | human gut metagenome | biome: human gut; feature: human-associated habitat; material: faeces | place: Denmark | collected 2008/2010
GCACTGTAAACATCAAAGTTTCCATCTTCTCTTGCCACAAATCCAAGATCACGGAATGTTGCATGTGTCTCATTCGCTGGCCCATTTGAGAATCCAACTTTTAACTTTCTTGGCATGACTTCTTTTTTAATAAATGTCATTAAATACTCTCCAGCTGCTTCTGCATAAGGAAGAACGTTAAAATATTCTCCTTTCTGCACACCGGATAATGGAGATACAGTAACATTTCGTGGAAAATCTCCACCACCACCCATTGTTACAATGCCATGATCTAATCCACCTTCCATGATTCCATAGATTGCTTCTGGCTGTAAGTTATGTAACTGAATTGCCTGACATGTTGTCAAATGTACTTTATCTACGTTATATGTTTTAATACTGTCTGCGATAAATTTTAATTTGTCTTTTGTTAAATGACCACCCGCCATACGAAGACGGATCATACTTGCTTTTCCATCTTTCTGTGCATAGCTTCCGTAACCACCGGAGAATCCTTTATAATCTGCTTTACTTAATTCTCCTGCATAAAACCGGTCTGTCTTTTCTTTAAATGCTGGCAGGTCTTTTTTCCATTCCTGTGGATTGATCATTTCCATATGTAAAATTCCTTTCTGAATGTTTTGTATCATTTGTCTTATCATACCACATTTACATAGTCGTTTGAATGATTTCTTTCTTTTTCTACAAGAAATGATTCGATGGCTTCTGCAAGGTTTTTATGTCCTTCTTCATTCATATGTTCCATATCTGCCTTACTTGGTTTGGCTACATCACTTGCTGCAAGAAAATCACATCCGTATTTCCATGCAATCTTTAAATATGTCTGTTTTAATTGTTTGGATACTTTCACAGAATGCTGATCAAATTCGGGATCAAACCCTGGTTTCCATACATCTTCTCCAAGTTCAATTGGAGATACTAATAAAATATCGATCGTAGGATCATGTTTTTTGATCTGTTGGATTAATTTTTCGATGCCTTTTCCAATACGCTCTGCACTTGCATGATTGTATATTTTACAGTCATTGGTTCCAAGCATTAAAACTACCTGATCAAGCGGTGTGTGTGTTTCTAAAAGCATCGGAAGTACTTTCGCTCCATTCCTTCCATCTCTTGTTGCATCATCAAACACACTGGTTCTTCCGCATAATCCTTCTTCAATGATTCTATATCCTTTATCGTAAAGCTTCTCTGATAAAATACCTGTCCATCTTGTTTCTCTGTTATATCTTCTATTTGTACCGGGGATGAGTCCGTATGTATTGGAATCTCCGAAGCATAATATTTCTTTCATCTCTGTCACCTTCTTCGTTATATTTCATATAATTTTAATAGGAATAATATGATTATAAGGAATGAAATTGTACTTGTCAATAGGTTATGAACAGAAAAATACCTTATAAGATATAAAAATATCCTATAAGGCATTATAGATTTGTGCTATTTTTAATTTAATTTTTCTCACAAGCACTCTGAATTATTTTTTTCCAACCATACTTTTTATGTTTCCATCGCTCCTCTTCCATTAATGGCTCATACTTATCACACTTAATCTGGTCAAAAATCGTTTTATCATAAATTTCCAAAGCAATTCCTGCCAAATATGCTGCCCAAATTCCTGCAACTTTATTTTTATCAATCCCTGCGTCTGTAACCAGTTTCTTTACAACATAAATCGTATTTTGATAGATTTCTTCCGGATTATGTGATACCCATCCAAGATCATTAAATAAAAAAAATGGCTTTATATCATATTTTGCATATGATATAAAGCCATTTTTTCGTTATTATTATATAAGTTAATTTATAAAGGGCTTAGTCATTCTTCTTCCCAAACAATAAACTTACGATCACACTTAAAACAATCGTGATCACCATATCAGGAAGTGTGTTTCCAAGGATCGTATCGACACCCATCAGCCAGCGGTATGCAATAAAGCCAACAACCCATACAAGCATGTTCTGAATGCATACAGATTTTCTTGAAAAATCCTGATGAAGGATAAAGAAATCTGCGATCTGTACGGCGATCATTGGTGCAAAGACTGAACCGATCAGATATAAGAAATCTGTGATGTCATCCATTGGATAAACAATGGCTCCAATGATTCCGATCACTGTTGCTGCAACTGCGATCCATTTTCCATTGATATTCTTAGATAAAGATTCACTGGAAATTCCAGCAGACCATGCATCTAAGAATGTTGTTGTTACGGTTGAGAATACGATAATTAATAATCCTGCGATTCCAAGTCCGGCTTTTACCATGATCTGTGCGATATCAGATTCTCCTGTGAAAATAGAGATTCCCATACCGATCACATACATCCAACAGCTGACTAATCCATAGACGATCACGCTTGCCCATGTTGCTTTTGTTGGTTCTTTTGCTTCTCTTGTGTAGTCACTGATCAATGGAAGCCATGATAATGGCATAGCTACCGCAAGTTCTACAGCTGCGCCAAATGTTAATCCATCGTTTGCAACCGTATTTAATGATCCATGTCCAAAAATGATAAAGCTTAATACAACGGTTAAGATAAATAAAGCTGCCATTGCAACCGTATTAATCTTTCCTAAACTTTCAATTCCAACTAAGATCCAGATGATGATCAGTCCTCCGATCACAACTGGCCATACCCAGTTTGCCACATGAAAGATTCCTGCTGCCGCTAATGATCCATCATAGATCATGATGGCTGTCCATCCAACTAACTGTAAAATATTTAATACTGCAAATAACAAAGCTCCTGTTGATCCAAAGCTCATTTTTACAGTTTCCATTGCGCTTTTTCTTGTCTTTCCACCAATAAATCCGGCAAAAAACATCATTCCACATCCAATGATGTGTCCAATGATGATCGCTAATAATCCTTTGGTAAACCCTAAAGGTGCGAAACTTGTACCTGTTAAAATTTCTGCTAATGAAACTCCTGCTCCAAACCAGATCAGTCCGTTTTCAAAGATTGATGTTCTTCTGCTTCCCATCACTTATGCCTCCTCTTTCCATTCATCTTTTAAATCAAACGCATGATTCATTGGTCCACTTCCAGCTCCTAAATCTAACATATCTGCTAACGCTCTTGAAATATAATCTTTTGCTCTTTGTACAGAAGTCTTAAGATCAAAACCTTTGGCAAGATTTGCTGCGATGGCACTAGAAAGAGTACATCCTGTTCCGTGTGTGTTTGGGTTGTTGATCCTCTTTCCTTTAAACCAAGAAACTTCTTCTTTTGTATATAATAAGTCATTGGCATCGTTGATGTTATGACCACCTTTTAATAAGACAGCACATCCAAGATCTTCATAGATTGCTTTTGCCGCTGCTACCATATCTTCTTCCGTGTGAATCTCCATACCACAAAGAATCTCTGCTTCTGGAATATTGGGTGTGATTACCGTTGCAATCGGTAATAGTTCTTTCTTTAATGTATCTACAGCATCTTCTTCTAATAATCTTGATCCACTCGTTGCTACCATCACTGGATCAACAACGATATTTTCCGCTTTATAATGCTGTAATCTCTCTGCGATCATTTTGATCAGTCCACTCGAGGAAACCATTCCAATCTTGACTGCATCTGGTCTGATGTCTTCAAAGACTGCGTCGATCTGTTTCTTTAAAAACTCTGGATCTGCTTCTAAGATTCCTGTTACGCCGGTTGTATTCTGGGCTGTCAGTGCTGTAATGGCGCTCATTGCAAATACACCATTCATTGTCATAGTCTTTAAGTCAGCCTGAACTCCAGCGCCTCCACTGGAATCACTTCCAGCGATTGATAATGCTGTTCTCATAAGTATCTCTCCTTTTCTCTTATGCATTATTTTTGTATTGCGATCAAAAGTGGTGCCCCCAATTGACCGCATTGTTTTATAGGCTGTTTTCTCATAAAATTTACTTGCCTATAAACACAAAAAACGGAAAGCTACTGATTTAGTAACTTTCCGTATATTCGCGATTCATGATCTTCGTTTCCTACGCTGGCATTACCCAAATCAGGTTCAAAGGTCGAAAGTTTTACTTTCCTCTCAGCCTGTTTCACAAGCTCCCTGTTTTTATTTCTTTGTTATTATAGATCAAATCGTTTGAATTTTCAAGTTTTTGTATACAAACTTTAAATTTCTTTTCCTTTTGTTGCGATCACATGAACAATAAATGGAACAAACAGTGTGATAAATGCTGCGTATCCAAGGTATGCATATCCCTGTTTTACAACGGCTAATAATCCAAACTGTGCAATGGCAAAAGCTAAGAATGTAAAAATAAAAGTTGCAATGGCATTTCTTACTAAAGTTACTTATTTTTTGTAACAAATGCTATTTCTTTTTATGAAGCAATCTTTTGTATATATGTTATATTCTTATTCGTCGTCATCACTAACGATCACTGGCTCTTTCTCCACCACCTGCTGTGGTTTCATTGCCTGATTCACAACTGGTGCTAATAATACTTTTCCTGTTCCACGGTATACATTTACCAGACCTTCACCACTCACTGCAGAACCAAGCAAAGATCTTCCTGCTCGTTCTACCGTAAAGTCAAGACTTCCACTCCATGCAATTGCAAGGTTTCCGTCAATCTTTATAACATCATCTTCTAATGTGATTTCCACTAATTCTTCTCTTGGGCAATCGGATTCCAGACAGACAACTCCGCTTCCTTTTAATCCTAGGTTGAAGAATCCTTCACCACCTGCAAATGCAGAAGAGAACGTCTTTCTTCTGACTGCTTTTTGTTTCAGTGTAGATTCACAGGCTAAAAATAAACCATCATCTAATACGATCGAATTACCCCATTCGTCAAGATCTAATAAAATGATATGTTTATATGTAGGTTCCAAAACAAGAGTTCCATCTCCTGTATATTCTGGCTTAATCGCAGATTCTCCCGTTACTTTTCCCCGGATTGTCTTGGATAAGAAATCTCCTGCTCCTTTGATTCCTGTTGTCGCAGAGACATCTCCTGCCATCCACTGCATGGCACCTGCCTGAATTGTTACATTTCCTTTAGATAATTCGCATTTAAGCTGACGTTTTCTTACGTTCATCTGACTGCAGAAGAATGCTAACTGGGCATCTTCTGGCATAACACTTAAGTCTCTCTGATATTCGATGACTTCAAATGGTCCTGACTGGTCGATGATCTTTACGTCGTCGTTGTCACTGAAATTGCTGATTTTGTACATAATCTTTCCCTTTCCTGTTATTTTAAAGAAACGTTTCTTAACTATTGCTCTAATTTATTGTTCATTTTAATATCAGTTTACCATATTCCTTTTTCATCCACAAATGAAACTATTTGTATCAAAACATGTCTATCATTTCTTGTTGAGATTCTTTATCATTAAGTGTTTTTTTTTTTGGGGGGGGGATATCTGGACATATGAAATATATTATTTATAATATTATTTAAAAATAAGACTTTAAGGATTTTTATTATGGGAGGGAATTATTATGGAACATATTATCGTTTTATTTATCTTGGCTTTATGCTTTTTTTCATTTTTTTACTTTTTATATCATGTACTGGTAAAATTACAGAACAAAGAAAACTTTTCAGATGAGTATAAATTGATGGTTGCTTCTATTGTTATTTTTGTTTTTATATTGTTGATATAAAATTTTCTTAAATAAAAAACAGACCTTATAAAACTTTAGGTCTGTTTTTAATTTATACAACTGTTTCTATAATATATTTTCCTTTATAATCAATAATAATATCTGTTCTTTTATTATCTCTCGTTCGTGCTTCAATATAATAATTTCCTACCATTTTCTTCTATAAACTTTTGATCTTTTTCTGAATAAATTTCTTCATAATATTCATAAAACTTTTGCATTACCAATGGCATTTGCAACATTCCAGATACAATAAATTGATTTTGATCAGATGATACCTTCATATACATTTGATTATTATCTGCGATATTCCATAGACTGTTATATTTCGATTCTTCTTGTGGATGTAGTTTTAACTTTAATGTTTTAATATCGTAAACACCTGCAAGAATTACAGAATGAAATGTTACATCTTTTCCCTGCTGGCATTTTAAATATTTCTCTCTTAGAAGTCCGAGGAAAGATAAGAAAATCTGATTGTCTGAACTTTTGTCTACTTCATCGGCAGCTTCAAAACTTAAACTCAAAACCAGATAATCTTGTTTTCGCAATTCTTTTTCCAGAAGATAAAGCAAGGTTGTCTTACCATATTGTCTGGCTCGATTGATCGTAAAGTATTGTCCTGATTCGATATATTGATTGATAATCTGCTGAATCCTGTTGCTAAGATCAACCATATAATTTTTCTCTGGGATACATGTTCCTGTTGTACAAAACTTCTTAGCCATAAACCCCAACCTCCTTTCTTGTCCACTCTCTATTAATTACACCCTTATTCTACAATTCATCAAAATCAAATATCATTGGGATTGTGCTTTCCTGATAATATTTCTGTTCTTTTTCAAAATAAGCTTCTAATCCTTTATAGTCTTGTTCGTGCTGTGCTTTATTAAGATATCGATTATATTCTGCTTTATGAATATCACGGATGATCACTGGAACAATATTATGATCCAGACATTGTTTTAGAATGATCATACGCCCGACTCTCCCATTTCCATCCTGAAATGGATGAATATTCTCAAACTGTGCATGAAATTTAGCAATATCGTATAATGTAATTTTCTCTGCGTTATGATACTTTTCTAATAACTGATGAATCTTTTCTGGAACTTCTTGTGGCAATGCTGTCTGGATATCACTGACTCTGTTTGCACGCTTTTTCCACCCACCAATTGCATATCCATTTGCTCGATCTTCAAAAACACCTTCCTTTAAATTTTTATGCATATTTTTTATGATATCTTCTGACAAAGGTTTTTCCATACATTTCATTACATAATTAAACATTTTGAAATGACCATTCATTTCTTCTATATCTTTTGTTCGAAAAATCATGTCTGGATCATCCACATATAAAGTTCCTGTTTCAAACATACTTGCTGTCTGTTTCTCTGTTAAGGTACTTCCTTCAATTCGATTGGAATTATACGCCATACTCCTCTGTGTATAACCGTATACTCCGCTTCGATCCTGTTTTTTAAATTCTATTTGCAGTCTGTCTTTTAATCGTTTCATATATGTTTCATTTTCCATGATTTTATCTCACCTCTTTTATTTAATCTGTTATTTTTAAGTATAGCATGAATTATGAATTTCTACATCTATTCTTTTAGAAGTCTATCCAATAATACTTCCCGATTATTTATAAACATCTCCGTAATCTGATAACTTTCCGTCTCCTCATACTCACATAAATGAATCCTACCATCATCAAAACAATAAATGTCAGCGTCTGGAATTCCTAGTAAAATCGGTGAATGTGTAACAATAAAGAACTGTGCTCCTTTTCTTGCACATTTATATATCTCCATTAATAATGTTAATTGTCTTTGTGGTGATAATGCCGCTTCTGGCTCATCAAAAAGATACAATCCATTGGACTGTAGATTATTTTGTGCTAATGCCAAGAAACCTTCTCCGTGTGATCTCTCATGATATCTGGCTGAATCTATTCCACCATATTCTTCTTCCTTCGTTGCAACATTATAGAAACTTTCTGCTCTAAGAAAATATCCCCATTCTTCCTTCCGATATCCTTTTACAACTCTGATGGCATCGCATAATTCGGAGTGTGTATCATACGTAGAAAATACATAGTTTTTCGTTCCACCTTCTGGATTAAATCCATGAGCTATGGCAATTGCTTCTAATAATGTAGACTTTCCACTTCCATTTTCTCCAACAAAAAAGTTGATTGAATTTTGAAATTCTAGTCTTTCAACATCTTTTAATGCTTCTATTTGTTTTAGGTAACTGTCATCATCTATTTTGTTCCAGTCAAATATAATGCCCTGTATAAACTGATCATTCATTGGATTTCCTCTCTCCTGCTCCCTTCTTCCCAATCTTTGCAATGCGTTAAATACTCTATAAGTTTATCTGTATTGTTATCATAATCATATTGTGAAATTCCTTTATAAAGTGCCAACTCTGTAAAAAGTCCACTACAATTTGATTCAATATATCCTGAAGCTTCATCTATGTAAACATATATTTTCTCTTCATCATCCATTTCTTGATAATATTCCTTGCTTGCCGTTGAATCTTCAACACGATATGCATGGAATTTTATATCTTCCGATGAAATATTCTCTCCATCGAGTGAATGCATGATATTGAACCTGCATATTTTCATTTCAATATCTGATATATTTTGCGTAATATCTTTTATGATAAATTTTTGCTTTAAATAATCAATCACTTCTTCTATGCTTTTCTCACCAATAATTGATGGATTTTTATATTTTTTGATCAAGCTTTTGACGTATTTATTCATGTTCATTTGTTACCCCTTTTTTGTTTTTATCTTCTTATTGTTATATATTTGATAAACTAAAAATCATTTTATCACTTTACATTTTATCAAAAAAAGATATGACACGAAACTGTCTTTTCATATTTCTATATCTCGAAATACTTATTCTATAGGATATTCAAAAAGCGAATCTATAGAAACTCCCAATACTTTAGATAACCCATATAATTCTATATCTGTTACCGTTCTACTTTTATCCTCAATTCGTGAAATAGATCCTCTGCAAATATATATTGCTAATGTTTCTAATTTATCTGAAAGTTCTTGTTGACTCATCTTTTTTTGTTTCCTTAATATTTTCAGATTGCTTCCAATTAAATTTTTTTCATTACTATCAATTATTCTTGCCATTTTTATCTCCTTTATTTTTGTCTTGTCACAGGACAAGCAGGGAAATAATTTAAAAATTACGAATGGAGGAAATTATATATGAAACAAACATTGAACACCTCAATAGAAAAAAATCAATCATTTAGACAGAAAATCTTTAGAAGAATATTTAATATCTGAACAAGCATTACCTAATTCTGACGAAAAAGTATTTAATATAGGATATGCATTGTTAAAATTAGATCGTTTAGATGAAGCTTTTTCTTTTTTGGGAAAGTTGTCAGATAATTGTTTTGAACAGACTAATATATTTCTTACTGGATATTATAAAGGTTGCGATGGAAACTGGCATGATTATGACGATAGCTGTAATCTGAATAGCGATGACGATGATTGTTGCAGTTTATTATGTTCATGTTTATGTTTATCTGGCTGTTCTGCATGTTGTTGTGATAGTGACACTTATATGAATGCTGGCAAATGTATTTCTCATTGTCTATGTTAAGGTCGTGAATTATGTTAGGGTATATTAAAACACAAAGAGATGATTTAAGAATATGCGATTTTCGCCTATACAAACAGCAATATTGTGCACTATGTCAAGGAATAGGAAAAAAATATGGTATAGTTTATCGTTTAATTTTAAGTTATGACATGGTTTTCTTAGCATTAGTACTCGAAAATTTTGAAACAGAAATGACACCCCTATCTTTTAAATGTCCAACAAATCCATTCAAAAAAATAAACACGAGTATTTCTAATAATGTAATAGAATATTGTGCATTTATAAATTACTATCTTTCTGTTCTTAAATTGGAAGATGATATTATAGATGAAAAAAATAATGTCAAAAAAATTATATTAAAATTTTTCAAACATAATTCACAATACCAAAACATATTAAATACATATGGTGCTAAATTAAATGTATTATCTGAATTAATGAGCAAAATAAATTCTCTAGAATCAGAAAATGCTTGTTTTGATCAACTATCAAATTTATTTGGTGAATTTTTTGTTGAGCTTTTTCAGTTATTTTTCAAATTATATAAAGAAGATTGTGTGATAGAAAAATACGATAATTTATATTCACTCTGTTTTAATCTTGGAAAATGGATTTATATTATAGATGCCTATGAAGATTACAATGAAGATATGCAGAATGGAAATTTTAATTTATTACAAAATATAATGAAAGAAGATGATTCTGATAATAAATTAAATGCCCATAAAAAAATTGCAATGATAAATAAAATATTAATATTAAAAATGGAAAAATCATTTCATGAAATAACATGGAATAAATATAAGGAAATACTCTATAATATTGTTTCTTTAGTATGTACTAATACATATTTTAAAATATTACACGAAAAATATCCAGAAATTGAATCTATTATTAGATGCATATAAAAAAGAAGGAACCCTAAGTGCAACGATTAGCAAAATGCGTGTTGCACTCAGGATTCCTTCCTTTTATATATTCATAGACTATATTAAATTCACCTTACATTGCTTTTCGATATATCTCAGCAATTTCTTCCTGTGTAAATACAACCGGATTGTTCTTAACACTTGCTGCAGATACTTTCATACAATTCTCTGCCATCCAAGGAATATCTTCTTCAGATAATCCAAGGTCAGATAATGTGCATGCAAGATCAATGTCTTTTAACAAGCTTCGAAGTTTTCCAGCAAGATCTTCTGCAGTCACACCGCCAAAGATTCTTGCGATCTTAGCAAACTTGAAGTGGTTTCCTTTATGAGATGCTTCTACGATCACTGGTGTTAATGCTGCAAGTCCCTGTCCATGAACGATATCTTTTAATCCACTGGCTGGATGTTCCATTCCGTGTGCCAGAGTAACTCCTGCGGTATTGATGACCATTCCACCGATCGTTGATGCCAATGTGATCTTCTCCCATGCTTCTTTGCCGCCTTCACCTTTGTATACTTTGACAAGGTTTCCTGCGATCAGTTCCATCGCATATAAGCTTAGAGCATCTGTAAATGGCTGTGCGATCTTTGATGTGTAAGCTTCCATGCAGTGGCATAATGCATCAAATCCAACAGATGCAAGGACATGTTTTGGCATTGTCATCATGCATTCTGGATCGACAATGGATACTTTGGCCACAATTGCATTGCAACGTAAGGATTTCTTGTCTCCATTTTCTGGGTTTGTAAGAACCGCAAATCCATTTCCTTCTGATCCTGTTCCGCAAGTTGTAGAGATTAAAACTAATGGTAATGCTTTATCGCTTTGTAATTTGTTATAAATGTAATCGTTGATATCTCCGTCATTGACACTTAAGAATGCGATCGCTTTTGCACAGTCCATGATACTTCCACCACCGATGGCTACGACAACATCACATCCATTTGTTTTTGCAAACTCGGCACCTTCCATCGCAGTTGTCGTTAATGGATTCTGTGCGACTTTATCAAATAGTACATGGTCGATTCCTGCTTTAGAAAGACTGTTTGCTACTTTATCATATAAACCAGATTTCTTTGCACTGCTTCTTCCGGTTACGATCAATGCTTTCTTACCATATGGTTTTGTAAGTTCTCCAGTTTCTAAGACTTTACCACTTCCAAATGCAATATTAACTGGAAGGAAGTAATTAAAGTTAATTGCTGGCTGTGCTTCTACTACATTTTCAGCAGCATTGACAACTCCAAGTGCTTCTTCAAATGTATGATCTTCTTCTGTTTCTACTTCATTTTCGTCTACCGCAACATCAATATGAGATCCGAATTTTTCTTTGTATTTTGATTTACAGATAACGAAGAATACAACACCTAAGACAGCCCATCCACCTGCCATTGCCCATTCTTGTGGAACCAGGTTTGATCCTGATCCTGGAATGATATACATTGCTACCATAAATCCTGACATTATGACTGCCAATACACCAACGATCTTATAATGTTTTACTTTATATGGACGAGCCATTTCTGGTGCTTTCTTTCTTAAAATGATGAAAGATAAGGAAACCATACAGTATGCAAGACAGCATCCAAAGTTACCTGCATCGACAATCCATACTAACATTTTACGTCCAAATAATGGTGCTAAAATAGATAATCCACCGATTAAATATAATGCATTGACTGGTGTTTTGTGTGTTTTATGTAATTTTCTAAATGTTCTTGGGATCATGTAAGATTCAGCCATGGAATACATGGCACGGCTACCACCGATCAAGAAAGAGTTCCAGCTTGTAACGATTCCACACATACCACCAACGATCAAGACTTTTGACATAATACTACTGTGGAATGCCTTTGCCATCGCATCGGCTGTGACAAGTCCTGATCCAGCCTGAGATGATGAAATATCAGATGGACTCATAACATAACCAACGCCTAAGATGATCAGCGCATAAAATGCAACTGCAAGTACAATGGATAAGATCATGATCATACCGATCTTCTTCAACGGTACATTAATCTCTTCTGCTGCCTGTGGAATAACATCAAATCCAATAAAGAAGAATGGTGTCATAACTGCAACACTCATGATCGCTTTCATCGTAGTTGATGCACTATCTCCTGCAAATAACTGTGGTGCTAGATTGCTACTATCTCCACTGACTACAGATGCTACAATTAAAAGAATTCCAACACCACCGATAATAACAGTTAAAACTGTCTGTAAAGTTGCTGCTGTCTTAGCACCTTTGATATTGATCAATGTAATAAATAAAGCAACGATCATCGCAACTGCAAGCCATGATGCGTAAATATCAAATCCTGCGACAGTATACAGATATCCTTTTAAGAATTCTGGATAAATATAAGTGATAATGGTAGGTAACGCACACGCTTCAAAACATACAACGCTGACATATCCTAAAATGATCGCCCATGTGCAGATAAATGAACCAATCGGTCCCATAGCTTTATAACTAAATACATGTTCTCCACCACACTGTGGCATCGCTGCGGTAAGTTCTGCGTAGGTAAGTCCTACAAAGAATACCATCACACCACCGATCGCAAAACCGATGACAGCTCCTAAAACTCCGCCTCGTCCGATCCAGTCCCCGGTTGAAACAACCCATCCCCAACCGATCATAGCTCCAAATGCAATGACTAAAATGTCCCATGCACTAAATACTTTGTCAAATTCTGATTTTTTCTTTTCCATTATATATCATTCCTTTCTTGCTTCACATTCTGTTTAAAGTTTCGAAAGAAAAAAGACGCTAAAAGATCCTTATCTCTTAACGCCTTTGTTAGAATGTAAATGTATTTTATTTTAGTCTTCAAATCGCAGATCAATTAACTGCATGATATATTTTGCTGTTTTTTCAAGTCCAAGAATACTGGAATCGATCATCATATGTCTGGTTCGACAATCTCTCATATCAGAGTTTGTCATATATTCATATCTTGATTTCAGCATTCCATCATTATATTTTACAAGCTTTTGTGCTTCTTTTTGTGAAATACCTTTTTGCTCCATAATATGTTTGACTTTAAATTCATCTGGTGCATATACAAAGATGTTCAAGCAGTCATCTCTGTCTTTTAATATGTAGTTACTGCATCGTCCAATGATAACGCAGGAAGATTTCGCTGCCAGTTTATGGATAACCTCAAACTGTGTATAGATAACACGATTTGTAAGGTTTGCATATCTTGGTCCAAAAGTTGTGTCAAACTCATATTTGACATTTTCTTTTCCGGAATCAGCTTTTTCTACCAGATCTCTGTCAACTCCTAACTTTTCTACGACCTGATCCACTAAATCTCTGTCGTAAAATGGAATTCCTAGTGATTCGGCAACCATTCTTCCGATGTCCGGACCACCGCTTCCGTATTCACATCCGATATTTACGATAAAATGTTTCATTTACATTCCTCCCTGATATTTTGATCTTTTTTCAAAGATTTTATTTTATGCTAAGGATTCCACAGCCTCCTTCATGATCGCAAATGCTTTATCACATTCTTCTTCCGTTACGATCAATGGTGGAATTGTACGAATAACACTGCTTCCGATGGCTGTGACTAACAGTTTTCGATCAAAACATGCATGTTTGATATCAACTGCGTTTAATGTGTCATCAAATTCAATACCTGTTAATAATCCCTGATGTCTGACTTCTTTTACATGAGGAAGTCCTTTTAATTTCTCTGCGAAATAATCTCCGACTTTCTTCGCATTTCCAGCAAGATCACGATCGATCAGTTCATTAACTTCTGCTAAGGCTGCTGCACAGCTGACTGGATGTCCACCAAATGTTGTTCCATGAGATCCTGGTGTAAATGCTTTGGCAACTTCTGCTGTTGCACAGATTGCTCCGATTGGCATACCTCCACCTAATCCTTTTGCCATGGATACGATATCTGGTTTGATTCCATAGTTCATATAAGACATTACCGCACCTGTTCGACACCATCCTGTCTGAACTTCATCAATTAAGAGTAACATATCATTTTCATCACAAAATTCTCTTAAACCTTTCATGAATTCCTGTGTTGCTGGATGAACTCCTCCTTCACCCTGTACTGGTTCGATCATGATCGCGATCGTATTTTCTGTACATGCATCTTTAAATGCTTGCAGGTTATTATATGGTGCGTATGAGAATCCATAAGTCATTGGTCCAAATCCAACCTGACATCCATTTCCCGGCTGTCCTGTTGCTGACATTGCTCCGAATGTTCTTCCATGGAATCCCATCTTGGCTGTTACGATATGATAATGGTTTGGTCCGTATTTTTCAATTCCATATTTACGGGCCATCTTGATCATTGCTTCATTTGCCTCTGTACCAGAATTCTGATAAAAGATCTTATCCATTCCAATGGTTTCACATACTTTTTCAGCAAGCAGTGCCTGAGGAATTGTGTATGGATAGTTAAATGTATGCATGATGTCGCCAACCTGATCTTTAACTGCTGCTACAACTTTTTCATTACAGCTTCCTGCGTTGTTAACTGCAATTCCTGCATAAAAATCAAGATATGCTTCTCCATTTTCATCGTACATATACATGTCTTTTGCTCTCTCAGCAAGGAAGTCAAAACGTTCATATGTTTCGATCATATATTTGTTTACTTTATCTTTAATGTCCTGACTTGTTAATCCTGTATCTTTTAATCTCATATCTGTTTCCTCCTCATGATGTTATTGGTTATTTAACTTCTCTGGGCCAGATTTTGTTTATCTCTTTTGTTGATAAACTTGAAATAATAAAAAGAAAAGCAAGGGAAACTCATCCTATGATAAGCGCCCTTGCTTAATTTTTATCTTTTATTTTGTACAAATATACAATAGCACTGGTGAAGTGAATTGTCAATATATCTGTCGAAATTTTTTAATTTTCTGTATTTTTATCTTTTATAGTATATTTTAATTATTTACTTATGTGTTTTTGTGGCCTTCTCATGATTTTTTGGAATTTTTATAAAATATTATACACTGTATTTGTCCATTATATTGAACATCTTGTTCTATTATCCTATTATTCCTGTATGATATTTACCGATAGTCTACAAATACACAGATAAAACTTGTCTTTTGGTCTGTATTATTTTTGTAATTGTGTTTTTTATCTGTCTCAAATCGATAGATCTGTCCTTTTGTGATTTTCTGAATTTCTTCACCACATTCAATCGTAAGTTCTCCATCTGTTACAGAAAGGTATTCTCTCGTCTTCTCTCCGTGGCTTCCACTGATATATTCTCCTCCTGGTTCGATGTCGATGCGATAAATCTCTAACTGATGATTATCTTCGTATGGAAAGCAGGTCCATACTTTGTATTCGCCGATCATTTCTTTTGTTGGAGTCATCTGATCTGGTGTTACGAGACAGGATTCCATTGGCGGAGCTTCGATTAATTCTTGGAATTCAATTCTTAATCCGCTGGTGATCTTTCCTAAGACTCCTAAGGATGGATTTGCTGTTCCTTTCTCAATTTGGGCTAGCATGCTTTTGCTGACTCCTGTTTGTTCGGAGAGGACGTCAAGGCTCATGCCTTTGGAGGTTCGGATTCTTTTTAGGTTGACGGCTACGTTGTGGGATAGGTATGATTGGTAATCCATATCGAAAGCTCCTCTCTTTTTTATTATTACACTGTTTTAGTCTAATTTTCAATCTATTTTTCATATTATACTACAAATTTGGTAAAATAAAAAATAGGCAACTTTATACAAAGTGCCTATTTTTTATTATGAGTTTCTTTGAATTATTGTTCAATTCTTAGAATTTACCTGCTTTAGCAGCTTCCTCAATAGATACAGCTACTGCAACTGTAGCTCCTACCATTGGGTTGTTACCCATACCGATTAATCCCATCATTTCTACATGGGCTGGTACTGAAGAAGATCCTGCGAACTGAGCATCACTATGCATACGTCCCATAGTATCTGTCATTCCGTAAGAAGCTGGTCCTGCAGCCATGTTATCTGGATGTAATGTACGTCCTGTACCACCACCAGAAGCTACAGAGAAGTATTTTTTACCCTGTTCGATACATTCTTTTTTGTATGTACCTGCAACTGGATG
>OGPW01001432.1_pt1 | contig 16204 bp, 15 predicted proteins | sample 1553061 | NCBI WGS metagenome assembly OGPW01 (sample SAMEA2580292, study PRJEB22360) | human gut metagenome | biome: human gut; feature: human-associated habitat; material: faeces | place: Denmark | collected 2008/2010
TACCAAATTATACAATAGTGACTCTAAGATTTAGGGATAACATTAGGACAATGGTTTTATTAAAGGTGATACTGTCCAGATTGTCCGAAAGAATGGTAAGATCCATGACAACGTTTTAGACGGTGAACGAGTTGAGCACACGAAACATTGAGTTTAGAAAAAGTATCGGATATAATAAAGGAGTTAGCGGACGAGTTAGGCGTTAGTAAGACATATATATATAAATCATACGAGTAGTCAATATTCATTCAGAACTACTTAAAAAAAGAATAGATTATTTTTAAATATTAAACAACAGGAAATAATAAAAAACTATTTAGATAAACCACCAACACAAGCACCAACAGCAGATAAAGAACCACCAACAGTAGATGTGTTTTTTTTACAAAACGAATTGGTAAAAAGAGGAGTAGAAATTGAAAAATTACATGAATTGTTAGACCAGCAACAACGATTAGCCTTACAAGATAAAAAGTTGTTAGAGGAATACAAAGCAGAAAACGACAGGTTAAAAGTTCTCAAAATGCCCTCACAGGAAACAGAATTCAAACACTTAGACAATCAATATAAAGATGAAGAGAACGCTCTTAAAGAGAAGTTGGAAAATTTGCAGGAACAAATCAAAGATCAAAAAAGGATAGAAGAACAAGAAAAACCAAGGAAATGGTGGGGACTATGGAAATGAGGGGAATCAAATGAGTCATTCGGAACAAATGATTGAAAACCAGTTCATACAAATCTTAAGTGAGAAAGAAAATCAGTGGACTTATCGTCCGGACTTGAAGTCGGAAGAAGCACTTTGGCAAAACTTTAGAAGCCATTTGAACCGAATAAATTTAGCAGTATTGGGAGAGCAACCATTAACGGACAAAGAATTTAAGCAAGTTAAAGTCGAGTTTTCACGTTTGACCGGAACGCCTTTTTTAGCTTCTCAATGGCTTAGAGGAGAAAACGGGGTGGCTCAAGTTTTATTAGAGCGAGAAGATGGGAAAAAAGTGACTTTAGAAGCCTTTAGAAATAAGGATATTTCAGGAGGAACTTCTTCTTATGAGGTAGTGCACCAAGTGGTCCCAGATTCCTCTAGAGTAGATCGTGGAGATGTGAGCTTGCTGATTAATGGACTCCCAATCATTCATATTGAGCTCAAAAAAGAGTCCGCTAAAGACGGTTTCATGCAAGCTTATTATCAAATTCAGCGTTATGCAGAAGATGGATTTTTTAAAGGGATTTACGCAACTACTCAAATCATGGTAATCTCCAATAAAGTTGATACCCGATACTTTGCAAGACCTAGTGAAGATACCGCTGAAGCCTATGCTCGGATGAAGAAGTTTTTATTTAATTGGCGGACTGAAGACAATCAAACGGTTTCCGATTTGTTTGATTTTACTCGTACAGTTTTGCGGATACCCGATGCCCATGAATTGATTAGCCAATATACCATTCTCGTCGATGATCAAAAAAATCAAAAATTCCTCATGGCTTTAAGACCTTACCAAATTCATGCTATTCGTAAGATTCGTCAAAAAGCGGCACAACATGAAGGAGGATTCATTTGGCATGCGACAGGTTCAGGAAAGACTATTACCAGTTTTGTCGCAACGAAATTATTAGCTCAAAATGCGATCGGTGTCGATCGTACGGTTATGGTTGTTGATAGAACAGACTTAGATGCTCAAACGCAGGATGAGTTTACGAAGTTTGCCTCGGAATACCATACCGGACAAACGACCGGAAATTCGGTAGCCAATACTTTGATTGTTGGGATCAAAAATCAAAAACAGTTGGCTCAAAACCTCCTTTCATCAAAAAATAATAATACGATTTTAGTGACCACGATTCAAAAACTCTCTGCAGCTATGTGAAGCGCTCAACAAGAGAGTGAAGAAAAAGGTTCCAATCAATTTGAGAAGCTACGGAAAGAACATATTGTTTTTATTGTTGATGAGGCTCATCGTGCGGTTAGTGATGAGGAAATGAAGCGAATTAAGAAAATATTACCCAATTCAACCTGGTTTGGATTAACGGGGACACCTATTTTTGAAGAAAATAAAAAGCAAGAAAATGGAACCTTTGCCAGAACGACGAGCCAGCAATACGGGCCACTCCTTCACTCCTATACAATCAAAAATGCCATGGATGATGGGGCTGTGTTAGGCTTTCAAGTCGAGTATCATTCACTGATTTCAGAAGAGGATCAGGAGGTGATTGTCACCCAACTCAATAAAGGAAAGTTGCCAGACGATGTCCTCCAACAAGAAAAATTATTGCCTACGGAACTGTATGAAACAGATGAACATATTCGTACCATGTTACAAAAAATCTTTAATCGGAGAAGTGTGGTCAAAAAGTTCAAGGTAAAGAATGGTTTTCCTACGATGTCAGCTATTCTTACCACTCACTCGATTGCCCAAGCCAAACATATTTACCGGATTTTAAAGGAAATGAAAGATAATGGGACACTCTTGAATGGGCGACAATTTGATGAACGTCATCAACTGATTGATAAAGATTTCCCAAGAGTAGCCATTACCTTCTCAACCAATCCGGATCAATTAGAAAAAAATGAACAAGACGATGAATTAGTAGAGATCATGAAAGAGTATGCGAAACAGTTTGATGCTTCTCCTTATCAAGATGAGAAACTCTACAATCAAAATATAAATAAACGGTTGGCCCGTAAGGAAAAGCAATATCAATCGGATGGTCAGTGGCTAGATTTTGTTATTGTTGTCGATCGTTTATTGACAGGCTTTGATTCTCCAACGATTCAAACCTTATATATTGATCGAGAAATGAACTATCAAAAGCTCCTTCAAGCGTTCTCAAGAACCAACCGTATTTATACAGGAAAAGATTCTGGGTTGATTGTCTCTTTTAGAAAGCCCTTTACCATGAGAGAAAATGTGCGAAACACGTTTCGTCTATTCTCAAATGAAAATCAAAACTTTGATCAACTGATTCCAAGAGAATATGAAGAAGTTAAAAGAGAATTTATCGAATGTTCAACACTTTATAAACAAAGCGAAGCTGACCTATCGGATAATCCCAATGATCTTAAAACGATGATTGCGCAAGTGAGTGCTTATCAAAAGCTAGAAAAGAGTTATAAAGCGCTCCGAAGCTATGATCAATACGAAGAGGACTTTGAAGAATTTTCAGAAGTAGTGGAGCAGTTGCCACAATATCAAGGAAAAACGGAAAATATTAAAATAAAGATTAAAGAAATGATCGAGGATGAGGAGCATCCTGAGGAAGACTTCGAGAAGCTTTTACAAGAGATTGCTTTTTCTTCGCAGCTCAATGCGACACATAAAGACGTCGTGGATAGTTTTTATATTAATCAACTTTTGAAAGCGATCCAATTAAACGAAGCAGGGGCCGTTGAAAAATTTGAAAAAGAAATCCAACAAAAGGATCCTCAAATCCAAAAGATGTATCACACCTTGAAAGATCAACTCGTCAATACTACTGAAGAGATCGATGTGGCTCAATTAAAAGAGACTTCGATTCAAAATGAAATTCAAAGACAACTTCAAAAAGAAGCTGAAGAATTTGGATTATCCTTCGACTTTTTACAGTCTGCAATGAACGAATATCAAAGCGATAAGAAAACGATCCCTTATTTAACCCATTTACTGGATTCGATGACTCTTAGTAAAGAAGAGTTCGAAGCCAAAACGGGTGAAAAATATAGAAGAAGAACAAAAGTTTTAGAAGAACGACTACAACAAAACTTTGAACAACTTCAAAAATGGAAGGAAGAATTATAATGGCGACAAGTTTAAACCAACAACTATGGGCTTCTGCGGATATCTTACGTGGGAAGATGGATGCAAGTGAGTACAAAAACTACTTACTGGGATTAATTTTCTATAAGTACTTGTCTGATAAGCAGCTTAGAGAAGTTTATGAACAAGAAAATGGAAAAACAGATACCTTCCCAGAACGCTCCACTCTGTATGCAGGGTTCATGGAGTGGTACGAAGAAGACAAAGACGATTTAATCGAAAATATCCAACCCAGACAAGGTTACTTTATCCAACCCGATCGATTGTTTTATCACTACCGCATCAAAGCTGATAACTATGAATTTAACTTGACCGACTTACAAGCAGGTTTTAATGAGTTGGAACGTCAAGGAGAAGAATTCAGTGGATTGTTTGCGGATATTGATTTAAACTCCACAAAATTAGGCTCAAATGCACAACAACGTAATGTGACGATTACTGAGGTCTTGCGTGCCTTAGATGAGATTGATTTATTTGAACACAATGGCGATGTGATTGGGGACGCTTATGAGTATTTAATCGGGATGTTTGCGGCAGGTGCAGGTAAAAAAGCAGGAGAGTTTTATACCCCTCAAGCTGTTTCACGCATCATGTCAGAAATTACGTCGATCGGGCAAGAATCTCGAGTGCCTTTTCATATTTACGATCCTGCGATGGGTTCGGGTTCTTTGATGCTTAATATCCGTCGCTATCTCATCCATCCAAATCAAGTCCATTATCATGGCCAAGAGTTAAATACGACGACCTTTAACTTAGCACGTATGAACTTAATTCTTCATGGAGTAGATAAAGAACGCATGAACCTGAATAACGGAGATACTTTAGATGCCGATTGGCCCTCAGAAGAGCCTTATCAGTTTGATTCTGTGGTCATGAACCCTCCTTATTCTGCGAAATGGTCAGCGGCAGATAAGTTTCTCTCTGATCCTCGCTTTGAACGTTTTGGGAAATTAGCGCCTAAATCTAAAGCGGACTTTGCCTTTCTTCTTCACGGTTTTTACCATTTGAAAGAATCAGGAACAATGGGGATTGTCCTGCCCCATGGCGTGCTCTTTAGAGGAGGCGCAGAAGGAACCATCCGTCAAGCTCTTTTAGAGATGGGAGCCATTGATGCGGTCATTGGCTTACCGGCCAATATCTTTTTTGGAACGAGTATTCCGACAACGGTTATTATTTTGAAGAAAAACCGTTCTCGGCGTGATGTCTTGTTTATCGATGCTTCTCAAGACTTTGAAAAACAAAAAAATCAAAATGTCCTGTTGGATGAACATATTGATAAAATTGTTTCTACCTACAAAAAGCGAGAAGATATTGAAAGATATGCTCATGTTGCAAGTTTTGATGAGATCCAAGAAAATGACTTTAACTTAAATATTCCTCGTTATGTCGATACCTTTGAGGAAGAAGAACCGGTTGATTTGGTTGAGGTGAATACCAATCTCCTTAAGATCAATGAAGAATTAGTTCAACAAGAACAAACGCTCTTATCTTTGATTGACGATTTTTCAGAAAGTAAAGAGAATCAAGCCTTGATTGAATCGATGCGTCTTCTTTTGAGAGGCGGTCATGATGAGTAAAAAAAGTCCACAATTAAGGTTTGAAGGTTTTACGGATGATTGGGAACAGCGTAAGTTAGGGGAACTTTCTCAAAAAATATCAGTAGGCATTGCTACATCTTCGAGTAAATATTTTAGTTCTCAAGATCATGGAGTTCCATTTATAAAAAATCAGGATATTAAAGAGAATAGAATAAATACCAAAAATTTAGAATATATTTCTAAAGAGTTTGATAATAAAAATAAAAATAAAAGAGTGAAGCAAGGCGACATAATTACAGCTAGAACTGGTTATCCAGGTCTAAGTGCTGTAGTACCCAAAGAGTTAGAAGGGGCGCAAACGTTCACCACACTAATTACTAGACCAATATCTGAAATGATTTTATCTGAATATATTTCAATATTTATAAATTCTCCATATGGTATGAAACAAATAAGTGGTATGGAAGCTGGCGGAGCTCAAAAAAATGTAAATGCTGGTATAGTGCAAAATTTACTTATACCGTTACCTTCTTTGGATGAACAAAAAAAAATATCTAATTTTATTTTAAAGTTAGATGACACTATCGCTCTTCATCAACGTAAGTTAGATTTGTTGAAAGAGCAGAAAAAAGGCTACTTGCAAAAAATGTTCCCTAAAAATGGTGCCAAAGTTCCTGAATTGCGATTTGCGGGATTTGCTGACGATTGGGAAGAGCGTAAGTTAAAAGATGTTTTAGACATATCCAAAACCAAAAATAAAGCTCAGCAGTATGGAAAGGTCGATGTTCTGTCTGTATCTCGAGAAGTTGGAACTGTTAATCAAATAAAACATCAAGGTCGATCGTTTGCTGGATCTGACCTTTCTAATTACAAGGTAGTCCAAGGCGGTGAATTAATATATACCAAAAGTCCACTTAAAGGCGCTCCCTACGGAATATTTCAGGTCGCGACTATAAAAGGAATTATATCCCCTTTATATGCTGTGTATACGTCTACAGATAAAGCTTATACGCCATTTGTAGCGACGGCATTGAAAAACGATAATATCGCTACACACTACCTAACTCCATTAGTCACAAAAGGCGCAAAAAATACTATTAATGTGACTGATGAAGGAGCATTAGAAGGAAAACTACAATTTCCAAGTATTTTGGAACAAAAACAAATTTTTATATTTTTCAAACAACTAGACGATACTATCGCTCTTCATCAACGTAAGCTTGAAAAACTCCAAGAACTTAAAAAAGGGTATCTACAAAAGATGTTTTGCTGAGCTTAATTTCACTGGGGAGGTCATTAGGGGATCTGCTCAACTGTGGTCAGAGGTTGCATACCGTGCGCTGTCCATCCAGGCCGCTCCAGGAATGGTTTGACCGCTATTGGGAGGCTCACAATGACTCAGAAGAATAAAGACATTCGCCGGGAAATCATCAAAGCAGGTCTCTATAACTATGAGGTTGCTGAGGCAATGGGAGTTTCTGAAACCTACTTTAGTAGATTGCTCCACAGCACACTGCTCCCAAGCAAAAATTACATCCCTTCCGCCTGTTCCTGCATAACCTGGCAGAAAGCGAGTACCAAAGGATCTGCTTCATCTTTCCGGCAGACCAGGCCATAGTCCAGCGGGGCGGGGTAGTTCAATTAAACTTTACCGCCTTGATCTCATCTGCTTTTCCGATCGCCACAAAACTTGGCATCACGGTGATCCCTAGACCCGCCTTGACCATTAAGCTGACGATCTCAACATCGTTAACGTAGCTGATGTCCAAGTCATCGACCTTCTTTCTGATCGTCTCCTGTAGCTTCAGTTGTTCTGGTGGGCACCAGTTGTTGTCCATCAGCAAAATCTTTTCTCCTGCCAAATCACCCAGGTCAAGTTCCTCTCTGTCACTTAAATGATGGTCTGCAGGTACGAGTGCCACAAAGTGTCCGCTAAAAAGATGATAGTACTTCACCTCGGCTAGATCAGTGATATCATCATGTGTTGTAAAAATCACATCGCTATCATGGTCAATCAAGTGGTGTTTGAGCCGGTTATGATCAAATCCCTCAAGAAAGATCTTGCAATTCGGGTATTCCCGGTGAAAAGCTTTGATCATCTCTGGCAAAATTGCTTGCTCTAGCGGGGTATCCGTAATTCCAATCGTTAAGTTGCTTTGCTCCCGGTTGAAAGAATTTCTGGTCCGCTGCAGAGCCTTGTTATAGCTGTTGGTCAAGCTCTTGCTGTCATCGTAAAACAGCTTCCCATTCTTAGTCAGCTGTACTTCCCGGTGGTTACGGTAAAAAAGTGTGACGCCAACTTCGCCTTCTATCCGCTGAATGATCCGGCTAACGGCTGGTTGAGAAAGGTGTAGGTTTTCCGCGGTCTTTGAATAGTTCAAACTCTCCGCCAAATTGATAAAAACTTCCAACTGCCTTAAGTCCATCTTTGTCTCCTTATGCATTTCCGGTATAACCGATACCAACTCGATATTTCTCAACTCAATTATTGCATGATAAATTAATAGTTGAAAGCGTTCTAGTTGATAAAAAGGAGAAAAAATAGAATGACTAAGCTTTACGACAATGTTGACCACTTAGGCACTAATGCATCTGCTGCATATACTGTTGAAACGGACGTCCTGGTTGTGGGCGCAGGCAATGCAGGGATGGAAGCCGCCGCGGCTGCTAAGCGCTAAAACCATCTTGATTGAGAAGGAAAAGACTATCAACCTAATGCGGGTGGGTTTGGCCAGTGTTGGCTCCCGGGCGCAAAAAGCCGCCGGCGTGACCATCAACAAGCAAGAATTGGTAGAAAGCCTGGCCGCTTTTGCTCAGCACAATGTCGACCAGCGCCTTTTGGAAACCTGGGCTGACAACAGCGGGGCAACCTTGGACTGGCTGGAAGAAAAGGGCCTCAAGCCACATGGTGCCCATCTCAGAGCTGAAGCTGATGCCATGGTAACCAATAAGGCCTACCAGGCTTTCCCAACTGAAAATGATCCGACTTTTGACGACCAAAGCTTTACCTCATATGGTGACTGGTTCCTGGAATACCAAGAAAAACATGGGGTGGACCTCCGCTTTGAAACTATCTTGGTGAACTTGATCAAAGAAGCTGGCCGGGTAACTGGAGCCTTGGTGAAGGACCTGGTGAAGGACGAATACTACCAAATTAACGCAAAGAAGGGCGTTATCCTGACGACGGGTGGCTACTCAGCCAACGTTGACCTGCTTAAGGAATGGAACCCGCTGTCTTTGAAGAAGAACGTCTACAATGACTCACCTCGCTCAAACGGGGCAGGGATTACTTCAGCCTTGAACGTCGGCGCAATCCGCGATGAAGAACCAGCTGAAACGATTTTTGACCGCGGCCTGGTACCAGTTGGCAAAAAGACTGAAGACATGTACTACCAAACCGCTACTTACGACCACTGGCTCTGGATCGGTTCATACCCATTCCTTAAGGTTAACCTGCGCGGTGAACGCTTCGCCAATGAATCTGTTCCTTACCAATTCATCGTCAACGCCGCTGCTAAGGAACCTGGCTACCTGTACGCCATGATTTGGGACGATAACTACGCTGAAGCTCTGGAAAAAGTCCATATGCTTGGCTGCGCCCACTACGGCTTCCCTGGTTATATGAAGGATAAGGAAGCCCTTGTCGCTGACACTGAACAACATGTCAAGGATGGTCTGGTCGTAAAAGCTAATACTTTAGAAGAATTAGCTGAAAAATTGAATCTGCCAGCTGACAAGCTGAAAGAAGCTGTTGCTAACAACAACCAAGCAGTGATCGACCACCAAGACAAGGAATTCGGCAAGGAAGCCTGCCGGATTACGCCAATCAAGAAGAAGCCTTACTACGGCTGCGTTCTGGGTGGCCGCATCCTTTGTACTTTTGACGGGCTCAGAATCAACACTAAGATGGAAGTTTTAGATGAAAATCATGACCCAATTCCAGGCTTGTATGCGGCAGGTAACGATGCCGGTGGCTTCTTCTGGGGCAGCTACAATGACCGCGCTCCAGGTTTGGCAGCCAGCCACGCGCACACCTTTGGCCGTCTGGCTGGGCAATCTGTTGCTGGATTGACAGCAGATGAACCAGGGAAGGCCGTTGCTCAAGAAGCACACGTTGACGCGGCAAGTGGGGGCGGCCACCCAAACCACTCGTGGCCGCAGCAAGGGGGAAAAGCCACATCTAATAAGTTAATTCAAACAGTTCTATAAATGCTACCCAAGCTGTATCTGTCATTTTGATAGATACAGCTTTTTTGATTGCTCTTGACCGCGGTTGGCACTGTCTTAAGCGGAATTTGGCGCAAGAAACGCGATGATGAATAATCAATTTTTTCCTCACTAACAGGGAAGGGAATAGGTCTGCTCTATATGGGCAGGCCTATTTTTTCTGCCAGATGTTATAATGAGAGCGAGGTGAAACTGATGAAATATAAAGCCGCGATTTTTGACATGGACGGCACAATCTTAGACACGAGCGCCGACTTAACAAGTGCATTGAACTACGCGTTTGAACAAACCGGCCACCGGCATGACTTTACCGTTGAAGACATCAAGAACTTCTTTGGCAGCGGGGTCGTGGTGGCGGTCACCCGGGCCCTGGCCTATGAAGCCGGCAGCAGCCGGGAAAGCCTGGTCGCCTTTGGCACCAAGGATGAACAAATCCCCGAAGCTGTTACCCAAGCAGAAGTTAACCCGGTTTATAAATTTTAAAAAGCCATATTACGCTGACCACTGCCAGATTAAGACTGGTCCCTTCCCAGGGATCTTGGATTTGATGAAAAATCTCCGGCAAAAAGGCGTCAAGCTGGCTGTCGTTTCCAACAAGCCAAACGAAGCCGTCCAGGTCCTGGTCGAAGAACTTTTCCCTGCCAGCTTCGACTTTGCTTTGGGTGAAAGAAGCGGGATCCGCCGCAAACCTGCTCCTGACATGACCAGTGAGTGCGTCAAGGTCTTGGGCGTGCCAAGAGACAAGTGCGTCTACATCGGCGACTCTGAAATCGACATCCAGACCGCGCGGAATTCTGAAATGGACGAAATCGCGGTAAATTGGGGCTTTAGAAGCGTGCCATTTTTACAAAAACACGGGGCAACTGTGATAGTGGATACAGCTGAAAAGCTGGAAGAAGCAATTTTAGGTGAATAAGATGGAGATCAAGTTTGAAGAAGAGCAAAAGCGGGCCGCGGTATATGATGACGGCAAGCTGATTGGCCAGTGCGTATATGAAGATAAGGGTGATCACTGGATCATCACAAGGACTAAGGTAGATCCAGCCTATGGCGGACAAGGCCTGGGCCGGAAGTTGGTTGATACCGTTGCTTCTACTGCCCGGGAGAAGGGGGCCAGACTGCGGGCGACTTGTTCTTACGCGGCTAAGGTCTTAACCAAGCCGGGCTATGAGGATTTACGGTAATCGAAAGAGCATCCCCTCCGCGAATTTGTGGGGCAGGGATGCTCTTTTGCTTTAAGATGGTATAATTTTAACTTAAGAATTGAAGCCCAGAATTGGGACGGCAAACACCGGCTAGATACCCTATTTATAGATTGCTTAGGGGGTTGATGATGACCCCAGCGGATACGCCCGGGCAATAACTAGAAAGTGGCTTGCTGGGGCTGTAAAACGGGTATATGAACCGGGAACGCAATTTGATCTAGTCCCGATGCTAACAGGTGAACAAGGAATAGGGAAAAGTTCATTAATTGCCCGGCTGGCATCCCCTGCCTTTTTCAGAACAGGATATGTATCACCATTTCCGCCAAGTGTCTGATAAAGATGATAAAATCTCACTTTTGGGAAACTGGCTAATTGAATTAGGGGAATTAACCGCCCTTAAACGTTCCAGCATTGAGCAAGTCAAGGCATTTATTAGTTCAAGAGTTGACAAGTTCAGAGAGCCATACGGGAAAATAGCAACCGACCACCCCCGCAAGTCTGTTTTCATTGTGACTACTAACGAAAACGAGTTTTTAAAAGATACTACAGGTAACCACCGTTTTTTCCCGCTCTTTTGCCATAAAGATAAAATCAAGCTTAACCCGAATGACCGCAAAGCCTTAACCGATGATTATATTTTGCAAGTGCTGGCAGAGGCTAAAGAAGCTTACAAGCATGGGGAGCGGGTATATATTACCGAAAAGCAAGACCCGGCAATCTATAAGCAAGCCCAGGAAGCACAAGACCGAGCAACAACCGAGGACACGTTCACGGTTAAAGTTGTTGCTTACTTAGATAGCTATGTGCCTAGAAATTATCACGGCTTAACAGTTAAGGAAAAGCGGGACATTCTCAAGGGCGGCCAGACTTTAAAGAGCCTAACAAACATGCATCAATTACAGGAAACAAGCACCCGGGAAATTCTGGACCCCAAAGACTTTGCCCGGGATAGAGTGAGCCAAAGAAAAATTAGAGAGGCAATAGCTGGCCTTAAAAATTGGGAATATTCCAAGCACGTTAAGGGGCTAGTGTCTGGCAAAACTGTTCGGGGCTTTTACAGAGTAAAACGGGCTTAACCCTTGGGGCTGTAAGGCTTGGGCACTTAGGGCATTAAGGGCACTATAAAAGACTTTAGAAATGAAGTAATTTTTGATTGTATATGTATATATAGAAGAGGCTTTGCATATAGCGCCCTAACCCTTGGGGCTGTAAGCTTTAGAGCGTGGGCACTAGTGCCCAACTAGCGCCCCATAGCGCCCAAAGTCTACAGGCTGTAAGGATTAGCCCACTCCCCCAGCAACTGAACGAGTTCAAAATTGAGCCAGTTAAATTGGCATCCCCTGCCGGGGGTGCTTGATACCTAGAAAAGAGATTCAACCATGAAAAACACAACCTATATTGTTACCTACACTTTTAGAGAGATTGCACCGGCTAGCCGGGTTGCATTCGCTGGCAATGACCTAGAACAGCTATTAGACCTAATCAGCAATTAGACCTAATCAGCAATGAATTAGAGTTAGACCCGGGCAAAGTGTTTTATATTACCGAAATGACCGGGGACAAGGTAGCAACGCCGCTAGCAACGGTTAACGCAACAACAGGCGTTATTATTTCTGGACACCCCACCGCCGGGATGCTGGCAGATATTGAGGCAATCAGAAAAGCAACGATTAAATAGAAAGCTGGAATGAAGTCGCGCGCTAGACCGGTTTGACCAAGGATCGTGACTTACGCAACCTTCCAGATGAGTTAGTGAACCAGCTCATGAGTAAGCGGAATCGAATTCCAAGAAAGTCACTAGACTATCGGACACCTTATGAGGTATTTATGGAACATATCACAGAGGATCAACGACAACTTTTTTCTAACTTAAATTGACATTTCAGGAAAGCTTAAATTGGTCTAAAACGATGTGTTTAGTTGGAGAAACTTCATCAATTGGTGTTACGCTGTAAGCAGTGACTGGTTGAGTAGCGCAAAAAGGTGCAAGAAAGTAAAAATTTTCAGTTCAAACTGGACAATCACTATCCAAGTTGTATAATATAATTGTGAGCGTTATCAGATCCTAATACCTATTTTTGGGGGCGTTATTTATGGTTAAAAGTAAAGCAATTATGATTGGTGCAGGGCTATCGAACATGGCTGCGGCGGTCTATTTGATTCAAGATGGTCATTGGGACGGCAAGGACATCAAGTTCTACGGTGTCGATATGCACGGTGCGAACGATGGTGGTGCCACGACCGATTTTACTAATGAGTATTGGAACAAGAATCATCCGATGGAAAACACGACTGGGTATGTTGCCCGTGGTGGTCGGATGCTGAATTACCGGACGTACGTTGACTTAATGGATTTGTTGGGCCGGATTCCATCGGTAACTGAACCGGGGATGACGGCGGCCGAAGATACGCGTGACTTTGATGCTAAGCACCGGACCTATGACATTGCACGGTTGATGCAAGGCGGAAAGGGCATTATTAATGCGGGTAAGTTAGGGTTCAACAACAAGGATCGGACCTTACTCACCAAGTTGATCATGATGCCAGATAGTGAAGAAACGAAGCTCGACAACGTTTCGATTGCCGAATACTTCAAGGATGACCCACACATGTTCCAGACGAACTTCTGGTATATGTGGGAAACGACTTTTGCTTTTAGAACCCAAAGTTCTGCTCAAGAACTGCGGCGTTACATGCACCAAATGATTTATGAATTTACGCAAATTGAACACTTAGTTGGGGTTAACCGGACGCGTTACAACCAATTCGAAAGCATGATTTTGCCACTAATCAAGTATCTGCAAGGGCAAGGTGTCACATTCATCGACAACAAGATCGTCAAGGATTGGCAGTTCAAAGACACGCCAATGCAAGATGAGATTACGGTCACCGGTTTAGTGATTGAAGATGCTCAAACTGGTGAGACCGAAGAAATCGAAGTGGACGACGACACCGCGGTCATCTTTACGAACGGTTCGATTACCGATTCTGCCACGATGGGGGACTACAACACACCAGCGCCTGAAAATATGGATTATGGCGTCAGTGCTAGTCTCTGGAAGAAAGCGACTGAACGTTTCTACAACCTAGGGACGCCAGACAAATTCTTCAACGATCGCAACGCCAGCGAATGGGTCAGCTTCACGTTGACGACCAAGAATCATTTATTCCTCAACGAAATCGTGCGGATCACGACACAGGAACCTGGGAATGCCCTGAACTCCTTCTTGTCGACGACGCCAATCACACCGTTGAATCAAAAGGATGTCAACATGTCGATCGTGGTGCACCATCAACCACACTTTACGACTCAGCAGCCAAATGAAACGGTTCTCTGGGGCTACTTCTTATACCCACGGCGTCAAGGTGAGTTCGTTAACAAGCCGTATATCAAGATGACGGGGAAAGAAATGGCACAAGAATTGATTGGTCAACTGTCGAAGGTCGACCCTGGTCCTGGCAACATCAAGGATAAGGAAAAAGAAATCTTGGACAGCATTATCAACAATATTCCGGTATACATGCCATATGCCTCAGCGTTGTTCAACAATCGGGCCAAGTCAGATCGGCCAGAAGTCTTACCAAAGCATTCAACGAACTTAGCCTTCACCGGTGAATTTGCGGAACAACCATACCAGATGATCTTCACGGAACAAAGTGCGGTTCGTTCTGGTGAAATTGCCGCTTACCACTTTGCTGGTGTGCCAATGGATAACTTGGTCAAGACTCCGCGGTATGACAAGGATCCAAAGACCTTGCTCAAGGCAACTAAGAAGATGTTTGACTAATCAAACTAGTACCAGGCGGTTGTTCGCCAGTGCTAATAATTAAAAATGAAAATGCCACTCGTGATGAGCTTATCAGTCATGGGTGGCATTTTTGGCATGCTGCATTGGGGGCTGCAGCATGATTTAGGATTGAGGCTTTAAGAAATTGCAGTAGTTCAGAGTCAGCATTGCCAGCTCAGCTAAAGTTTTGCAGATGCTTTGATACTAGTTTTGTGAGTCGGATGGGCTGTTGTTGGCTTTAACGGTGAGTGCTTTTTAGCGGCCAGCTTTGTCACTTTCTTGGTGGCTTTCGGGGCCGCTTTTTTAGTTGCTTTCGAAGTTACTTTCGGGGCAACCTTTTTCGTCACTTTTTTCGTGACGTTCTTGGCCGCTTGCTGGTTGGTTCTCTTAGCTGCCTTCTGCATGGTCTTCCGAGTGACCTTCTTAGTGGTCTTTTGAATGCCCTTTCGGTGTTTTTTGTCGAGGAAGCTGATTTGATGGTCAACTTGGGTGCCCGTTTAGTGGCCTTGGTTACGGTCTTATTGGCCTTCGAGTGCTGAATCATTCGTTGTAGTGAACCGATTGTGCCTCGATTGCTGGTGGAACCCGATTGCATGATAGTGGAAATATTAGATGGCTGAAAATAGCCACCACCGATTCCGAATAAGAATAGGCAACCGGTTACGGTAATTGGCAGCCATTGAACACCAACTAACAGCAAGCCAACGAAAGCTAGCGGCAATAATCATATTCCAGGTGATCGGTTCAGCCGAACGCCCATTTGGATATTGGACAGCCCTAGTTCACAAAAGGTTTCGATTTTAATTCGTTCGGAATAGGTTATACTAGACAAAAGATCAGCTCCTAAAAGATGGGTTTGTGGTAAACACCATTTTAAGGGAAGCTGATCTTTTTTGTCCGAACGGCGTTCTGATTAATTTTACAATCTGCCATTTGTATTCTCATTTGTTCCACGCTGTTCAGGCGAATATGGATCGGGCCAATAGACAGTAACACCTAACCTTTCGCTGATTTCATCAAGATGAAGAAATTCGGTCCCATGATCTGGTGTAATAGAATGAACAAATTCTTTAGGGATGGTCCCTAACAGTTCAACTAAGCCTTTATTTATCTCCTGCGAGTCCTTTTGCACAATCTTTTTGATAAGCGTAAGCCGACTAAGCCGATCAACAACCGTTAAAAGGATGGAGTGACCCGTTCGACCAATCACAATATCAATTTCCCAGTCACCTATACGTTGACGCTAGTTGATAAAACCAGGGCGCTCATGGATCGAGATATAGTCGGTCTGTACGTCTCGATGTCGTCTAGTATTCTTTGAATGCCGAGTCCGATGTTTATGTCTGAGATGGCGCTGAATACCGGTATCACCACGTGAGGAGTACTTCTCACCTAAATTGTGTTGATAGATATGACGGTAAATTGTGTTGTAGCTACACACCATTGATGTTCCTTATTAAAGCGAGCGGTAATCTGCTCTGGTGACCAGTGCAGATCTAAGATGTAATGAACAATTTGACGGCGTAATTGTGGATGGCTGTCTAATAGCCGCTTCTTGTGACAATTCTGCCGCTTTTGATGATAGTCATTATCTGCTTTGCTTGGGGAATAATTACCTGCACAACGTTTTAACTCCCGTGAAATAGTCCTTGGAT
>OGPW01001442.1_pt1 | contig 16120 bp, 10 predicted proteins | sample 1553061 | NCBI WGS metagenome assembly OGPW01 (sample SAMEA2580292, study PRJEB22360) | human gut metagenome | biome: human gut; feature: human-associated habitat; material: faeces | place: Denmark | collected 2008/2010
TGATCCTTGTGCCCGGGGGCCCGGGAGGCCCCCCGGCCCTGCCGCCATGATGATGGCGTTTTCGACCTTGTGGGGAGCAAGGGCCTCTAAGCCCGCGGGCGTGAGCTTGCCATCCTGCACAAGGCCGGCCTCGGTTACGGCCTTCATTGCGGCGTTGACTGTGCCAAGGGAGAGGCTAGAAGTGGCAGCGATGTCGCGCTGACTTGCATCTGGAGCCTGACGGAGGGCGTTGAGAACGGTGAAGGATTTCTTATCTAGCATAAGGCTCCTCAGATAGTGTTCGATTTGAGAGAAACACTCGTATAAACTGAACTATAGCGTTCAAGATAATAAATTTAAAGAGAATTCTGAACAATAAACGTATCTATGCAGTCTATTTGGGAATTCGCGACTATGTCTCTTCTTATAATCAAGGGGCAACCTGATTACGAAGGAGCTCTACATATATGGCTGCCAATATAAGACAGATGACTAAGCGATTCGCTTCCGGCCTCGGGGCTATGCTGGGCGCGATGCTCTTCGTGGCCTTTGCCTTCCTTACGAGTCCGCGGGCTGCTTTTGCCGAGGAGGGGGTAACGAGAATTCACATACTTCCCTTTGATTATCAAGATGCAATCATTATTGAAAGTGATGGACAGTTCGGGATGGTTGACTCTGGAGAGAGCGAAGACTATCCCGACGGTTCTGATCCCCGTTATCCTTTTAGACCGGGGACGACCTTGGGCCAGGGTTCGGAAGAACAAGTAATTAGTTATATGAAGTCAATAGGCGTTACTTCAGATAACCTAGTTTTCTACATCGGTACCCATCCTCACAGCGACCATATCGGCTCGGCTCCTCAGATTATTTCGGAGTTCAAGCCGAAGCGTGTCTATACGCCAAAGTATGACGATAGCTATATCACCAATTCGGGGGCTCTGTGGGATAACCGATATGTATACGATCGGTTAGTTAAGGCCGCTGCAGATAATGGAGCCGTCCTAATTCAGGATTTCGATGTAAATGCTCCTGTGACCCCGGACGACGGGGCATCTGTGGGTAACCCAACTTTCCCGCTCGGACAGGCAACGATAGAGATATGCAACACCGATAACTCTGATTGCGTTAACGGCCTGCCTGATGCGAATTGTCTCTCATATGGCGTTAAGGTAACTGCTAACGGAAAAACCGCATTTCTCTCTGGTGATATCAACAACCTTGACGGCGACGAGGATCGCCTTGCCCAGTCGCTTGGACATATTGATTTTCTTAAGCTCGGGCATCATGGGAACATCTATTCCAACACGAGCAGTTATCTCAAGGCCATTTCTCCATCATTGGCTTTTATGACGGGGAATGTCCGTTATACGCCTCTGGACACCCTGGATGCGCTCGATGACATGGGCACAAGGCTGTTTGAATCTTCCGATTGCCGCAATGAGGGAGAGAAGGCCTTCGTCGTCGAACTGGGCTCCTCAGGACTCAATTTCAATCTGGACGTCCCGGGGGTTCAGCTTCACTACAACAGTTTGTGCGGCAGCTACATTGCATACGAAGACGGACTGAGAAAAGAACTGAACGGCTGGCAAAAGACCGAGGATGGCTTTACTTGGTTCGACGATTGCTCTGTCTCCGTTAATGACAAATGGATAACCGATGGCGGTGCGACTTACTACATCAATAAGCAGTCCATGATGAGTACTGGCTGGGCTCGATATGGTAGCGACTGGTACTGGTTCAACGATGCTGGCGCGATGCAAACCGGCTGGATAAAACTCACCGATGGCTGGTATTACCTTGCTCAAGATGGAGCGATGGTTACAGGCAGACAAATCGTGGATGGACGTGCGTGCGTCTTTGACTCAAACGGTCTTTGGCATGGTTATGAAGCCGTATCAAAGGGCTGGGAGAAGGTCGGGGGGACCTGGTACTACTTCGGCGGCGACGGCTCCATGAGGGTCGGCTGGGCCATGGTCGACGGGTCCTGGTACTATCTTCGCCCCTCGGGTGCGATGGCCACCGGCTGGGAGAAGGTCGGGGGGACCTGGTACTACATGTATCCTTCGGGCGCGATGGCTAGCAACTATTGGTGTGGAAATTACTATTTGGGTGAAACGGGTGCCATGGCGATCAATCAATGGATTGGGCCTTGGTGGGTCGGCGATGATGGGCTCTGGGTGCCTGGCTATGCAGAATAGTGATTTAAACTGAGACTATCTAAAGAACGAGGCTTAGATACTGACCTTCGGCCTTGCATGTGCATAGCAACAACGGATTCGGTAGGAGATTAATGTCGTTTGATCAATACGAAAATCCTGAGGATTTGAAGAGAGTCCAATCATTGTGTACTCAAATCCTTGGTGAGCTCGACAGGGTCTGCCGCAAGTTGGACATTCATTATGTCGTCTATGGAGGGACAGCCATCGGAGCGGTAAGGCATCATGGCTTCATTCCATGGGATGACGATGTGGATGTCTGCATGGCTCGTGATGACTATGAGAGATTTCTAAAGGAAGCTCCCAAGGAAATCGGCCATGAGTACCTGATTGCCAACTCTAGGACCGAGCCCTGTTTCCCGTGTACGTTCTCTTATATGGGACTCTCTGAGACTTTCTTCGTACCTGAGTTCTATAAAGAATGCGAGTATAAAAAGCCTCTTAGTATTGACGTATTTCCACTCGATCGGGTCCCTGACGATAGAAAGAGCTTTAAAAAGCAGGCTTTGAGAACATGGTTTTGGGGTAGGCTGGCTTATCTGAGGGCCACTTCCGCACCTTTCCTCTCTTTCGGTGGAATTAAGAAGAGCATCGTTCTCGCCTGCTGCCGGATTGTCCATGCCTTGCTTGTGAAATATCGAATCAATATGAGGTTTATACAGGGGAAATGGGAGTTGGCTGCTCGGGAGTTCGACGATAATTCAGAGCTAACTATGTTTGCGGATTATTGCGATGCTGATCCGCTTCGCTGGTCTATTACAGAAAGAGATCTCTTCGATACGATTGATGTATCGTTCGAGTCAATTACGGTCAAAATTCCACGGGCCTATGATGAGATACTAACTAGGGGATACGGTGACTATATGACCTTGCCCCCCGTTGACCAGAGAAAGAATCACAAACCGTTCCTGCTTGATTTTGGCCCCTATGGAAAAAGCTGACGGTATTATTCGATTGGGCGCATATTCGAGTGGCTGACGCTCTTGGCATGACGCTGACCCCAACGCCTCCCGATGATTATCGGGAGGCGTTTCCATGCTTATGTGGAGGCCCCTCTATTCGGTGTCATGAGCTACGCAGAAGAACCCATAGTCCGTATAACGTCCCTGATAAGTATGCGATTAGAAGCGTCAGATTCAAACCGTTCATATAATAAAGCGAGGTTAACGGTACTAACAAGGACGCCATTACGACAAAAGCAATAACATTTATCGTTAATGTCTTCCGCAACTTGTCATATACGATCAACAGGTCCGTAACCACATATATGGATGCAACTCCGGTTGTAACGAGAAGCGCCGGTGGAAGAACGTCAAGATAGGGCAAAATCGTCTCGCCATAGAGCGTACCTAGTATTGCTCCAGAGAAAAGAACAAGGGGAATTGATAGCCCAAGGGCTACTCCGATCACCGTAAGAAGGAGCTCAATGGATTTACGTCGTGCGCCTCGATTGTCTCCATTTGCCCTGAGCGTGGCTATTGGTCCAAGTATCGGAGTATATAGATTTTGGGCCAAAACTTGTACAATGACGCAAGGCGTGGCCACTGAGGCATATATTCCTAGTGCCTCTTCTCCAAAAGCGATGGCGAAGTGCTGTCTAGCAGCTGAGGTCACAAGTCCAGCCAAGAAATTCCCGAGCACTGTGGGAAATAGCTTGCGCAATAGATACAGGGCCTTTTCCTTGCTGATTTCTGGTTTTAGTGAATCGGTTAGCCCGTTTGTTTTCCGCAAATCATAAAGCAGGGTCACAAGGATGCAACCAATTGCAATCAAAATGATAGATAGCGCCAGGTTGCGGGTAACTTCCATGCCAACAATGAAAAGAGAGACCACCAAAATGCCACGGATGATCTGGGATTTTCCTACGTAATCTAGTCTCATCCCCTTTTGGTCGCAGCCATAGAGAACATTAACAAATGACTCGTCGGCCTTGAAGAAAAGAAAAGTGATTACTGCGGCGCGGGTGGTAAACGAAGGGGATACAGCTAAACCATAAGCGCCACAGCCAAGAAGCGCGCCTAGTACTGTTACAACTCTCAAGCCGACATAGTTTGAGGCACTGTAAGCGTTCTTGACGTCCGAGACTTGAAATGTCCTGACCGTGTAAGTCCCCAACGCGGTATAGATGTTGCCAATCGACATGGCAAATGCGAGGCTACCAGAATTCTGATAATCGCTGCTGAGACGAACGACGAGTACAGTCATCAGCCAAAGACAGCCCTGGTAGAACACTGAGCCTAAGGTGTTCCATGCGATGTTCGCCTTTAGGCCTATCTCGTTATTAGCTCTGTGGCTCATATGTTTAAATGCTCCCAAGAAAAGTGGCGCTTCTGAATGTGGCTCTGGCACGTTTATCATAGAAAAGCAAATATTACTGAACGAGGAGCATTATGGACGAAAGCAACGCAATTAAGCTCAGCATTATTGTTCCGTGTTATAAAGTCGAAGCTTATCTGCCCAAGTGTCTTGATTCGCTTGTGAACCAGACCCTTTCTGACATTGAAGTTATTTGCATCAATGATGGCTCTCCTGATCGCTGTATTGATATTCTTCGTGAGTATGAGGCGAACTATCCTGGCAAAGTTGTAGTCATTGACAAGCAGAACGAGGGTGTGTGGAAGGGGCGCTGGGACGGAATTGCGATTGCGCGAGGGGAGTACATTGGTTTTCTCGATAGCGATGACTACGCTGTCCCAACGTTTGCCGAATCTCTATATTGCGCCGCAAAGTCCAATGACGCTGATATAGCGATTTGTGGATTTGACCGTATTGACTTGGAAACCGGGAAGGTGCTTTCGAGAGAGATGGCGTCTGAAAGACCGTCGTTTGTTATTGACGAGGATCCGGGGCGTCTCATAGAGCTTAATGGGGCGCCTTGGAACAAGTGCTTTCGGGCATCGGTTCTCAAGCACATGCGTAATCTGACAAACCCGCCAACGGTACTTGATGACTTGGCCTTTCATCTCCTTGCGTATTGTGACATGCACGGAAAGGTCGTGTATGCGCCTGGCTCATATGTCCGTTACATGGTTAGGGCCGGATCAATTATCAACAGCGTGAAAAAGAGCCAAGTCGATTCAATTCGTGCCGCTTTTCTTGAAATTCGAAGCCAATATGAGACTGCAAGGCCTGAGTTGCTGCCGATGCTTGACGCGGTTGCTTTTCTGCACCTTGGTGTATCCCTTGTCTTTAGGCTGTCATCAACTCCTGGTGAAGATGCGGGAGAAGACATATCTGAGATTACGGGATATCTTGATTCCGAATTCCCAACTTGGCGTCACTCCCCGTATATTAGTGTCGCGTATGCTTTCCCAAGAGGGGGCGCCCTGCTAAAACTGCTTGTTGTTCAAAAGGTGTACAAGCTGCATCTAATGCAAGCATTCTTGGCAGTCTATAGCTTCATGATTGAGAAGATTCACATTGACATTAAGTGGTAAACGATAGGTGGGTTTCGGACGTCGGCTAACGCTAATTTGCATCAGGGATGTGGCTGATTTCTTGAACTGCCCAAACGTGTCCAAGTCTTCTTTCCATCCCATCGGGTTAAAGCCTGCTTAGGGACTTCTTGATTTTGCGGTTCCGATGGCGCACGGGACACGCCTTCAATCTCTCCATGAACTCATCGGTGGAGACGTCCTCCTAGTTGTGTGTTGAAAGAACTCGTTCTTGACTTGCTGGAGAAGCCCCGTACGCCGCATTGTCGGTGGGGGACAGCTCTTCGCGGGCATGCTCCTGACAGGGTCGCCCTCCTCGCATGAGCCGCCATTCGAGTCGGCGGTGGGGCCACGGCAATCCGAGCGGACGACTGCGCAGGGGTCCGCAGCTTTTTCGCCGAAGGCGCCGCCTGGCCGTCTCTCCGTCGGTCAGGAGACGCTTCCAGTACTTATAGGAGCTTTCTCGTTATCAATAAACAATCTACGATCGAACAGAGGGGCCGAGCAGTTGTCTCGTGGTTGATTGGCTGGCATTTCGGTAAAGGGCGGGTGAGCCCGTCTCTTCCTGAGGCGCCCACTCTCAAGAGGCGTGACGTTCGGACGGCTGTTCACTCAAATATCAGCGTACATTATTGCCGGTTTGAATGGATATGAGCAAAGAAGCCATGCCAACTGCCTTATCTCCGTGAACTGCAACACTCTATGAGCAAATAGACAGGGGACTTCGTTAGGGACACAATAGTCTTTGATGCTATGAACTATAAAAATTAGATCCGTATTGAGTGCTTACGGGATTGGGATTCTACATGTGGGCTTTACTGCTATATGACTATTTGTTCTCTCTGCTGATTGCCGCAGTGCCAGGCTATTTCGTGTTTAGGATGGTTGGTTTTGAAAAGGCGGCGAGCGTTTCCTTTGCTCCGCTGGCCAGTTTTCTGGCAATGACGCTCTCGGTTTTCATGCTGAGAGCACTGGGCGTTTGGGCGACCTGGCAGACTGTTCTCATTTGTGTCGCCGCAACAGCTGGCTTTACCTGTGTATTTGCTCTCCTTCTGGGGAAAGGAATCAAGTCTAGCTCTCGTGTTGACTATAGGTTAATTGCTATTGCGTGTGGTATCTCAGCTGTTGTGGCCTTCTTTTATTACATCCTTCCCCTTGATTCCGCTGTCTCTTTTTACCAGGAAAATGACAACATTGCTCATTTGTCAGCGGTAAGAGAATTTCTGGATACGGGGATTTTCTGTCACGAAAGCATTGTGTCATATCCTGCGCTCTGGCGATCTATTACAGCGGTTGTGGCCTCTTTTGGTTCTAGCGAGGTTACTGTTGCGGCAAATGCTGTGAACCTCCTATTCATTACATATGTGTATCCGGCGGCCATGGCCACCTTTGTTCAGGCCGTTCTTCCCGGTCGCAAAAGATCTCAATTGCTGGCCTGCTGCCTGGTATCTGCTTTCGCGGTGTTTCCATGGGGCCTTTTGTTGTTCGGTCCTTTGTATCCAAATGTTGTCGGAAATGCTTTGTTGCCCCTCGCCATGACCGCGTTTATCATGGCGATTCGTTCTCCGGAGCGCGGAAATGCGCTGGGTTGGTCCCTCCTTTTTGTGGCGAGTTGCCCGCTGCTGTTCTATGCACATCCCAACGCCCTTTTTACAGGCGTCGTGATTCTGGCACCTTTCTGTGTCGAGACAATCTGGAATCGAGCGTCTTCTTACGGATTGGCTGTAAAGAGCAGAAGGATGCTATGCAGTTTATTCACCGTGTTTGTGATTCTTGTCTGGACTGTTTTGTACAAATTGCCGGCATTGAGCGGTGTCGTTTCCTTTGACTGGCCTTCATTTACATCTGTCCCACAGGCCTTAGTCAATATTGCGTCGCTTGCATTGAATAAGGCGAGCGCCCCCCAATTGGTCCTTGGTATTCTCGTCATGGTGGGTCTGCATGCCTCGTTGAAAACCAGGGAGAACTCTTGGGTTGTCGCGTCGTATGCCTTGTTATCCATTATTTATATTGCCGACGTTGCCCTTGGGGGAAGATTCCAACACTACCTGGCTGGGTTCTGGTATTCGGATAGCTTCAGGGTCGCGAGCTCCTTTGTGTACATATTGGTCATTCTTGCCTCGTCGGGCCTTGATTACCTGCTTGCGAAGGCATCCGAATTGAGAGAGTGCTTGCGTGTTGGTGTAGCCAAGAAGCACTCAGTAGCTCGTCCACTGATCGCCGTGGGGTGCCTTCTCCTCATTATTTTCTATCCCAGTTTTTCTATTCCTAAGAATGCGTACGTTACGACTGGATTTGGGGCGGTGAGGGGGATGCTGGTGTCGGGCAATCTCCTTGCTGAGAATCAAAACGGACTTGATAGAGAAGAAATGCAGTTCATTCATGAGGTCCACGATATGGTTGGCAACGACCAGGTGCTTAATTATCCATACGATGGAAGTGCCTATGCCTATGCGGTCGAGGATTTAAATGTCGTAAACCGTGGCTGGTATGAGAGCAGCAATCATAACGTTGCACTATTGGGTAGAGAGGCCGATGAATTGTCCTCAAATTCGCAAGTGAGGGCCGCCTTTCAATCCCTTGGAATTAAGTACGTATTGCTGCTTGATTATGATAGGGATAATGGTGGACTTTATATGGCTGGAGGTTACTCTCAACCAAGTTGGGTTGGTCTTGAAAAAATGAGTGATGCAACTCTTGGATATAAAATACTCCTTAAAAAGGGCGATATGAGACTATATGAAGTCGAGTAGCTGTCCATTTTTGCTGAATCACTAGTGAAGCGGAAGAGCATGAACAACCCAAAGGTCTCAATCCTCGTCCCTATATGTAACGTGGAACGCTATCTCAGAGAGTGCCTTGATGGCCTCGTGAACCAGACGCTCGAGGATATCGAGGTCATCTGTATCAACGACGGCTCCACAGACTCGTCTCTCTCTATCATCCGTGAGTACGAGCGTCGTGACCAGCGTATCGTTGTCATCGACAAGCCCAACAGCGGCTACGGCGATTCCATGAACAAGGGCATCGAGATTGCTCGCGGCGAGTACGTTGGCATCGTTGAGTCCGATGACTTTGCCGTCATTGACATGTTCGAGAAACTCTACAAGATGGCGAAGAAGGACGACCTGGATATCGTTCGCTCCAACTACCGTGCCCACGTTACCGGCCAAGATCCTGCCAAGGACACCCTGGTGGAGAACCTCGCCATCTGCGGAAGCTATGGCAAGGTTTTCAATCCCATGGATAATCCTCGTGTGTTCATGTGCCAGCCGGCCATTTGGACGAGCATCTACAAGAAGTCCATGCTTGACGAGCACGACGTGCGTTTCCTGCCTACGCCGGGCGCGTCGTTCCAGGACACGGCCTTCTACTTCAAGGCGTTCTATGCTGCCTCTAGGGTGATGCTGCTCAAGGAGGGTTACCTCCACTACCGCATCGACAACGCAAACAGCTCGGTCAAGAACCAGAACAAGCTTTTCTGCGTGTGCGATGAGTACGCCGAGGTATGGAGGCATGCAAAGAGCGAGCCCGAGAAGCTCGAGGTCATGAAGCGTTGGATTCCTCGTCAGCAGTTCGAAGGCTATCTCTGGAATCTCAACCGCCTCTCTCCGGAGTTGCAGCAGAGGTTCTACCCACGTTACGTCGAGGAGTTTAAGAAGATTCGTGATGCTGGCCTCATCGATCCCGCTCGCTTTGACGAGCGCACGCTTGCGCGTCTCAACACGATGATTGATGAGCCCGAGGAGTACTTCCTTAGCCAGTACGGCCCTCGCAATCCTGAGCGTACGGTCATCGCCTGCGTCAATGAGCTCTCCGTGCCCGATGCCAAGGTTGCCATTGCGTCCCTGCTCGATGGTCTCTCTGGCCAGGACGAGGTGTTTGTGGTCTCTCCTGCATCCGAGGCCATCGTGTTCGAGCTCAAGAACGAGAACGAGGGCATGGGCAGACTTCGTAGCGATGCCGACCTCATTGGCCAGCGACTCGTGGCTCAGTTTGACGTGGGCGCCTGCCGTGGTGAGCACGTGTCCGTGGTTGGTCTGGGCGCTGCTGACGTCGACTTTGTAGCAGCGGCGAAGGCTGCCGACGAGGGTGGCTTCTGGTGCGGGGAGAGTGCGTTTGCCGTAGACCTTGGCAACATCTCTGCTGATGCGCCCCAGACAATCGTGTCCCTGGTCCTTCGCGAGCTCGTCGTGCACAATTCTGATGAGCTTGGCGCGCTGCCGGCCAATTGGGCTTCCATGCTCTGCTCCGAGGCACGAAACGATGACGAGGACTTCCGAGCGTCCATCGAGGGTGCCAAGGAGATGGCGAATGAGCTCTTGAGCTCGGAGGCCTCATACGAGGTAAAGAAGCTTCTGCTTGCCGAGCTCCTCGGCGTTTGGTCTTCCGTCCGCAAGGCGTACTCCGCACTCGACTGGGACAAGGCCTGTACCCTTCGCGAGGACTATCTTTCCATGGCCGGCGTCCCGGCGCTCGATGCCTCGCGCACGGGAGAGGGCACTGTGCCCGCGCTGACGGTGATTTCGCCCGTCTATAACGCCGGTGCCTACCTCGAGGAGTGCCTCGATTCGATTCTGGGGCAGTCTTTCTCGGACTTTGAGGTCATTCTCGTGAACGATGGGTCTCCGGACAACTCGCTCGAGCTCCTGGCGGACGGAACCCCGCCCGAGCTCCGGGCGCGGGCTGCCGCTCGAGATGGCCGCGTCCGCGTCGTGAGCCAGTTCAACTGTGGCGCGGGCGCCGCTCGCAACAGGGGAATCGAGCTGGCCCGCGGAAAGCGCCTTATCTTCATCGACCCTGATGATCGCTTTGCAACGAACCACGTGTTCACCGACCTCATGGAGGCGATGAATCGCACTGGTGCCTTGATGTGTGGTGGCTCCCTGGCGCTTCTGAAGCCCTCGGGCAAGATCAAGTCTAACTTCTCATTTGGCGAGTCGTTCTACCACGTCTCTGCGGAGCGCGACGTTGCGCCGAGCGAGGTCTGGACGGACTACGGCTGGATTCGCTTTATGTATGATGCGAGCCTCTTTGCTGACGGCACCGTGCGTTTCCCACAGCTTAACTGGTACGAGGACCCGGTGTTCTTCCTACGTGCCGTCTCCAAGGCCGGCGGATGCCATGTCGTTCCCGTTGACGTCTATCACTACAGGGTTGGCTACAAGGAGATTGATTGGACGGTTCCCAAGGTCCGCGACATGCTCCTTGGCATGGGCAACAACCTCAAGGAAGCAAGCGAGCTGGGGATGGGCGAGCTCTATGTTACGATCGCCCGTCGCTTCAACTACGACTACCGTGACGCCATCAAGGACAACCTTGAGGACTCGGGCGTCTACGAACAGCTCGTTAACATCCAGGCTGGTCTCGACCACGAGACAATCAGGAAGTTCTCCTCGTATGATGAGCCGTACTATTTCCTGACACCGCTTTATGGCGTGCCGGAGAGACGTGCGTTTGCCGTCGAGAGGCTCGCAACTAAGGTCGCGGAGTCGAGGGGTTATACGGGCATTCAGAGGGTCATTGACCATCTTGCCGGTCGTGATAGAGCTTTACGGTAAATTCTCGGCGACCGGGCCGTTGTTGAGTTCGTGTGATGACTGAGTGCCAGCCATGGCGGCGTCTCGTAAGATCGAGACGCCGCCATTTGATAAATGCCGTGCTGGTATAGTAAGAATCAAATGATTCCATAGATGCGCTTGGCCCATCTGCTAATAAGAAACCGCTTGAAAGAAAAAGGCCCCATGCCCTCAGTATCTGTGATTATTCCGGCATACAACTCCGAGGATTACATCTCGCAATGCCTCTTGAGCGTTTTGTCCCAGACGCTTTCGGATATTGAGGTCATCGTGGTTGATGATGGCTCGACCGACAAAACCCCTGATATTGTTGAGGAGCTGGCGGCGAGTGATGCTCGTCTCAGGCTCATTCGCCAAGAAAACCAGTACGCCGGCGTGGCCAGGAACACCGGCATCAAGGCCGCACACGGCGATTACCTCTACTTTCTTGATGCGGACGACTGGATTGAGCCGAATGCCCTTGAAGCTATGCGTGATGCCGGCGATTCTAAGGGTGCGGACATCGTCATTGCCCGTAGCGAGGGATTCGATAACCAAATTGGTGATACCTGGCTTATCGACTATGCGCTCAACGGCGTACCCTTTGACGCGTCCATCCAACCGAGCTCCTATGCAAGTCGTCTCTTCCAGCGCTTTATGGGCTGGCCTTGGGACAAGCTCTATCGAGCTGACTTTGTGCGCTCCTCAAATCTGTGGTTCCAGCCCCTGCGTACCACAAATGATGCGTACTTCGTCTTTTGCTCGCTGATGCTTGCTGGCAGCATTTCCTGCATCGATAAGGTCCTGTTCCACCACAGGGCAAACAACCGCAAGTCTCTCGAGGGCACCCGTGCCAAGAGCTGGCATTGCGCCGTTGACGCCATGCATGCAATCAAGGATGTGATCGCGGATCGTCCTGATTCCAAGGAGCTGACGGAAAGCTTCAACAACTGGATCATGAACTATTCCTATTGGAGCCTCGCCACGCTGCCCCCTGACATCGCCGATCGCTATCTCGACGAGATCGAGCCTATGGTGGCACCTATGCCGCTCGACCTTGAGCGCTTTGTTGGCCGTCATGAATGGACGCTGAGAAAGCTGGCGACCCTAAATCGATCGAAGCTGCTCGTTGAGGCCGTTGACCTTAGCGGGGAGAAGGAGAGGCTCGCTAATGAGGTTGCGCGCCTCCAGGGCGAGCTTGAGCAGAAGAATGCAGAACTGAGGGCCCTGGAAGATCAGGTTGCCGAGCGAGACAGGAAGATTAGAGAAGTGTACTCGTCTCACTCGTACAAGCTGGGCCACACGTTGCTGACGCCCATCTCTGCGGTAAAGCACCGGGGGAAGTAGCGCTCTGTCGTTCGCGTTCGGCCGGTCGCTGGGTCGCAGGGCTGCCTAGTCCCGCTGCCACAAATCCCTTGTGAACACCTTGTCGTGGACGTCGAGAAGGTCATCGGCCATGCGGTTGGCGAGGATGAGGTCGACGGAGGCCTTAAATGCGCTTAGGTCGTTGGTGGTGGGAATCCCGTCGAACTTCTCGCCCTGGCAGCGCGGCTCGTAGATGAGAATGTCCTGTTCGTTGGCCTTGAGCCTTGCGATGACGCCCTGAATCGAGCTCTCGCGGAAGTTGTCGCTGCCGCTCTTCATCACAAGGCGGTAGATGCCCACGCGCTTTGGCTTGAGAGCGAGGACCTGCTCGGTGATGAAGCCCTTGCGGGTGTCGTTAGAGTCCACGATGGCGCTGATGAGGTTCTGAGGCACGTCCCCGTAGTTGGCGAGCAACTGCTTTGAGTCCTTGGGAAGGCAATAGCCGCCATACCCAAAGCTCGGGTTGTTGTAGAAGTCGCCGATGCGCGGATCGAGGGAGACGCCCCTGATGATCTGGGAGGAGTCAAGTCCGTTTGACTCGGCGTACGTGTCGAGCTCGTTGAAGTAGGAGACTCGCAGCGCCAGGTACGTGTTTGAGAAGAGCTTGATGGCCTCGGCCTCGGTTGCGCCCATGGTGAGCACGGGAATGGTGTTGCGAACTTCGGCGCTGGCACCCGCCTTGAGGGCCTCTGCAAAGATATGGGAGGCCTTCTCCAGACGTGCGCGCTTGCTCTCGCTCTCTGTTCTGGGAACGCCAACCACGATTCGCGAGGGGCGAAGATTGTCCGCCAGCGCATGACCCTCGCGGAGGAACTCGGGCGAGAACAGGATGTCGAGCTCGGAGTACTGCTTTGAGATGCGTTCCGTGTAGCCGACGGGAATGGTCGACTTGATGACCACCGTTGCCGTAGAGCCGGAAGCCTTGACCTCATCGAGGACGGTCTCGATGGAACTGGTGTCGAACGTGTTCTTGTCCGGGTCGTAGTTCGTGGGCGTTGCGATGACGATGAAGTCCTTGTCCTCAAAGGCATAATCTGCATCGAGCGTTGCCTGCAACGTGGCAGGACGAGAAGCCAAGACCTTTTCGATCTCTGCATCGGCGATGGGGGAGATACCGGAGTTGATCTTCTCGACCTTCTCGGATACGACATCGAGGGCTCTTACGTCTCCGACGTTTGCGAGCAGGCAGGAGAGCGAGAGACCAACATAGCCCGTACCGGCAATGGCAAAGCGAAGTGTTGGCTGAGCGTTTTCCATTGTCGATGCTCCAATCGGTAAGCAATTGTGCCGAAGATCCGCATCTGCGTGTCTTTGGCGGAAGAAACGCCTGCGTACAAATCAATTTATCACTGATGCCGCCCTGGGACTGGCTTTGACCGGGACTCAGCCGGTTGTACCTGCTGCCCGGGGGACGTATTTGAAATCGAAGCAATTCGACGCCGATTTAATTAAAGGCTCACCAGTATAGAATCAAGTAAGCTCCATCTTTTCTAAGGTTCGAGACGAGTTAGGCCTCATATGTCTGATGTCACGTGGTTTGCCGACAAGAAGAACAAGCTTCGCAGGGTGATGCAACATGCGCAGCATAGGGCCGCTGGCAACCGTGAGGTTGTAGTGACGCTTACGAGCTACCCCCCCCGCATCGGAACAGTCTGGCATTCGGTAAGGTCAATCTTCGGGCAGTCGTACCTGCCAGACCGAATCGTTCTTTACCTGGCAAAGAGTGACTTCCCAAATCGGGAGAAGGACCTTCCGCAATCCCTTCTCGACATGCTGTGGCACGACTTTGAGATTAGATGGGTGGACGAGGACCTCAAGCCGCACAAGAAATACTACTGGGCCTTCAAGGACTTCCGCGATTCCCTCGTCGTGACCATTGACGATGACCTTGTCTACAGAAAGACGATGATCCAGGAGCTTGTTGAGGCGTTCCCCAAGCATCCCGATGCAATCATCGCATCAAGGACCCATCTCATCATGTTTAACGAGGATGGGTCGATTAAGCCCTATGACCAGTGGATATACGAGGCCCCCTATTATCATCCGGCTCTCGTCGGGATTCCATCAATGCGCCTCTTTGCGACGACGGGTGCGGGCACGCTCTTCGATCCCTCGCTGTTCCCTGAGCTCACTTTTGACACTGACCTCATCAAAAGGCATTGCCTCGCAGCGGATGACATGTGGCTTAAGGCCGTGGAGACTATTGCCGGGATTCCGGTCGTTGCGGCCACGAACGAGCAGCTTCTCGAGTATGTCCCTGGCACGCAGGAAGTCGCCCTGTGCCATGTGAACACCGAGTCTGGCGGCAACGACGTCATCGTGGGCTCTCTGTTTGGCGAGCTCGAGGAGAGGGGCTTGTTGCCAGCTCCCTTTGCCCAGCTCGTTCAGGATCAATCCCTCGATTGCCTGCTGTCGTAGGGATATGTGGGACGAGGGCGTTGGCTTTTGCGGTCCGATGCCGTGAATGCGACAGAATCCGATGGATAAAGGAAGGTGGCAAAGGAATGACTCGAGACAAGATGAGGAGCTTCATCGCTCCTGCTGGGGTGCTGCTGGCGATTCTGCTTGCAAGCGCTGCGGCGTTATTCCCAAGATCGGCCGTTGCCGAAGAGGCCTCGTATCCCAAAGGGCTCGAGATTCTCGTGGATGGTCAACCGTTTTCTGAGTTCGATCCGTCTACCGGCCTCTATGACCCGTCCAATGGTGATTATGGTAAGAACTACCCGGTCCCGAGTGGAAGTCGCATCTCCATTGGGCGCCTGCCCGAGGGGTGGTACATCACTTGGTTCGATGACAGCCAAAACGGGGAGACTGTTCTGCATGTCTGTGATAACAAATACGTGGATGAGTCGACGCGGGAGTACATGTGGTACTTTCCAAAAGCCACTGTCACGAGGTCGCTGGAAGAAATAAGAAATGCGCGGCTCATGGTCGAGCTTGATAGCTCCGGCAATGGCGGTGTTGTTGCTCCTGGTTTTGACCCAATGAGGAACTACAGCTCTCCAAAACTGCCCCACTCTTCTTGCGGGGTTGAAGGCACCTTCTATTCTTGGCAGACCGATTTCAAATATGACACGAGCGTCAGCGCAACTACGATAGAGGTCCACCCGAGGGGCGCAGAGTCGCCTTCGGTGACGTGGACTCTAAATTGGTCGAATGAATATAGTGGCGACCAGACTCCCCAGCAGCCCTCATCCAACGAGGAGGCTGAATGGAATAACTTCTTTCTCATGCGGGACGGCGTGGTGAGCTGCCTTCTTCCCGTCGACGCAAATGGGCATCACATCACGGACTCCCTCTCCGGTTGGAAGGTCGAGACATACGGGCCAACGGACCACTGGATTCTTGGGGCCGACGGGACGGGTTGGTACTCGCGCACGGGAACAAGGGTAGACGAGAATAGCCCTGATGCGTACGAGTACAGGTTTATCGCACAAGGCAAAGAGACGGGGGTGCAGTGCTGGCTTTCTGTCTATCTGGCTGAGTCCGAAACTTCCAGCACGGGCAAGCTCCGGAGAGTGGCTGGGGGCACCCCCCCCCCCACCCCACGCGGCCCCCCGCCTATCGC
>OGPW01001446.1_pt1 | contig 16094 bp, 13 predicted proteins | sample 1553061 | NCBI WGS metagenome assembly OGPW01 (sample SAMEA2580292, study PRJEB22360) | human gut metagenome | biome: human gut; feature: human-associated habitat; material: faeces | place: Denmark | collected 2008/2010
CAACATCAAGGTGATGGACTTTGGCATCGCGCGCGCCAAGAACAGCCACCTCACGGCCGACAACTCCGTTCTCGGCACGGCGCACTACGTCTCCCCCGAGCAGACGCAGGGCAAGGAGCTTGGCCCCACGAGCGACCTGTACTCCCTTGGCATCGTCATGTACGAGGCCGCGACCGGTCGCGTTCCGTTCGACGGAGACGACGCCATCGCCGTTGCCCTCAAGCAGGTCAACGAGCAGCCCGTTCCGCCCAGCCAGGTGAACCCCAACGTCGACGCCACACTCGAGGGCATCATCCTCAAGTGCATGCGCAAGAACCCCGCCGAGCGATTCCAGACCGCCGACGAGCTACGCCGCGTCCTCAACGACTACCTGGCCGGACGCATCGTGAACCTCGGCGAGGCCACGTCGCTGCTCACGGCAGCGCCCACCTCGCAGCTCAACCGCACGCAGGGCGGCCGCACCCAGGCCATGCCCCGCGCAACCGTCTCCCCCACCACCACCGGTCGCATTCCCACCACGGGCGCGAGCCATGCCTCCAACATGCAGGTGCCCGAGAAGAAGCCGATGAGCAAGGGCAAGATCGCCGCCATCGTAATTGGCGTCATCGCCGCCATCGCCCTTATCGCGGGCGGCGCCATGGCACTCATGGGCGGAGGCTCGGGCAGCAAGTCGATGCCCAACCTCGAGGGAATGACCAAGGACGAGGCCACGGCCAAGCTTGCCGAGTACGGTGACGGCTTCTTCGTGGTGAGCACGTCCGAGCAGTACGACGACAACATCGAGGAGGGCAAGCTCATCAGCCAGGACCCGGCCCGCAACACCCAGTGCGAGAAGGGCACCAAGGTGAGCCTCGTCTTCTCGAAGGGCAAGAAGCCCGCCGCGACGGTGACGGTTCCGAACCTCAAGGGCATGACCCCCTCCGGGGCCGAGAGCGCGCTGGCCAAGCTCAACCTCAAGGGGGCCGTGGGAGACTCCGTCGAGTCCGATGACGTCGACAACGGCAAGGTCGCGAGCCAGGACCAGGCCGCCGGCAGCGACGCCAAGGAGGGCGACACCATCACGTACCACCTCTCCTCCGGCGTTGGCACGGCGGACGCGGGCGATCACTCCGGCGAGTCGCTGAGCTCCGCCAAGAGCGAGCTCAACTCCCTTGGCTTCACGAACATCAACGTGACGCACGCCTACAGCAGCAGCGTCTCCAAGGGCTACGTCATCAACCAGAGCCCCACGGGCAAGCAGTCCAAGGACAGCTCGATCACGCTCAGGGTCTCCGACGGCCCCGACCCGGCGCAGAGCAGCTCGAACAACTCCGGCAACGGCAACTCGGGCAGCAACGGAAACTCCGGCAACGGCAACTCGGGCAGCAACGGCAACTCCGGCTCCACCGACAACACCGGAGACGCCGACACGAGCGGCGACAGCTCGAACAACTAGCAGGACACGCACAGACGCAACGCAAGGCACCGCCGCTTCCCACTTCGGGAGGCGGCGGCGCTTTTTTGGCTCTATTGGCGTCTGCTCGAGGCGGAGGTCGCCGTCCATGGCATCCCAAACAAAAGCAGGCCGGAGACTCGATGTCCCCGGCCTGCTGCCAAGTCTGGTGCCCCCGGCGCGATTCGAACGCGCGACACCCGCTTTAGGAGAGCGGTGCTCTATCCCCTGAGCTACGGAGGCGGTTATGTCCCCGGGCAAGCCCGGAGCCCAACGCGTGGGCGAGTGACTATTCTACCCCTACTTGCCCGACTTCTTCTCGACGCGCTTGCGCTCGTCCTCCTCGTAGAGCTCAGCAAGCGTGGCGCGACGCTTCTTGGGGCTCAGACCAGCGATCCTGTTCTGGGTCTCGTTGCGAAGCGGGCGAATCTTCATCCACTCGTAGACGAGCGACGTGATGATGAAGACGTAGGCAAGCACGAGCGAAACCACGGACAGGATGCCGCCCGTCGTCGAGAGGTCGTACATGTTGGAGCCATCAGGGGCCCCGATGTAGCCAGAGGCAAACGAAGCCACGACGAACACGAGGCCCAGGGCGAGGAACACCCACCAGATGCGACGGCGCGAGGTATAGAGCTCGTCACGCTTGAGCATGGCGTTCGTGAGGGTATTGAAGACGTCCTCCTCCTCGCGCTCGGCGCGGCGGACCTCCTTCTTCTCCTCCTTCGTCATGCCAACGGTGGAGGTGCTGCCGTCCGGGTTCTTCTTCTTGGCCACGACTCGCACGGAGCCGGCAGCCTCGCGGACGGGCTTTGCCTTCGTGGGCGACTTGCGCGTCATGCCCGCAGAGGAGGCCTTCTTCTCCTCCTGGGTCTGAGGCTGATTTCGCTTGTTGAACGGGCTACGCTGGGACATTGCTCTCCTTCATTGGAACGAACTTCTCGCCGGTAATGATCTGGTAGGCCTCCTGGTAGCGCTCGGAGGCGCCGGCGACAACCTCGGAGGGCAGGTGGGGCGGCTCGCCCGTCATGTCCCAGTTCGCACGCAGCCAGTCACGGACGTACTGCTTGTCGAAGCTGGGCTGGACGTGGCCCTCGGAGTAGCCCTCGGCAGGCCAGAAGCGGCTGGAATCGGGCGTGAGGCACTCGTCGATGATGGCGAGCTTGCCATCGATGAAGCCAAACTCGAACTTGGTGTCGGCGATGATGATGCCACGCGTGGCGGCATACTCGGCGGCAGCCTTGTAGATGGCAAGCGACGCGTCGCGCAGCTGCGTGGCAACGTCGAGGCCCACAATCTCCGCGCAGCGGTCGAACGAGATGTTCTCGTCGTGATCGCCCAGGGCCGCCTTCGTCGACGGGGTGAAGATGGGCTCGGGGAGCTTCGATGCCTCGGTGAGGCCCTCAGGAAGCTTGATGCCGCAGACCGTGCCGTTCTCGTCATAGGTCTTCTTGCCCGAGCCGGTGAGGTAGCCGCGCACGATGCACTCGATGGGCACCGTCGTGGCCTTCTTCACGAGCATGGAGCGACCAAGGAGATAGTCCTTGTACTCGGCAAACTCCGCCGGGTAGTCATCAGGGTCGAGCGAGATGACATGGTTGGGCAGGATGTCCTCGAACTTCTTGAACCAGAAGGCCGAGACGCGCGTGAGGATCTCGCCCTTGTACGGAATTTCATCCGGAAGGATGAAGTCGTACGCGCTGATGCGGTCGCTCGCGACCATCAGCAGCGAGTCACCGCAGTCGTAGATGTCACGGACCTTGCCTTGCGAGTCTGGGCGCTTCCCCATTGCTGCCATACGGCACCGCTTCCCCTCGGTTGAGTTACGCAAAACCGGCAATAACCCGTCTATTGTAGTAGAAAAGCGCCCCTCGCCATATGACGAGAGGCGCTGCTAGAGACGCAAATGCTTGTGAGGGAGCCTACTTGTCCTCGCCGGGGAGCTGCGGGGCGCGCTCCTGCACGCGCGGGATGTGGAGGGTGAACTTCGTTCCCTTGCCCAGCTCGGACTCGACGCCGATGAAGCCGTGGTGGCGGTCGATGATCTCCTTGGTCACGGCAAGGCCCACGCCGAGGCCTCCGCTCACGCGCTCGCGGCTCGCGTCGGAGCGCCAGAAGCGGCTGAACACGCGCGCGAGGTCCTCCTTGGCGATGCCGATGCCCGTATCGGCCACGGCAACGAGCACGTCACGGCCCTCCTGCGCCACGCTCACCACAACGTAGCCGTCCTCGGGCGTGTAGCGCAGGGCGTTCGACATGAGGTTGATGATCGCCTGGCGAATCATGTCGCGGTCGACCTCGCAGAACAGCTCGCGGCGGTTCGTCTTGACGTCGAGCTTCAGGCGCAGGCCCCGGTCGGTGAACAGCTGCTCCTGCGCCTCGACCACCGAGCGCACGAGGCGGATCATGTCCGTCTTCTCGGGGTTGAACTTCGTGGTGCCGTTCTCGATGCGCGAGAGCTGCAGCATCGCGGACACGAGGCGAGACAGGCGGCGCACTTCGCTCGCTACGGTCTCAAGGTGTTCCTCGTCTGCCGGAAGCACGCCGTCCTGCATGGCCTCAACGGTTGCGAGCATGGCCATGAGCGGGGTGCGCAGCTCGTGAGCGACGTCACTCGTGAGGCGGTGCTCGAGCTTGAGGTCGCGCTCGAGCGACGTTGCCATGTCATCGAACGTCTCGCCCAACTGGCCAATCTCGTCCTCGCCCACGATGCCGGTACGCGCCGTGAGGTCACCGGAGCGAATCTGGGCCGCCGTGGACGTGATGGACTTGATGGGCTTCGCCAGCTTGCGCGAGGCGATGACGCCCATGATGCACGCGAGAATGACGGCGACGATGGCCGCGTACACCACGGCGTTGTACGACATCGTGCGGAAGGCCGCGTCGCCCTTCGTGAGCAACGCGTCGCTCCCAAAGGCCCAGAGGCGAACCTCGCCCACGACGTTTCCGGAGGACTCGACGATCTCATGCGAGACAACCGAGTCCGCGTCCGTGGGGGCAAGCGAGACACCCTTCGAGCGCGAGGCGTTGGCAGCCGCGCTTGCGGCATCCTCGGCATCCTCGTGCTCGGCACCGCGAGACCACGTGTCGTCATAGACGATGCCGCCGTTGGCATCGATGACCTGGACGCCCACCTCGCTCGAGATGGACGAGGACTGCACGGTGCGGTCCACGTCCTCGTCGGACCAGCCGCTCACCGTGTCATAGGACTCGGCCAGGCCGTCGGCGATGACGGACGCATAGCGCTCCATGTTCGAGCGCGTATAGCTCATGAACTGGGCTTCCCAGTTAACGCCGAGAACCGTGATGAGGATGATCGCCGTGACTGCGGCAACGCCTGCGAACATGAGCGTCATCTTGCCGCGATACGACATGTGGCGAGACTGGCGGTTCGAGAGGGTCTTCCACGAGGCCTTCGAGCCATCGGACGTCTTGAGCGCCTCGGGAATGTCATCCTCGGGGCGCTCCTGACGAATCTTCTTTCCTATGACGAACTTGGCGGGCACCAAGTCACACTCCCTCGACCTTGGCTAGTTCTCGGCCTTCTCGGCGGGCTCGGGCGCATCGAAGCGGTAGCCAACGCCGTGCACCGTGTAGAGCCACGTGGGGTTGCGCGGGTCATCGCCGAGCTTGGCGCGCAGGTTCTTGACGTGTGAGTCAATCGTGCGCTCGTAGCCCTCGAAGTCGTAGCCCAGGACCTTCTCCACGAGCTCCATGCGGCTGTAGACCTGGCCGGGGTAGCGGGCGAGCGTCACGAGCAGCTTGAACTCGGAGGCTGTGAGGTCGACCTCCTTGCCGCGCACCGTCACCTTGTGAGCCGAGATGTTGATGACGAGGTCGCCGTAGTCGAGGACCTCAAGCGTGGGCTCGCTCTCGGTGCGGGCTCGACGAAGCAGGGCGCGCACGCGGGCAACGAGCTCGCGGGGCGAGAACGGCTTCACGAGGTAGTCATCCGCGCCAAGCTCGAGGCCGATGATGCGGTCCTCGACCTGGTCCTTGGCCGTGACCATGATGATGGGCACGTCCGACTGGTCACGGATGGCGCGGCAGACGCGCTCGCCGGAGAGCTTGGGAAGCATGAGGTCGAGCACGACGAGGTCAAAGCCGTGCTTCTCGAACTCGTCGACCGCGGCCTGGCCGTCTCCAACGGCGCGGACCCAGTAGCCCTCGCGCTCGAAGTACGCGGCGACGGCCTCACGAATGGCCTTCTCGTCCTCGACCAGCAGAATCTTCTTAGTGTCCGAAGCCATGACGGCCTCCCTATCAGCTATTGGCCAAGCGCAGGCGCTCGGCATTCCTATTTGGCAGTTTACCCCATCGGGCCATCAAGCTAACCAACAGGCCCGCGGACGGCCCCAGCTCGCTAAAGCGACCAGGCACGCACCTGCACCGAGCTGGGATAGCCAGACTGCTCGTCCTTGACCGTGGCAAACGTCACGAACGTCGAGGTGGTGCCCATGCTTGCCGGGTAGTCGCCAAAGTCGAGCGTGCGGTTGGGCGCAGACAGCGTGGCATACGTCTGGGCGTTCGTGTCCACGATGACGTGCGAGGCACGCGTCTTGACGAGGTAGACGCCCCCCTTGCCCGCCACGGCGGCGGCCGGCTCGCGCGGCATCACGATGAACGCCCCATCCCCGGAGCCAATGTAGGTCCCCATGTTGCCGAGAAGGCCGCCCGTGCCGTAGTTCGCCTCGATGGAGAAGACGAACTTCCCGTCCATATAGGTGGCATGCATCGGCGAGACGCTCGCAGGCAGCACGAGCTGGTCAACCTGCGAGGAGAGGTCCGAGTCAAGCGAGTAGGCCGTGATTCCAAAGTAGCGGCCCTCGCTCACGCGCACACGCGGGACAAGCGTCACGTTGCCGTCTGACACCGTGGGGGCGCAGGCGAAGCGGCCCTGCGAGCGAACGACCTCGTCCGCCGAGCTGGCACCGGCCTTCCACAGGTAGCACGAGGAGCTCTCCGTGGACTTGGAGCCGGAGGTCGAGGGCATGACGAGCCATATGACGCTCGAGCCCGAGCAGCAGGCGAGCGGCGGGTCATAGTCCGCGTCGCCCTTCCAGAGCGTCGTGACCGTCCCAAGGGCGCCATCCGTGAGGGGTGCCGCGAACAGGCGCCAGTCGTGGCTCACGATGTCGAGCTCCGTCCAGGCAAACACCGAGTCCGAGCACTGCGCGTCATAGATGACGAAGTTGCCGCCCGTGCGCGATGTGTCCACAAGCAGCGAGTTCGTTCCCGATGAGACCGAGAAGGCTCCCGCACTCGTCATGGCCGAGGGCGTCTCGCTAGGCACGACATAGGGCTTCCACTGCCCATCGGACGGGCGCAGCACGCATCCCAGCGGGAGGCTCCACGAGCCCGCCTCGGCCAGCGACGCCGTGCCGCGGCCGTCTGCCGCCTGCTCGTAGGAGCCCTGGATGTCGCCGGAGCCCACGACATAGGTGGCCGTCCCCGAGTCCACGACCACGGGGTCCGAGGTCGTCTCGACAGGCTTGCCACACGAGGACAGCACGGAGATAGCGGCGGCGCCGGCAGCCGTGGCCGCGGTGCCACGCAAAAACGAGCGCCTCGATATGTTGCTGGGAAGAATCGACATGGTCTCGCTTACGCCTGGGCGGCGGCGCGGGCCTCGCGAAGGCCAATGGTGAGCTGGTCTGCGCAGGACGTGCGGCGCGGGCCACACGTGTTGCCGGCGAGGATGTCCACGATCTCATCCACGGAGTGGCCGGCCACGAGCTTGGAGACGGCCTTGAGGTTGCCGTTGCAGCCACCCTCGAACGAGACCTGCTCGATGGTGTTGCCGTCATCGGAAAGGCCGATGTGAATCATCTGGGAGCACACGCCGCGCGGGCGGAAGTCATAGCTGAACATGCGTTTCTCCTTCTTCAGAACGAACCGTGCCGAGAAGTATCCCCGCTTCTCGGCACGGTCATACCAGATATGCTGGCGCGCCTACTCGAAGCTCAGCTTCTCCAGGCGGTCGAAGACGACGTCGATGCGCGTGAGGAAGTCCCACGGGTCAAAGATCTCGTCGAGCTTCTCGGCACTCACGGTGCAGCGAGGATCGGCCTCGAGGCGCTCCTTGAACGTGGGGCCAGAGACGCAGTCCTGCACCTCATGCCAGGTGGCCATGGCGTTCTCCTGGACGATGGCGTAGGCGTCCTCTCGCGTGATGCCGGTGTCCACGAGGGCAAGCAGCACCTTGGACGAGAAGATGAGGCCTCGCGTCTTGTTGAGGTTCGCCATCATGCGGGCGGGGTAGAGCTGCAGGCCGTCGATGACGCGGATGAGGCACTGGAACATGTGGTCAAGCGCGATGAAGCTGTCTGCCTGGGCAACGCGCTCGGCACTCGAGTGCGAGATGTCACGCTCGTGCCACAGGGCGACGTTGTCGAAGGCCACCTGGGCATTTGCCTTCACCACGCGAGAAAGGCCGCAGACCTTCTCCATCGTGATGGGGTTGCGCTTGTGCGGCATGGCCGAACTGCCCTTCTGGCCCTTGCGGAACGGCTCCTCGGCCTCGAGGGTATCGGTCTTCTGGAGGTTGCGGACCTCGGTGGCGATGCGCTCGCAGGTCGCGGCCGTGGTGGCAAGGACGCCGGCGAGGTAGGCGTGGTGGTCGCGGCTGATGACCTGCGTGGACAGCGGGTCATGGACGAGGCCGAGGTGCTCGCAGACGTATTCCTCGACGAACGGGTCGATGCTGGAGTAGGTGCCCACCGCGCCGGAGATGGCGCCGAACGCCACGTTGTTGCGGGCGTCACGAAGGCGGTCGAGGTCGCGCTTGAGCTCCCAGGCCCACGAGCCGAACTTCATGCCAAAGGTCATGGGCTCGGCGTGGATGCCGTGGGTGCGGCCGGCGCAGAGGGTGTCGCGTTCCTCGAACGCACGACGCTTGCAGATCTCGCCGAGCTTCTGGACGTCCTCAATGATGAGGTCGCAGGCCTGCGTGAGCTGGTAGCACAGGGCCGTGTCGCCCAGGTCGGAGCTCGTCATGCCGTAGTGGACCCAGCGGCTTGGCTTGGGGTCGCCCTCGGGCACGTCGGCGTCGATGTAGTCCTTCATGTTCGTGAGGAAGGCGATGACGTCGTGGCGCGTGACCTCCTCGATGGCGTCTACCTCGGTCTTCTCGAACTTGGCGTGGTCACGGATCCAGGCGGCGTCTTCCTTGGTGATGCCGATCTTGCCGAGCTCGGCCTGGGCCTCGCAGACGAGCACCTCGATCTCCTGCCAAATGGCGTACTTGTTCTCGAGCGAGAAGATGTGGCCCATCTCGGGACGGGTGTAGCGATCGATCATGCGGCTCCTCCTGTGCTGTCGCGGCTGGCCGACGTGTCAACATGCATAACGTTTCGATTTTACCGCGTGACACCTGGGGACGGGGTCGTTTTGTCACCGGCGCAGCGGTGACAGTTTGACCCCGTCCCAGGTGTCACCGCACAAATAAGGGCGGCCGCCCGTCTGGATGGCCGCCCTCTCGGCTGCGATGGTGCGCCGTCAGGGTCTCGAACCCTGGACCTTGGGATTAAAAGTCCCCTGCTCTGCCAACTGAGCTAACGGCGCAAACGCGAGCGCCCAAAGGCGCACTATTTCGATTCTAGCGGATGAGCCGAGCCCGTGGGCAGCACGGCCCTACTCCCAGCTCCACTGCCCATGCACAAAGATGGGGACCTCCGAGCCGTCGGCCGTGATGCCCGCGATGTCCAGGTCATCGGCGCCAATCATGAAGTCGACATGCTGCGCGCTCTCGTTGACGCCCACCGCAAGCAGGGCGTCCTTGTCCATGTCGAGGCCACCCTCGTAGCACTCCGGGAATCCCATGCCCAGGGCAAGGTGGCAGCTCGCGTTCTCGTCATAGAGCGTGTTGTAGAACAGAAGGCCGCTCTGGCGAATGGGCGTGTTCTTGGAGATAAGCGCACACTCGCCAAGGTGACGGGCCCCCTCGTCGGTCTCGATGATGTTGCGCAGCACGTCGAGGCCGCGCTCGGCACCGTAGTCAACGACCTCGCCATTCTCGAAGTGGCCGCGACGCTCGCAGTTGTCATGGATGGTCTGGTTGAACAGATCGCCCGGCATGTTGAACTCGTTCAGACGGTTCACCAGCAGGTCCATGTCCTTCATGACCACGACGTCCACGAGCACGGACATGACCCACTCGGGGTTCACGGGGCAGCCCGGAACGTTGACGACCGGCGTGGCGACGCCGACCTTCTTCAGGTACTGCTGGACGCCAAGGGCCTGGGCCGGGTTGGGGGCAGCGGCCATCCAGCCGCCGTTCACGGCGCAGGAGCCGACCGCCACAACGGCGTTGGCCGACTCGGCACCCTCCACAAGGGCCGTGATGCCGGTCTCGCCGGCCACGCGCAGAGCGTTGCCGTCGAAGGCCTCGAGCACGGCGCCCTCGTAGATGAGAATGTAGTTGCCTGCCGCGATGGTCTGGGCCTTGGCCTCCTCCATGGAGTGGCCAGCGGCGGCCGACAGGGTCTCCGAGTAGTTCAGGGAGATCATGTCGAGCACGACCGATGCGACATCGGGAGTCTCCACCTGGGCGAAGGACTCCGTGCAACCGGTGCAGGAAGCACCCTCGATCCAGATGACCGGATACAGGTTGCCGGACGTCGCGCCGATAACAGACTCTTCCAGAGCTTGCGCCACGCGCGGAACCGCGAGCTGGGAGAGCCCGGCTGCGGCGGCGATGCCGGCGCACAGCTTCATGAAGCTGCGACGGGTAACGCCACGCGAGGCAAGGATGCTGTCAAAGTCTGACATCGTTGCCTGATTTTCCATGCGTACACCTCCTTATAGGTGTCTCGTCTCTCTTACATGCAGGGGTTAGATTATCCGTTCGATCGCCACAAAAGCTGCACAATGGGTCACAAACGGTCAAATCATCTACCAGCGGCGAGAAAATGCTACGCGCTCCCCTGCTGGTAACAAGGCATTTTCGGCGCCGCGCCGTTCGCGCCCGATTTGCGCCGTCGGCGGGAAGGCCCTGCTCGCGCGGCCCTGGCGAGCTGTCGGCCGCAATCCCCTTGCATGCCCGAATTCGCCAGCGGCGGCAGACGACTGCGCGACCAACACATGCCGCTTGCGATAGCGCCCTCAGCCGCAACTCCGCTTTGCCGCACGAAAGAATCGCGGGTCGCCCGCTCTCTCGTCTTCGGTATTTGCCGCGTAGATGCCACTTCGACCCAGAAATGGTCGACGGGCCAAAGAAAAAGCACGCGAAAATGCCACTTCGACCTAGAAATGGCCAAAAAGGAAGGTGGCTCCCGTCCATTTCGGGGTCGAAGTGGCATCTACCGACCACTTGCTCGAAACAGAGAGCAGGGAACGGCCGCTACTCCACCGGATAGCTACCGAACACCTTAACCTCACGCAACTTCAGCCGCAGGCAATCGAGGGCAGTCTGAACGTCGATATCATGCATTGACCCGTCAAGCTCAACGAAGAACATGTAATCTCCCAGCTGCTTTTTTGTCGGACGCGACTGCAGCATCGTCAGGTTGATGCCCGCGTAGGCGAATTCGGAAAGAATCATCTGTAGGGCACCGGGCTTGTCCGCGCGCAAAAAGAGCGCCAGCGACGTCTTGTAGCGCGAACCCCGCAAAAGCTCGGCATCGACCAGGCGACCCACCAATGCGAAAGCGGTCTGGTTCTCGGGGTTGTCCTGTATCGACTCCGCGACCACGCGCGCGCCGTGCAACCGAGCGGCAAGGGGGTTGCAGATACCCGCCGTGGCAGGATCGCCGGCCGCCATCCGCGCGCTTTCGGCCGTTGAGGCCACGGAAAGCGTTGAAACGCCCTTAAAATGCTCCGCCAGAAAGCGGCGGCACTGCGCGATGCCCTGCGGATGGGAGGCGATCCTGCGAATGTCGGATCGAGCGGCCTCGGGATGCATCGCCAGACAATGGCGCACATCGATCACCTCCTCGGCCAGGATAACCGAGTCGGTGCGGAAGGCGAAGTTGTCGAGCGTCGCCGTGACGGGACCTTCCAGCGAATTCTCCTTGCCGACGACGCCGAAGCGCACCGTCCCATCGTCGACGCAATCGAAAACCTCGTCGAAAGAAGCGCACTCCACCAGATCGGGGTCGTCGATGCCGAGACGGGCGGCGAAACGCAAAGCCGCTTCGTTGCAGTACGTTCCGGCAGGACCCAAAAAAGCGATGGAGTTCTCGTAGCTCATGTTAAACCAATCTGTTGTGCGTCATTTGCGATGTCGCGCGCCAATCACTGCGCCACTAATCGCGAGCCGCGTCGCACGTCGCTCGCGATGCTGCATGCCAGAACGCGACGTCGCGTGTTGTCTGCGATCATCATAGCGCGTCGGCGCCCGAACGGCTTTGAAACAGCCCCGTTCCGATCTCTTTCACGTGCTCTTCGGTTGCTGAGCCTTGGGCGAACACGACAGCATCAACAAAGCGTTTCCGGGATGCTTTTCCGGCAAAGCATCCTTCAGGGTACGTTATCCACCATCTCGAAACGACTTTCCACTCTTTCGTCATCTCGTCTACTCTCATTCTCGCCAAATTCGCGTTGAAACCGCATTGATGTCTCGTTAAATTCCCGATTTACCAAGAGTTTTGCACATTATTTCAAATCGTATTGACACGGAATTGAGACCTGGTATCGTGGGCTCATGGAATGCACGCTAGCACATAAAAGCTCCCTTGAACTATGGTCACATATGGCCGAAACCAATGCTGCGCCCACATGCTACGACCGGACGCTCAAGTCCAAGAAGGGCGCCGTCGGCGTTGCGGCGAAGGACGTTGATTTCTGGCTGAATCGAGGAAGCTTCTTCACCGAACCGCTTCACATTGCCGTCGGGTCTCCATCCGAGCGCTGCCGCGTCTTGCGCTGCGTTTCCCACATCGATCGCCAACTCGGCAACAAAGGCACGGTATGGGGAATTGCCCCTAAGCTTGCCACAGTTTCACCGGCAATGTGCCTGGCGCAGTTCGCCGGCGAGCTGCCTCTCGCGCAACTCACTGAGCTCGCATGCGCCCTGAGCGGCAACTACCGCTTCGCCTCCAAACCCGAAGACGTTGTCACCTCGGCAGTACCGCTCACATCGTTGCGAGAGATGCGTGCGTTCCTTCACGCTCATCAACAAATTCGTGGAGCATCGAAGGCGCTCAGGGCCATCGATCTCGCCATCGACCACCTAGGCTCCCCCTATGAGACCATTCTCTACCTGTTTCTCTGCCTGCCCCGCAAGCTTGGAGGCTACGGCCTCCCCAAGCCCGTTGCCAACCAACCGATCGCGCCCAAGTCCCGCGAAGCGCACCTTGTCGCCCAGCACAATTTCTACCCGGATTTATTCTGGCCCGACAAGCAGCTCATCGTCGAATACGACAGCTTCAAGCACCACAGCACGCCGAAAAAGACAGAGCATGACGCCCGGAGGCGTAACGATCTCGAGTCCATCGGCTATCGCGTCATGATCGCCAATCGTTCCATCGTTTCTTCCGCCGCACTGTTTTCCCAATTCGCAGATAACGTCCGCCGTGAACTTGGCGTGCGAAGCCGTCCGGAGACGGCGCATTGCCGAGATAGCCGAATGCAGCTTCGCAGGTTGCTTCTTGCACCCGATTCGATTGCGGAGTTCTGGAGGTAAGTTTCGGAATTCGACAAGTATGCATCGCGTCAATCGCCGAGAACGAATGCAAGCGGGTACGTATCGGAAACATGGCAGGTAGATGCCACTTCGACCCCGAAATGGCTCATCCCCCTCCTATCTTTCTGGCCATTTCTAGGTTAAAGTGGCATTTTCGAGGGATTTCCCCTCAGCAAGTCGACCATTTCGGAGTCGAAGCGGCATTCACCTGCGGATTTTAAAAAGTGCAGGATCGGACGCGTCGGCTGGTGAGGGCAATTGGGCGACTGCGGGGATCGGACAGCTGCGAGAGCGCACCGGTCGGCTAGGGCCGCGACACGCAGGGACGCGTTAGCCGGTGAGGTGCTCGATGAGGATTTTCAGACCGATGAGGATGAGGACGATGCCGCCGGCGATGGTGGTGGGCTTCTCGAAACGCGAGCCGAACTGGTTGCCGACCACGACGCCGACAAGCGACAGCACGAAAGTGGTGACACCGATGATCGCGATGGCGACCCAGATGCTCACACCGAGGAAGGCGAAGGTGATGCCCACGGCCAAAGCGTCGATGCTCGTGGCAATGGCGAGCATGACAAGCTCGCGATAATCGAGGGGCGGGGCGATCGGCGCCTGCCGCGCCGCCTCGGGATCGTCGCAATCGGCGCCTCCGCGGCGCGGGCACGTCGCGCAATCGCGCCCGCACACGCACGGGGAGTCCTCCTCGTGGAAGGCGTCCCAGAGCATCTTGCCGCCGATGAAGGCGAGAAGCCCGAAAGCAATCCAGTGGTCGACGGCGGTGATGGTGCTGGCGAACAGCGAGCCTGCCGCCCAACCGATAAGCGGCATGAGCGCCTGAAAGCCGCCAAAGAACAGGGCGATCACCAGCGCATCGCGCCAACGTATCTTCCGCATGCCGAGACCTTTGCAGATGGCCACGGCGAAGGCGTCCATGGAAAGCCCGACACCCGTCAGGAACAACTCGATGAAACCCACAGCAAACCCTTTCTTCCCTCAGGGGGTCAACGTATCGTTTTCCTCGCGGAAGAAGCCCTCGGTAAGGAGGTCGGCGACGATGGAATCGAAGAGCGGCGGATCCACCTCGGGACGACCGCTAGCAAGCTCGGCCGCGTTCAGGTCGGCGAGCACGGCCGCGCGGGAAACGCCCTCGGGAGCGGCGAGCACGCGGCGGGTGATCCAGGCCCGCTTCTGGCGGCGGGAGCCTTCGAAGGCCGACTGGCGGCTGTGGCCGGCGCTGCGCCGGGAGGGGTTCGGCACCGTGGCCTTCAGATGCGCGCCGTAGTCGAGCAGGCCGTAGTACCAGCGGCGCGGGTCGGCTGCGGCAGCCGGGTGGAAAGCGGCGGCCTCGACCAGGGGCAGAAGCACCTTGTCGCTTACGGCCTCCTCTTCGGGAAAGAGCTCGTGCAAGAACACCGAGCGCACGTTGGTCTCCAGATAGACGGCCGGCCGCTGATAGGCGAAGGCCACCACCCCCGCCGCTGTGGCCGGACCGATGCCGGGCAGCGCCAGCAAACCTTCGTAGGTCTCCGGAAGCCGACCGGCCCCCTCGGCGGCGCACCTGTCGGCCGTGCGCTTGAGCGCCAGGGCGCGACGGTTGTAACCGAGGCCCTGCCACAGCTCGAGCACATCGGGCACAGCGGCGGCCGCCAGGGCATCCACCGTGGGAAACGCCGACAAGAACCGCTCCCAGAAGCGGCCGACGCGCGCCACCTGGGTCTGCTGCAGCATGATCTCCGAGACGAGCACCGCGTAGGGGTCGTCCACGTGGCGCCAGGGCAGGTCGCGGTACAGCTCGTCGCCGCGGGCGAGCATCGCGGCCACGAAGTCATCGAGAGAGACGCCCTTCTCGATCCAACAGCTGTTTCGCCCATCGCCCTTGCTCATCAATAATGACACCTCCCTTTCGCATTCCATGCAAACAACCCAGAAGAAAACGATCGACGTTACGATGCGTCAGCGAAAACGCGACCAATTCGCGCGACAGCCGCCCTTCTGGAAAGCGTCGCGTCGCCCTAATGCGCAGCCATTCGCCCGCCCCTGGCTGCACTTTGCCGCAGACAAAAGGAGCGAGGTCTGAGACTTCGCTCCTTCTCGTTCACTTGCGCACCCTCGGCTATCCCACCAAGTCGTTCAAATCGCCCAAGGAGGCGGAGAAGTCGGAGACGACGAGGCGCTCGAGCTCGGCGTACTCGGCGGAATCGAGCGGCTGGTAGGCGGCGAGCTTGTCGAAAAGGTTCTCGCGGGACACCGGAATGTAGCGGCGTTCCACAAGGCCCTGCTTGTAGGCTTCCTCGATGGCCTCGCGGGCCGCCATGTAGATGTCGTAGCGCGGCAGGTTCGCCGAAAGGCGCACCAGCTCGTCGCGGCTCACCGATCGGATGGAGGGGTGGTCGCGGGCAATATCCATCCAAATGTCGGCGCGCTCCTCAGCGGTGGGATAGTCGATATCGACGCAGGTGAGGGGGAACAGAAGCTCCGCGAAGAACGGATCGATGGCCTCGAGCGACGAGGCGGAGGCCAGCACGTAGACGTCGGGGTTCTCCACCGCCTGGCGGATGAGGTTCACCGCCTCCCGTGCGCCCCGGGACATGGCGGCCATGAAGAAGCCCGCCATGTCGTCGGCGGCATCGATGACCGGCGCTCCCCACAGATCGAGATCCTCCAGCACCAGGATGCCCGGGCCCGCAAAGCCGTGGCGCAGGCTGGCGAGCTTCTCGGCATCGGTGGCCTGGGCGCTGACGCAGAGCATGGGCACGCCTTGGAAGGTCTCCTCCATGCGCATGCGGATGGCCGGTAGTCCCAGCTCTCCCACCGTGGCCAGCATGAAGCGGCTCGCATCCTCCCGGGCCGGCGAGCAGAACAGAAGGCTGTCGACGACTGGCATGGCGTCCAGCCCGTGGCGGGAGTTCAGCATGGCGACGAAATCGTCGAACTCGGGAGTGCCGGCCAGGCCCACGCCCAAAGAGCGCATGCGCGCCACGGCGGCGCCGTAGCCGGAGATGCTGTCGTAGGAGAAGATATCGACGGGCTGGGAGGCCTCCT
>OGPW01001456.1_pt1 | contig 16012 bp, 14 predicted proteins | sample 1553061 | NCBI WGS metagenome assembly OGPW01 (sample SAMEA2580292, study PRJEB22360) | human gut metagenome | biome: human gut; feature: human-associated habitat; material: faeces | place: Denmark | collected 2008/2010
GAGCTCCCCAGGGGGAGCCCCCCAGCCGTATTCCCGCCAGATACGCGACCGCCAGCGTCTGTTTGACCTGAAAATGAAGAGGATCCATCAGCGCGCCGGCTCTCTGGAGGAATATGCGCGGGGATACCGCTATTACGGTTTCAACAGAGACGCGGAGACGGGGGCGTGGACGTACCGGGAATGGGCTCCCGCCGCCCGCAGGGTGTCCCTGATTGGGGATTTTAACGGCTGGAACCGGGAGAGCCACCCGCTGGAGCGGAATGAGCGCGGCGTGTGGGAGATTACGCTGCCGCCTGATGCGCTGGCCCACGGACAGAAGGTGAAGGTGCACGTGGTCGGTGCGGACGGCACGGGCAGAGATCGCATTCCCGCGTGGATTACCAGGGCCGTCCAGGATCCGTCCACTTATGATTTCGCCGGGGAGATCTGGATGCCGGAACACCCCTATGAATGGTGGAATAACGGTTTTGACCCCTCCCGGGTGGAAGTTCCGTTCGTGTATGAAGCGCATGTAGGCATGGGCGGGGAAGAAGGGCGCGTGCATACGTACCGCGAGTTTGCGGACGAGGTTCTCCCCCGGATTTCCAGGCTGGGTTACAATACCGTCCAGCTGATGGCGATTCAGGAGCATCCCTATTACGGTTCTTTCGGCTACCATGTTTCTTCCTTTTTCGCCCCTTCCTCCCGTTTCGGCGAGCCGGAGGACCTGAAGTACCTGATAGACCAGGCGCACGGCCTGGGCATTGCCGTGCTGCTGGACGTGGTGCATTCCCACGCCGTGAAGAACGAGGCGGAAGGTCTGAACAATTTTGACGGTTCCGGAGGCATGTATTTCCTGCCCGGGGAGCGCGGCCGCCATCCGGACTGGGATTCCTGTTGTTTTGATTATGGCCGGGACGAGGTGCTCGAGTTCCTCCTGTCCAATGTCCGCTGGTGGCTGGAAGAGTTCCGTTTTGACGGGTTCCGTTTTGACGGCGTGACTTCCATGCTGTATTTCCACCGTGGGCATGAGCCGTTCGGGGATTTGGGCGCCTACTTCGGCTCTTCCGTGGATCTGGATGCCGTGGCCTATTTGCAGCTGGCCGCCACGCTGATTCAGCGGGTGAAGCCGGGCGCCATAGCGATTGCGGAGGACATGTCCGGCATGCCGGGGTTGTGCCGCCCGGTGGACGAAGGGGGGATTGGCTTTTCCCACCGTCTGGCCATGGGCATTCCCGATTACTGGATTAAGTTGCTCAAGGAGAAAAAGGATGAGGAATGGAGCATGGGCGACATGTGGCACACGCTGACCAACAGGCGCTACGGAGAGCCGCATGTGGCCTATTGCGAGAGCCATGACCAGGCCCTAGTGGGGGACAAGACTCTGGCGTTCCGCCTGATGGATGCGGAAATGTACTGGAAAATGGCCGTGGACCAGCAGAGCCTCATTATTGACCGCGGCATGGCGCTGCACAAGATGATCCGCCTGGTGACGCTGGCTACCGGGGGGGAAGGCTGGCTGAATTTCATGGGCAACGAATTCGGGCATCCGGAATGGATTGATTTTCCGCGCGAAGGCAACGACTGGTCTTACGAATACTGCCGCCGCCAGTGGTCCCTGGTGGACAATCCTTCCCTCAGGTTCAAGTTCCTGAATGCCTTTGACCAGGCGATGGTCCGCCTGGCGCAGGAAGCCCGGCTGCTGAATAATCCGCCGCCTTTCCCGCTTAATATTGACGAGACCAACCATGTCATGGCATTCCACCGCGGCGGCCTGGTATTTGTGTTCAACTGGTCCGGAGACAGGGCTATCATGGATTACATGCTGCCTGTTCCCCAGAAGGGGGAATGGCGGGTCGTGCTGGATACGGACAACGCCCGTTTCGGCGGTTTCGGGAGGCAGGATGTTTCCATGCCGCATTTTACGGATGGGGACGGGAACCTTTCCCTGTACCTGCTGCCGCGTACGGCCCTGGTCCTGAAAAGGGTAGGTTCCGCCGTCATGGCCCGCCGCCTGGGGCGGGAGGATTAGCGTGCGGCCTCAAAAAAACTGGCGGGTTTATTGGATCCGTCCATGAAAGAGGCGTGCGGTACGGGCCTGCGTACCGGGCGCGGGATGAATAGGCGCTTTCCCTGCCGGAACGTGTCCGGCAGGCTGTTACCACTGCGCGGGAAGTTCCCGCAAGGGGGGCACTCCTGAATCCGCCTTTTTCAGGCGGATGGTCAGGATGTCCGTTTTGAAGTCCTTGGACTTCTCGTTATTGCGGCCCCACAAAATGGCTCCTTGCGTGGTCATTTCCGGATAAAACGTTTTTTCCGTGGAAAGGAAGCCCGGTTTGTCCGCCGCAACGTGCACGGGCTTGTGCCTGTTCAGGGAGAGCGTGACGGGGGCCTGGCCGGCGTAGTCTCCGTTCACGCGCAGGCTGGCTCCGGAAGGAATGCTGCGGATGGTGATGTCCCGGGAAGAGCTGCTGCATGAGAGGCTTGCGCCGCAGAATGCGGAGAGCAGGAGAAGATGCGGGAAAAGGCCGTGAGTCATTGCTTTGGAAAAATCAATGGTGTTCCGCCATTTTTATGGCGGCCTGCTTGATCTGGGCCGCCATGGAGTTGAGGGCGTTCGCCCTGGTGGGCGCCAGGTGGTCTTTCAGGCCGGTTTTGTCCAGCTTGGACATGTCCGCCTTCAGGATTTCTTCCGGAGGCAGGCCGGAAAGCAGCCGGATGAAGACGGCAATGAGGCCCTTGGTGATGAGGGAATCGCTGTCTGCGTACAATTTCAGTACGCCGTTGTCCGGTTCCGTGTGCAGCCATACGCGGGATTGGCATCCCTTGATGAGGGAGTCCTCCGTTTTGTAGGCTTCATCCAGCCTGGGCAGTTTTTTACCCAGGCTGATGATGTATTCGTAGCGTTCCGTCCAGTCCTGGAACAAATCCAGTTCATCCAGCAGGTCTTGCAGGCGTTCTTCGTAGTTCATGGCTCGGAGATTGGGTAGGATGAGCCGGGCGGGTTATCCCCGGCGGGCGTCCGCGAGCGTGGCGAGCACGGCTTTCTGGGCATGCACCCTGTTTTCCGCTTCCCGGAAGATAACGGGAGCAAAATGTTCCAGCACGTCTTCCGTGATTTCCTTGCCGCGGTAGGCGGGCAGGCAGTGGAAAACGGAGTGGCCGGAGGCGGCATGTTCCAGCAGCTCCCTGTTCACCTGGTAGGGATAGAAGTGTTTTTCCTTGGACAGTCCTTCCGATTCCTGGCCCATGGAAAGCCAGACGTCCGTGTTGATGACGGAAGCTCCCTTGACGGCTTCCACGGGATCCGTGGTGAAGATGACGTTCTCGCAGTCCAGATGCCTGCGGAAGTCTTCCAGGGGAAGGTAATTGGTAGGGGCTCCGATGGCGAGCGTAAAGCCCAGCCTCTTGGCCGCCCACATCCAGGAGCGGGACATGTTGTTGTCCCCGTCCCCCACGAAGGCGATTTTCATATCCTTCCAGGAACCGGGGCCGTAGATTTCCTCAATGGTAAGCAGGTCCGCCAGAATCTGGCAGGGGTGCTCCTCGTCCGTCAGGGCATTGATGGTGGGAATGCCGGAAAAGCTGGCGAATTCCTCCACTTCCTGCTGTCCGTAAGTCCGGATGGCGGCACCGTGGATCATACGTCCCAGCACGCGGGCCGTATCCTTGATGGGCTCTCCACGCCCGAGCTGGATGTCATGGACGGAAAGGAACATGGGACGGCCCCCCAGTTCACTGATGCCCACTTCAAAGGAAACGCGGGTGCGGGTGGAGGATTTGGAAAAGATGAGCGCCCAGGTCTGTCCCTTCAGGGGAAGGCGTTCGTGATGGCCGCGTTCCGCCTTAAGCCGGTGGCCCAGGGCGAGCAGATCCCGGATTTCGTCTCCGGTAAGCTGTTCGATGGAAAGGAGGTTGTTCATGGTTTTTGAAAGGGAATAAAAACGGGAAAGCCGCACCATACTCCCTGTTTTCTTAAAAGAAAAGGGAATAATGCGGCTTTCCAGGGAGGGATGGAGATGCCTTTACAGCCTGGCCGCCGCCTGGTCCGGCCACGGTACGGGAGCGCCTTCACGGGCTCCGGTGGGATTATTCTTTTTGTAGGTGGGCATTTGGGCCTTGCGCTCCTTGAGCAGGGCGGTCATGGTCCTGGCCATGGCCTTAACGCGTTCCGGCTGCTGTTCCGCCAGGTTGTGCTCCTCGCTGATGTCCTCCTTGAGGTTGAAGAGTTCGAACTTCTGGTCAGGGTGCCAGTAGATAAGCTTCCAGTCCCCCTGGCGCATGGCCGTGCTGGGGGAATAACGGGAGTTGTTTCCGTTCCCTTCCCCCCATACGTTGGGCGTGTGGAAGAGCAGGGGGCGGTTGGGATTCATGCTGCCGCCTTTCAGCAGGGCAACAAAGCTTTTGCCGTCCACAACCTGAGGCGCCTGAATTTTTTTTGCTCCCGCTATTTCCAGAATGGTGGGGAAAAAGTCTTCAATGATGACGGGAGTGGCGCAGACGCTTTCCGCCTTTGTGACCCCGGGCCAGTAGACGATCATCGGTTCCCGGATGCCGCCTTCCCGGTTGGAACCCTTGCCGAAACTAAGCGGGTAATTGGATTCCTTGTTGCCCATGCGTCCGCTGATGGCGAGGCCCCCGTTGTCTGCCATGAAGATGATGACGGTATTTTTATCCAGATTGTTTTTTTTCAGGTATTCCCGGATGTCGCCCAGGCTCTTGTCCATCCCCTGGATCAGGGCGGAATAGCGTTTTTCGTTGTCGGACCATTTATGGCCGTCATTGGGGTTGGAGTACTCTTCCGCAAACCTCTTGTCATAGCCGCGTATGTCGAAGGGGGCATGGATGGCGTAATGGGACATGTACAGGTAGAAAGGCTTGTCCGCCTCCCTGGGGTTTTTCCGAATGGCGTCCAGGCGTTTCAGCGCCTCTTGCGTCAGGGCTTCCGTCAGGAATGTGTCGTTTTCATAGTAATTATTTTCATCCAGCCCGCGGACATGGAAATTCCCCGTGCCGTATTTCCGGGAACCCCGGTAGTCCGCCGGGCCGCCTATTTCCGTGCCGGCGATATTGTAGTCAAAGCCGAAGAGCCTGGGATTGGCTCCGGGCGTATTTTTGGAGCCGAAATGGGCTTTTCCGCAGTGGATGGTGGTATAACCCTGTTTTTTGAGCAGGGCGGGCAGCCCAAGCACCTGGGTGAAGGGTTTTTCCATCCTGTACTGGATTTTTTCTTCCGTCAGGGGAAGATGGGTGGTTCCGGATGCCCTGGTTCCTGTCGGCTGGATGCCGTTGACGCTCCAGTCTGCGGGAGCCTTGAGCGCTTGATGGCCTGCGTCCGTGGTTTGGTCACGCAGGAGCGTCCAGTTCGTGACGCGGTGGCGGGCGGAGTTCATGCCGGACATGAGGCTGCACCGGCTGGGGGAACAGATAGGCTGCGCGTAGGCATTCGTGAATACCATGCCCTGTTTGCCCAGAGCCTCCATGTTGGGCGTGCGGTAGCGCTTGTTCAGGAAAGTAGGTTTGGGAGTGCCGTCCTCTTCCCGCCAAAAGGGCAGGGATGTATCCTGCCAGCCCATGTCGTCCACCAGAAAGAGGATGATGTTGGGGCGTTTCGGTTCTGCCGCGCGGGATGCTTTTACGGAAGCTGCGGAAGCGGAGCAGGCGCTTCCCAGCAGGAACGGGATGAGAAAGGCTGCGATGCGGGAAATGTTCATTACTAAAAATGACCGGTACTTATAATAACGCATGAGACGGACGTTTCTGTCAAGGATTCGTATTCCCGCGGCAGTTTGTTCGGAGACGTCCTGTTTTGCCGGTGCGGCGTGTACCGGGATGGAAGAGCCTTATTCAAACAGGGCCGGGTAGGATTTCCGGGCCAGGGCCGTGCTCAAGTCCACGATAGCCCTGCTGTTGGGGGCCTGGAGCGCCTTTTGGGCCATGTCCCGGCACTGGCCGTAGTCCAGATTGCGGATGGCATACCGGATGATGGGGACAAGGTGGACGCCCACGGACATGGAGGTGGCCCCCAGGCCGATCAGCAGGGGAAGCAGGGTAATGTCCCCCGCCATTTCCCCACAGATGGCCGTGGGAATGTTTTCCCGTTCTCCGGCGGTGATCGTCATGTCCATGATGCGTATCACGGCAGGATGCGTGGGGCGGAACATGTTGGCGACGCGGTTGTTGACCCGGTCCACGGCAATAGTGTACTGGGTGAGGTCATTCGTGCCTATGGAGAAGAAATCCACCTCACGCGCCAGCACGTCCGTCATGATGGCGGCGCTGGGCACTTCAATCATGATGCCCACTTTCAAGTCCCGCGCATAGGGGATGTTCTTCCTTTCCAGTTCTTCCCGGCATTCCTGGAGGATGTGCTTGGCTGTGACCACTTCCGTATAGCCGGAGACCATGGGGAACATGATGCCGCAGCCGGGCGTGTCCGCGCAGGCACGTAGAATGGCCCGAAGCTGCTGCTTGAACAGCTCCGGGCGGCTGAGAGAGACGCGGATGCCTCGCCAGCCAAGGAAGGGGTTCGGTTCCGGAGTGCGGAGCTGTTCGCACGGCAGCTTGTCGCCGCCGGAGTCCAGGGTGCGGAAGATGACGCCGTGGGGGGAGCAACCTTCCGCCAGCTTTCTGTAGTAGCGCATTTGTTCTTCTTCATCCGGCATGCCGGATGGGTTGCTCAGCAGAAAGAATTCCGTGCGGAACAGGCCTACCCCTTCCGCTCCCACCTCCTTGATGCCGGAATATTCATGGGGGAACTCCACGTTGACGGACAGGCGGATGTTGCGTCCGTCCCTGGTGATGGTGGGCAGGTCGCGCAGCGCTTCCAGCGCCTTGTAGGCCTTTTCCTTTTCCACTTGGAGGCGGTGGTAGTATTCCTCCGTTTCTTTCGTGGGTTTCAGGATGAGCACGCCCTTGTAGCCGTCCAGAATGGCGGGTGAGTGGCTTTCCACTCTCAGAAGGGCCTGGTCAAGCCCCACGACGGCGGGGATGCCCATGGAGCGGGCGAGAATGGCTGTGTGGGAAACGGAAGAGCCTATTTCCGTGGCAAAGCCGTGAATCAGGCTGGCATCCATGGCGGCCGTGTCGGAAGGAGTCAGGTCGTAGGCCACCAGAACCTGGTCTTTTTCCGTTTCTTCCTCGTCTTCAGGAGGTTCTGTGCTGCGGAGGTTGTTGATGACCCGCTGCATGACATCCTCCATGTCCGCCGTTTTGGCGCGCAGGTAGGGGTCGTCCACACGGCGCAGAACTTCCATGTAATTCTGCATGACCACATAAAAGATGTGCTCCACGTTCTGGAGGCGCTTGAGCAGTTCCGTCTGAACCTGCTGGAGGATAATTTTGTCCTGAAGGAGAAGGATGTGGGCGTCGAAGATGGAGGCATCTTTCTCTCCGGATATCTGGATCATGCGTTCCCGCAGCGTCCTGATCTGGTCCGCAGTGGTTTGCAGCGCCCGGTGGAAGCGCACCAGCTCAGCATCCACTTCTTCCGGGGAAATATCGTACGCTACGGGTTCCTTGGAACCGCTGATTTGAATTTTAATTTTGCCCAGGGCAATGCCGGGGGAAACGGGAATGCCCTGAAGCCACGTTTCTTCCGTTGAAATGGGTTCCTGAATCATCTGCGGGCTTAATGGCCCGGTCTCATATGGCCGTGAGCCGGAGTGTTCAATCTTCTTCAAACTTGCGGGAAATCAGGTCTTCCAGCGCATTCAGCGCTTCCTGTTCGTCCTTCCCTTCCGCCGTGATGGTGATCTTGGAGCCGTGGCCTACCGCCAGCATCATCAAACCCAGAATGCTCTTGCCGTCAACTTCCTCGCCATCCTTCTCCACGACAATGTCTGCATCAAATTTGCTGGCCAGTTTGACGAATTGAGCAGCCGGGCGTGCGTGAATGCCGAGTTTATTGATGATGGTGAGTTCCTTGGTGACCATGGAATTTGAAGTAAGGGGTGATAACGGTTGCTACAACGGTAAGTACACTAATTAAAGTTTTTTTCCAAGAGTTTTTTGTCAGTCCTAGTTTTCGGAGGATTGGAAGTTTGACATGAGGCGGCGGTTGAACTCCCCGGCCATGTCGATGCCCATGTCCTTAAGATGATAGTCCATGGCGGCTACTTCCACCAGCCTGGCAATATCCCTGCCGGGAGCCACGGAAAGCTGAACATGGAGCACTTTTTCCCCCAGGACGTCCAGCCCCTCCCTCTCCAGGCCAAGTCTGTCCAGCTCTTCCTGGTCCTTGGCGGGAATGAGGGTGACGATGAGATCCAGACGCTTGTTGTGGCGGATGGATTTCAGGCCGAAAAGGGTGGTGATGTTGACGATGCCCAGGCCGCGCACTTCCATAAAGCCGCGGCTCATTTCCGGGGCGCTGGCCACCAGTTCTCCGCCCACGTTGCGTACATACACCATGTCGTCCGCTACGAGGGCCGCGCCGCGTTCAATCAGGCCCAGGGCCGTTTCACTCTTCCCCACGCCGCTCTTGCCGCGGATGAGGACGCCCACTCCGCGCACGTCCACCATGCAGCCGTGCAGGGTGACGCTTTCCGCGAATTCGTTTTCCAGAATGATGGTGGCGGAGTTGACGAATTTCATGGTCACCAGGCTCGTGCGGAAGACGCAGACGCCGGCTTCATCCGCCAGCTCCACGATTTCCCGGGGGGGAATTTTGTCACGGGAGAAGACGATGCCCGGCACCTCGCACCGGAACATGCGCTGAATGCGAGATTTGCGCATGCCTTCCGGCAGTTTTTGAAGATAGGCCAGCTCCGCGGAGCCGAAAACCTGGATACGTTTGTTGGCAAAGTAGGAGTAGAAGCCGGCGATCGCCAGCCCGGGGCGGTTGAGGGCGGGTTCGCAGATGTGGCGGCTGAGGCCGGCGGGGCTGTTGATAAGTTCCAGTTGAAGGGCTTCCTTGTACTTGCCGTAAAATTTGGACAGAGTGACGAAATCCACTTTCTTCACTTTGGATTTGCTGAACATAATCCTATATAAAGGAACAAAACACACGCGAGAGCAATCAAATATTGTTCCCGGCGCCATGTGCGGGCTCCATTTTTTGAAAAAAGGCCCGTTCCGGCATGGAATGCCACACTTTACCGGTTGATTTGAAGCCCCAGGCATGGTCTGATGAAGGCATGAACAGACTGGATCAATTAGCCACCTTGTTGAGATTTCCAAGCATTTCCGCACAGAAGGAACACGCCCGGGACGTGAGTGATTGCGCGGACTGGCTGGTAGATAAATTGTCCGGCATGGGATTGGAAGCAAAGGCCTGTAAAACGCCTCTCCATCCCATTGTGCTGGCCCGCAGCCCGCGGGAGGAAGGGAAACCCACCGTGTTGATTTACGGCCATTACGACGTGCAGCCCGTAGATCCTGTGGAATTATGGGAATCCGACCCGTTTGAACCGGAAGTGAGGGACGGGAAGATTTACGCCCGCGGCGCTACGGACAACAAGGGGCAGCTGTTCGCCCATATTCTGGGCGTGGAGGAATTGCTCCGCCAGAACGGAGGCCACCTTCCCGTAAATGTGATTTTCCTTCTGGAAGGGGAGGAAGAAGTGGGCAGCGGCAGTCTTTCCCAGTTTATCAAGGAGCACAGGGAAGAGCTGGCCTGCGACGTTATTGTAGTTTCCGATACCGGCATGGCCGCTCCGGACACCCCTACGTTTTCCTACGGGCTGCGCGGCCTGGCCGGGGCGGAAATTATCGTCAAAGGCCCTTCCGCGGATCTTCATTCTGGCGTGTTCGGAGGAGCGGTGGCCAATCCCATCGCCGCTCTTGCGGAAATAATCGCCTCCTTCCATGATGAAGAGGGGCGTGTGGCCGTGAGAGGGTTTTACGACGGCGTGGAACCTATCGCCACATGGGAACGCAGTATGTGGGCCACGGTGCCCGGCATGAGCAATGAGGAACTGGCTCAGCTGACGGGCGTGGAAACCGTGGTGACGGAGGCCGGTTTCACCGGAGCGGAATGTATTTTTGCCCGCCCGACGCTGGAAATCAACGGTATCGGAGGAGGTTACCAGGGTGAGGGAAGCAAGACGATTATCCCCAGCCATGCCTTTGCCAAAATTTCATGCCGCCTGGTGCCGGGACAGCAGCCTGAAAGGATTGAAACCCTGCTGGAAGAACATGTAAAGAAACATTCCCCCAAGGGCGTCACGGTGGAATTCAGGCGGGGCCATGGCGGGAATGCTTACGTGTGCGATCCGAATTCCGAGTTCGGTCTTGCCGCCCAGCAGGCGCTGGAAGAGGCTTTTGGCCACAAACCCGTGCTGGTAAGGGAAGGAGGCAGCATCCCGATCATTGAGGAAATGAAGCGCGTGCTGGGAGCGGATGCCCTGATGCTGGGCATGTGCCTTCCGGATGCCCGCATCCATTCCCCCAATGAAAACTTTCCCGTGGATTTGTTCTCCAAGGGCATTGACATGAGCCAGATTCTTCTGCGCCGCCTGGGGCAGATCAAGCATTGACCTTTTTTATGGACCAGCCTGTAGCCGCTGAAATAGTCAACCTGCACAAGACCTTTAAAACAGGTCTTGGCAAACCCGTGGTGCATGCCGTGCGGGGGATAGACATGAATATCCGGCAAGGGGAGGTATATGGCCTCATTGGCCCGAACGGCTCCGGCAAGTCCACCCTGATGAAGGCCCTGCTGGGGCTGGTGAGGCCTACGGAAGGTTCCTGTTCCATTTTCGGCAGGTCCAGCCTGGCTCCGGACAGCAAGGAGGAAGTGGGCTTTCTTCCGGAAAACCCCTACTTTTACAAATTCCTGACGGGGGCGGAAACTGTTTCCTTTTACGGCAGACTGTGCGGCCTGAGCGGAAAATCCCTGAAAGCGAAAGTCAGGGAGCTGCTGGAGCTGGTGGGATTGGCTGATGCGGCGGACAGGCGGCTGGGCGGCTATTCCAAGGGGATGCTCCAGCGCATCGGCATGGCGCAGGCCCTGGTTCAGTCCCCCCGCCTGCTGGTTCTGGACGAACCGACCGCCGGTGTGGATCCTCTGGGGTCGAGGGATATCCGGAACATTATCGAAAACCTGAAAGGGCGGGGGATGACCGTATTCCTGTGTTCCCACCTGCTGGAACAGGTGCAGGAGGTTTGCGACCGGGTGGGCGTCATTTTTAAAGGGCTGCTCATTGCGGAAGGGTCTGTGAATGAGCTGACGCGGGATTCCGACAAGCAGGAAATACTTCTGGAACATGCTTCCCCGGAATTGATGGAACGGCTGAAGGAGATGGTGAAGGAAGACGGCCGTGCCGTTTGGCTGGAGGATGGGCATCCGCGCAACTCCCTGGAAAGCGTATTTCTAAAAAGTTTGTTGGAATGGAAGGAAAAGCATCCCAATCCGGAATCGTAAGCGGTCCGGCGGCTGCCAAACGGGAAGTGCGCCGCATGATACGTGAAAGGGTGGGCGGATTGGATGCCGCCGCCCGGGAGGCCATGTCCCGTTCCATCTGCCGCCGTGTGTCGTCTCTGGTGCGGGAGAAGAATTTCCGGCGCGTGGCTGTTTTTGCCGCCAGGCCGGGAGAGGTGGATTTGCTTTCCCTGCTGGATTTGCTTCCGGACCGGGAATGGTACTTCCCGCTGGTGCATGAGGGGAGAAGGCTGAGTTTTCACCGTGTATGCCATCACGGGGAATTGGTGGCGGGCAGCTGGGGCATACGCGAACCCGGTCCGGGATGCCCGGAACTGCATGCGGGGGAAATGGATTTGATAGTGCTGCCTGGGGCCGCATTTACCAGGGACGGCAAGCGGCTGGGGTATGGCGGCGGATTTTATGATACGCTGCTGGCCGGCCCGGCTGCTGGGGTGCCGCTGGCGGGAGTCTGCTCCCCCTGCCAGCTTCTGGACGACCTGCCCATGGAAGCCCATGACAGGCATGTGGACATGGTGATTGCGCCAGAAGGGGAGTGACCTCTCCGGAGAAAGGGAAAGAGGCTAGATACGGAACCGGTGTTTCTGCACGGTCAGTTTATAAAACAGGTCGTAGCGGGCGTTGAGCAGGGGCTGGAGGTATTCCACCCCTCCGGCTACCTGGCCGCGGATGTCCGCATACAGTTTTCGGTAGTCGGAAAGTCCGCTGATCATGGCTTCATACAGGGGGGTGCGCAACCCGCATTCCACGGCAATGTGCATTTCCGCCGCTGCGGCCACGATCTGGCGGGACAGGCGGAACTGCATCCAGGCCAGCCCCAGGTTGCCGCCCACCCAGACGGCCAGGGCCGCGCCTACGCAGGCGAACCCTGCTGCGTGCTCTCCGAAACAGCCCAGCAGGGCTCCCAGAATCACCAGAAGGAGCATCAGCTTGATTTCCGTCCTCATCACATCCTCCTGGTCCAGAAACAGCTTGCTGAGGCACGGCTTGATGCCGAAGTCCTTCAGGGGCATGTAAATGGAACGCCCCAGCCTCTCTTTGTACACTTCCAGATCCGTCTGGAGCTTTGCGGCCGGAAAGTCCCCTATGTCGCAGTCCCACTGTTCCTTCACGCGTGGGCGCACATGGTTCCAGTGCGTCTGGCAGATGTTCAGGAATTCCTTGTTGTAATACGCGTGCCGTTCCTCAATGCCGGATTTGACCAGCTCATAAAACCATTCGTCAATGACGGGAGGAAGCTTGTGCAGGATCATCGTGCGCCGGATGGATAGGAAACGCCCCATCTGGCGTGCCGACTTTTTCCCCAGACGCGGCACGCAGTCCTGCACGTATTGCGCGTATGCCTTGAGGCGTGCCGGCATTTCATCCTCCATCTGGAGCTGGATGCGGTCGATTTCCCGGTCAATGGACGTCAGGAAGCCGGAATCCATCTTGGAAAGGCGGCTCAGTTCATCAAGCACCTTCCCCTGTTCTTCCAGAAGGCTGTCCGTAGCCAGCAGAAGGCGTTCCACGCGCTTGTCCGTCAGCGGGCTGCGTTTCAGCACTTCCTGAACGCACGCCGTCAGGGCTTCCACTCCTTCTCCTGCATGCTCTCCGGCGGTCGTGACAGGGTACAGGGGCAGCTGCACGCCCAGGCGTTCCCGGGAGGTGGAGCGAAGCTCCTCTTTCAAGGATTGAAGCCTCTCAAAAGAGAGCAGCTCCGCATGGGTGATGACGAGAACCATGCGGGAATGGAGACGTTCCTCCAGCGTCTGGAGATAGTCCCACAGGACGGAATGGTTGCCGTCACTGGCGGAAATAACCACAAGGATGGCATCCGATTTGGGAACGATGTGCTTCAGCTTTCTGGGGGCATCCTCCTGTTCCAGGCCGATGGTATCCCAGAACTCCAGGTTGAGCAGGGCGTCCGACGGGTAAAAAAGGTCCAGAACCCATTCATGGGTGTGTGGGGCGGGATGAGGCCTGTACTGCCAGCGGACCAGTGTGGCTTCACTGGACACGCGGGAACAGAACCGTTCCCCGGCCAGGGCGTCCAGCGTAGAGGATTTGCCGGACCCTGTCATGCCGATGACGGTGACATTCTGCGGAGAGCAGCATTCGGCCAGGGCTTCCTCCACCTTTTCCTGGGAATCGAAATGACGGTCGGGACCAATCCGGGCGGAAAACGCCGCGGCGGCATCCGCTACGTCCCGCACCGCATGCGGAATCACGTTTTTTCCTCCTGTCAGCATGGGGTGATGAAATCAGGTCTCCGTCCGGGCTGTTCCGGTTTTCCGGAACAAACCTACACGCCGCTTTTCCTTCTGTCCAACTAAAATCACGAAGCGGGAGCGTACGAGCGGCCGCCGAAAATGGCCGTCCCTACGCGGACGAGCGTGGCTCCTTCCTCTATTGCCGTTTCAAAGTCGTGGCTCATGCCCATGGACAGAATGTCCATCTGTGCCCGGTCATAGTGCCGGGCGTCGGCTCTGGCCAAAAGCTCCCGCATCTGTGCAAAAAAACGGCGGGTCTCGGTGTCGTCGGCGTCGGCGGGCGGGATCGCCATCAGGCCGCGCAGACGGATGTGCTCCCTGGCGGCGGCAGCCTCCAAAAGCGGGAACAGGCTGTCGGCGTCCACGCCGCTCTTGCTGGCCTCCTCGCCAATGTTGATCTCGACGAGAATGTCCTGCACCAGCCCCAGACGGGCCGCGGCGGCATCGATCTTATCCAAAAGGCGCGTGCTGTCCACGCTCTGGATCAGCGCGGCGCGGCCTACGACCTTGTTGACCTTGTTCGTCTGTAAATGCCCGATGAAGTGCCCGGGCTTGCCGTTGTAGGCGTTCGCGTCGGTCTTTTCGACCAGCTCCTGCACATGGTTTTCACCGAACAGGTCAATGGGCAGGTCGGCGCTGCAGCGCACCTCCTCCACCGTGCGGGTCTTGCAGGCGGCGCAAAGGCGCACCTCTGCCGGGTCGCGGCCTGCGGCCTTGGCGGCAGCGGCCATCGTCTCACGGATCTTCGCGACGGCCTCGGCCATCTGCTGCTTCTGGGCTTCGGGAATCATCGCACTTCCTCCTGACTGTAAACGGCGCGGGAACCGCCGATGAACGGCGGACGGGTGCGGGCACAGAGCAGAATTGCCTGCCCGATGTGGTCCATCGACAAGCGCACCGGCACAGCCACGCGGCGCAGGTGCATACCGATCAGCGTGCCGCCGATGTCCATGCCCGCGGCGGCTCTGACCTCCTCCACAAGGACGGGGTCGTTAAAGCGCTGCCAGCAGTTCGTGGCCCAGCTGCCGCCCGCGTGGGGCTGCGGAATGGCCGAGACGATCTGATAGCCGTTGGCCTTCGCGGCCTCGCGCTCAATGACGATAGAACGGTTCAGATGCTCACAGCACTGCGCCGCCAGATACAGCCCGTGCTCCTTCGTACACGCATACAGCGCCTCAAACACCGCCTGCCCGATCTCCTGGCTGGAATCCGTTCCAAGCTTACTGTTGTGAATTTCACTCGAAGAACATCCCACTACCAGAATCTGTCCCGGTTTCATCTGCGCCGTCGTAATCAGCTCCTCTGCGACGGCACGTACTTCCTGTCTGATTGTTTCAAGATCCATTTTGTATCCCTCCTTGCTGAACAGCAATATTTATGCAAAAGGAGACTGACTCTTTTTCCAAGAATCAGCCTCCTTTCTTCAGCTTACATAATTATTATTTCTGAACGATATTCACAATTCTTCCCGGTACGTAAATTTCTTTTACGATGTTTCCGGTCAGTTTGTCTGCAACTGCCTCTTTTGCAGCGGCGATTGCGGTCTCTTTATCTGCATCTTTGGCGATTTTGATCGTTCCGCGCATTTTGCCGTTGATCTGAACAGCGATCTCGGCTACTGCCTCTACGGTCTTCTCCTCGTCAAACTCCGGCCATGCGGTCTGATACAGACGGCCTTCGTATCCAAGGTCTGCCCACAGTTCCTCGGTCATATGCGGTGCAACCGGATTCAGCAGGATCAGAAGGGTTTCGAACTCTTTTCTCGTTACTTTTCCGGCTTTGTAGAACTCGTTGACCAGGGTCATCATGGCTGCGATCGCTGTGTTGTATTTCAGGGACTCATAGTCGCTGGATACTTTCTTGATGGTCTGGTGCATTTTGGACTCCAGCTCTTTGGAGTAGGAATCTCCGTCTACCAGGCTGTCCTGCAGTTTCCATACACGCTCGAGGAAACGACGGCATCCTTTTACGCCTTCCTGAGACCAGGATGCACTTAAGTCGAAGGCACCGATGAACATCTCGTACGTACGCAGGGTATCTGCACCGAACTCAGCTACGATATCATCCGGGTTAACAACGTTTCCACGGGATTTACTCATCTTCTCGCCGTTCTCGCCGAGGATCATTCCGTGGGAAGTACGTTTCTGATACGGTTCCGGGCAGGTAACTACGCCCTGATCGTACAGGAATTTATGCCAGAAACGGGAATACAGAAGGTGAAGGGTGGTGTGCTCCATTCCTCCGTTGTACCAGTCAACCGGCAGCCAGTATTTCATAGCTTCTTTGCTTGCCAGAGCCTCTTTGTTCTTCGGATCGGTATAGCGGATGTAATACCAGGAAGAACCAGCCCACTGCGGCATGGTATTTGTCTCACGTTTTGCCGGTTTTCCACAAACAG
>OGPW01001459.1_pt1 | contig 15939 bp, 8 predicted proteins | sample 1553061 | NCBI WGS metagenome assembly OGPW01 (sample SAMEA2580292, study PRJEB22360) | human gut metagenome | biome: human gut; feature: human-associated habitat; material: faeces | place: Denmark | collected 2008/2010
ACGATGGACGGCGGGGTGGCCGGCGGGGTGCGGCCCCCCGCCGATGACGACGCCGGCGTAGCCGGAGAGTGTCTGATAGGAGTTGACTTCATGGGCGTTCCCTCCTTCCTCCTGCACGCGGTAGAGGCCGGTGGCCGCTCCGCTGAGCACCAGGCTGCCTCCGTCCGTTCCGGTGACCCGGATGCCGTAGTTGGACAGAAGGTCGGTCGTGAAGGCGACGTCGCCCAGGTCGCCGACGGTCAGCGTTCCGCTGGTCAGGGTCAGGTAGCTGGAGGAGTCGTCGGTTTTATGTTCCAGCAGAAGGCTGACGACGGCGTCGTTGCTCAGGTCCAGCGTCAGCCCTTCCCCTTCGATGGACAGGTTCGGGTCGCTTCCCGTTCCGCTGCCGTTGCTGATGACGGCGTCAGACGCCTGCGTGTCCCGGCCGATGTTTTCCGTTCCCAGGGCAATGGACAGACTGTCCAGACCGTTTTCCCCACCCACGGTGACGGTTCCGCTGACTCCGGTCAGACGGGAACCGGAGGCGATGCTCCAGTCTCCCTTCATATGGCTGCCCCCGGCTCCGGAGAGGTTCAGGCTGCCTTCCGTGATGGAAATGCCTTCCGTGATTCCGCCGAGGATGGTTTCCGCCCCTGCGGCGTTAGCCCCCAGCGTCAGGCGACCCGCCCCGGTTTTTTCCAGCCTGGCGCTTTCCGTCAGGGAATAAATGGTAGCGGAGGAGCCTTCTCCGGTAACGTCAATCTTGTCAAATTGAGTGAAGGAGGCGTACTGGAAGTCCGCGTCTCCAAAGGTTCCCTTGAGCTCCAGCGTCCTGTTTCCTTCGACCGCCGCTCCGGCGCTTCCGCCGATGGTGATGCCGCCTTCTTCTCCTTCCGCCCCAAAGATGCTTCCTCCCGTCAGCGAGACGTGGACTTCGCCTCCTACCGTGCCACAGTTGCCCGCCCCGTAGATGTCTCCCAGGTAGGTGCCCTGTCCAAGGGTGACGGTGATGTTGCCGCCAATGCTGACGGGCAGGGCTGTGGGATCTTCCGCCGTCCACGTGCTTCCTCTCCAGGAGCCGCCCACGATTTTGCCCGTGAAGGTGGAACCTCCGTCAATGGAGACGCTGGTGTTTCCGTTGGTGGTCAGCGTCGTGCCGTTGCCCCAGTTCCAGAAGGAGCCGCCCATGATGTCTCCCGTGAAGGTGATTCCTTCTTTTCCGCTGATGGAGACGCTTGAGTTTCCTTCCACTTTTTGTACGGCTCCGTTGCCCTCGGATTTTGTGTTTGCGTAACTGCCTCCATAGATGTTTTTGACGAAGTTGTTGTGCCCTTCCGTGCCGGAGAGTTCCGCATCGCCTACATTAATCGTTACCGAGGTGTTGCCCTGGATGGTCGTTCCTGAAGTCTGGTTGGCCGTCCACGCGCTTCCGCCCGTGATGAAGTTTTGGGCTGTGACGTTGCCGAAGTTTCCCAGGTTGACGGTCGCGCTGTTGCTGTGCTGGATGTTGGTGACCAGGACGCTCGTGTTTCCTGTGATGGTGGTGACGGCATTGTGGGAGGAGGTGCTTCCTCCGATGATGGCTCCCGCCACGATGGCGTTATCCTTGACGGTAACGTTGGTGTTTCCCGTTAATGTTGTAGACGCTCCCTTGTTGTTCCCGCCGATGACGTGTTCCGCCGTGGCGTCGCCGGAAAGCTGCACATGGGTGTCCCCAGTCAGCGTACTGGTCTGGAGGTTGGTGCTCCATTCATTGGTGACACCTCCGGAGATGATGCCGAATGCTCCTCCGCTGATGTCCATCCAGATGTCCCCCCGGTAGTTGAGGTTGCCGGACGGCAGCGTCTCCCCGTTGTTGTATACCCCGTTCAGGTTGATTTTGGTTCCGCCGGTGTTGGTGATTTGATAGACTTTGTCCCCGCTCGTCGTCAGCGTACCGTTCAGATAGCCCAGGCTGACGTTGGCCGCACTTCCCTCCCCAAGAGCCAGCGTAAAGGCATTCTTGACCGTTTCTTCCAATTCCCCTCCCGCTCCCGCAGATACCCACGTCACACGGGATATCGCCCCGTCTTCTATCGTCAGCACGCTGCCTTCTATTCTATATTGCCCTGTCTCTAAGCCCAATACGGTAAAATTCGTACCAAGGTTGTTCCCTAAATCAAACGTGTATCCCTGCTCTCCCTCTACCAGGCTGTCAAGCGCGCCGCCGATGTCAATGGTGCCTGAAGTGAAAGTTACATTTTCCTTGGTAAAGGAGGAACCGGATTCCGTATAGGTTAGCTTGGCTCCGTCAATTGCTGCGTTTTTCAATATGCCGGTGCCGTTCATGTTCAGAACGGAATTTGCCCCCAGAGTGGCGGAGGTGAAATCCAGCGTTCCTCCCGCCATGGTGATTATTCCGGAATAGGCCAGGGAAGAATTGTTGATTTTCAAGGTGCCACCTTGGGCCGTAATATTCGCGTTGATGACGGATCCCGTCAGGTTTTGCGTGCCTGTTCCGGCCATAATCAGATTTATTCCTCCCGTGGGAGTAGTGTTGCCGTTTACTCCGGAATGCTGCGTGGTTGCCCCGATACTTCCCCCATACGTGTAATTTCCGTTGCCCGTCAGGGTAAGATTCGCTCTGGAGGAATTAGCCGACTGGACGCGTCCTTTATGTGTTCCGCTGAAGCCGTCAGCATCATTTAAACCGGCCAGAGAGGCGGCATTGGAAATTTGCAACGTCAGGGCGCTGGAACTTTGATTGATTGAGCCTGACAAATCTACCGTTGCGTTGGCGAGAGCCGTTCCCGTAATCTGGAGAATGGCCCCGCCGGGCTGCGTCCCCTTCTGGGAAAGGATAATGTTCCCGGAAAAACTGCTTTCCTGGGAACCAAGCACAAACTTGGAGGCATAGCCGGCATTGCCGTTAGCCGCTACCAGCGTCAAATTTCCTTCTCCGGCAAATGCCCCGTTCAAATTGATGGTACAGGCGCCGTTCGTATTCTGATTAATGGTAAACGAGGAGCCTGCTCCGATATAAAGTCCTGTGGAATAATTGTTGTTTCCTGAATTTACATCAAGGTTGACGGATTGGCTCCCAGTAACTGAATGCTCATTGGCGGGCTCATTGTTATTAAAGGTGGAGTTCGCTCCCCATGCGGGGGATTCAGATGTTGGGACGGCCAGGGAAACACTGGTGTAACAAGCCAGAACAGCCGCCAGCAGGGTAATAGGCAGATGGAGACGCATTATAAAAATATTAGATGTTAATTTTTTATGTATATAACGGATTGAAAATTCGATGTCAAGTTGAAAATACCAGTTCCCGGATTCTCATACTTTTACTGTAAGTGCATTATGATTTTTTAAATTTCTAAAATGGGATTTTCACCTTTTCATTTACCTCCCCCCTTGAAGCAAGGGAGGTATACTATAAGACTTTCATTTTGAATATAAAATATCAAATTTTATATTGCATGGGCCAATATTGGAATCATCGCCGAATTTTCAATCCGCTTTTCCTCTTTTCGTGAAATAACGCGGAGAAGACATAAAAAAGACCGCCCCCCGGAAACGGGGAGCGGCCCTTGAAGTGTGGGTGGAGAGAACAGGTTAGCGTTCGTTGTCGAAGTTGATGGTATCGTTCAACATGTCTTCGGCAAGTTCCGCCGCTTCCTCTTCTTCGCTGGCCGACGCGATTTCTTCTGCGCCCTCTGCGGGTTCCACTTCAATCTTGCTGTAACGGGAGAATCCGGTGCCGGCGGGAATGAGGTGGCCCATGATGACGTTTTCCTTGAAGCCTTCCAGCGTATCGGTCTTGCCGAGGGTGGATGCTTCCGTCAGAACGCGCGTGGTATCCTGGAAGGATGCCGCGGAAATGAAGGATTCCGTTTCCAGGGAGGCCTTCGTGATGCCGAGCAGAACGGGCTTGGCTGCGGCCGGTTGGCCTCCCTGGGCTACGGTTTGTTCATTGATGCGGTCGAACGTAGTCTTGTCCACCTGGTCTCCCCACAGGAATTCGGTATTGCCGGGTTCCGTGATGACTACCTTGCGAAGCATCTGGCGCACGATGATTTCCACATGCTTGTCGTTGATTTCCACACCCTGGAGGCGGTACACTTCCTGAACTTCGTTGACGAGGTGTTCCTGAAGGCGTTCCTTGCCGCAGACATCCAGAATTTCTTCCGGAGAGACGGGGCCTTCCGTAAGCTGGTCGCCCAGATGCACATGGTCGTCTTCATGAACGATAACGTGCTTGTTCATCGGAACCAGATGATCCACCAGTTCGCCCGTGGGTGTTTCAATGGTAATGACCTTCTTGCCGCGGGAGGTATTCTTGCTGCTGAGGCGCACAATGCCCTCCACGCGTGCAATGGTGCAGGCATCCTTGGGCTTGCGGGCTTCGAACAGTTCCGCCACGCGGGGCAGACCGCCGGTGATGTCCTTCGTCTTGGCTACCTTGCGGGGCGTCTTGGCCACCATCGTGCCGGCGGAGATGGTTTCCCCGTCCTTCACGGTGAGGTTGGCGCCTGCGGGAATGGCATGATGAGCCAGAACTTCACGGGTCTTGGCATCGCGGATGACCACCTGCGGGTGAAGTTCCTGCTTGTGTTCCATGACGACAAGGGAGGAGGCTCCGGTTTCCCGGTCCGTTTCCTTGGAAACGGTGATGCCGACGATCATATCCTTGAATTCGACGATGCCGCCCTTTTCTGCAATCACGGGTACGTTGTACGGATCCCAAGTGGCGAGGGTTTCATCCTTCTTGATAGCGCCGCCGTTGGGCACGTACAGGATGGTGCCGATGACGGGCTGGTAGGATTCCAGTTCGCGGCCCTGTTCGTTTTCGATGCGGACGGAGCAGTTTTTATTCAGAACGACAAAGTTGCCGTCTGCGTTTTCCACCGTGCGGAGATCTTCCGTGTAGATGACGCGGCCGTCGTTCTTGGCTTTCACAATGGGCTGCTTGAACGCCGTGGTGGCCGTTCCGCCCACGTGGAACGTACGCATGGTGAGCTGCGTGCCGGGTTCGCCGATGGACTGGGCGGCAATAATGCCGACCGCTTCCCCGATCTTCACTTCCTGTCCGGTGGCCAGGTTCAGGCCGTAGCACTTGGCGCAGCAGCCTTTCTTGAGTTCGCAGGTGAGCACGGAACGGATTTTCAGCCGTTCAATGCCGATTTTTTCCAGTTGTTCCGCCTGCTTTTCGTTAATGAGGTCGTTGATGTCCACGATAACCTCGCCGCTGACGGGGTCAACGATGCGTTCGCAGGAAGTCCGGCCGTAGATACGGGAGGCAAGGGACGCCACTTCTTCGTCGCCGTCATAAATGGCGTGAACGGTGATGCCGTTGCTGGTGCCGCAGTCTTCCGCATGGACGATGACATCCTGGGCCACGTCCACGAGTTTGCGGGTCATGTAGCCGGAGTCCGCCGTTTTCAGGGCGGTATCCGCCAGACCCTTGCGAGCGCCGTGGGTGGAGATGAAGTATTCCAGCACGGAAAGGCCTTCACGGAAGTTGGCCGTGATGGGGCGTTCGATAATTTCGCCGCTGGGTTTCGCCATCAAACCGCGCATGCCGGAGAGCTGCTTGATCTGCGCCTTGTTGCCTCGGGCGCCGGAGTCCACCATCATGAAGAGCGGGCTGGCCATCTTGGAGCCTTCGTTGTGTTCCAGCTTGCGGTACAGAGCCGCCTGGATGACATCCGTAGTCTGGGTCCAGATGTCCACCACCTTCTGGTAGCGTTCCCCATCCGTGATGATACCGTTCTTATACTGGCGGGTCACCTTGTCCAGTTCCGCATAGGCTTTTTCAATTTCCGTCTTTTTCTGGGAGGGAACCACCATGTCCACGATGCCGATGGAGCAGCCGGAACGGGTTGCTTCCTTGAAGCCCAGGTTTTTCAGGGCGTCCAGAGTCTGTACGGTACGTTCCTTGCCGACGGTCTGGTAGCAGCGCCAGATGATGTCGCCCATCTGTTTCTTGCCTACGTTGCGGTTAATGTAACCGAGTTCCCGGGGCCAGATTTCATTGAAACGCACGCGTCCGGCAGTAGTGATGATAACCTTCTTGGTGACATCCCCATACACCACTTCGGAAGGCTTTTTACCGTAGTCCGGGTTGTGCAGGCGGATCCAGTCATGGTAGCCGATTTTGCGGGCGGCAATGGCGTATTCCACCTCGTCGATGGATTCGAAGAGGGGAAGATGGTGATGATTATCCTGATTGTTCTGCACTTCCGCAGCACGGGTGTGTGTCAGGAAGTACGCGCCCAGAATGATGTCCTGCGTGGGTGTGGCAATGGGCTTGCCGGAGGCAGGCGAGAAAATATTATTGGGCGCCAGCATGAGCTGGCGGGCTTCCATCTGCGCTTCCACGGACAGAGGCACATGTACAGCCATCTGGTCGCCGTCGAAGTCCGCGTTGTACGCATTACAGACGAGCGGGTGCAGACGGATGGCGGAGCCTTCAATCAGAACCGGTTCAAAAGCCTGGATGGAGAGGCGGTGCAGGGTGGGCGCGCGGTTGAGCATGACCGGGTGGCCCTTGGTCACTTCTTCCAGGATATCCCACACCTCCGGCGTCTTGCGGTCAATGAGCTTCTTGGCGGAGCGCACCGTGTGCACGTAGCCCAGCTCTTTCAGACGGTGGATGATGAAGGGCTCAAACAGAATGAGCGCCATCTTCTTGGGAAGACCGCACTGGTTGAGTTTCAATTCCGGACCGATAACGATAACGGAGCGGCCGGAGTAGTCCACGCGCTTGCCGAGCAGGTTCTGGCGGAAACGGCCTCCCTTGCCCTTCAGCATGTCGGAGAGGGATTTGAGGGGGCGGTTGCCGGCGCCGGTGACGGCACGACCGTGGCGGCCGTTGTCAAACAGGGCATCCACGGCTTCCTGAAGCATGCGTTTTTCATTACGGATGATGACTTCCGGCGTTTTGAGGCTCAGGAGGGTTTTCAGGCGATTGTTGCGGTTGATGACGCGGCGGTACAGGTCATTCAGGTCAGACGTTGCGAAACGACCGCCTTCCAGGGGAACCAGCGGGCGCAGGTCCGGAGGAATGACGGGCAGAACGTTCAAAATCATCCATTCCGGGCGCGTGTTGGACTGAAGGAACCCCTGGGCCAGTTTCAGACGCTTGGCAATCTTGCGCTTGTTCTGTTTGGAGTTGGTATTGTCCAGCTGTTCCTGAAGATCCGCGACGAGGGTGGGCAGATCAATGGCCGCCAGCATTTTCTGGATGGCTTCCGCGCCCATGCCGGCTTCAAAGCTGTCATAGCCGTATTCGTCTTCCGCATTGCGGAATTCTTCTTCCGTCAGGATGGCCCCCTTTTCCAGAGGGGTGCTGCCGGGATCTACCACGATGTAGTCTTCATAGTAAATCACGCGTTCCAAATGGCGGGCTGTCATGTCCAGCATAAGGCCAATGCGGCTGGGCATGCATTTGTAAAACCAGATATGGGAAACCGGAACGGCCAGTTCAATATGGCCCATTCGTTCGCGGCGCACGCGCGCGTTGGTTACTTCCACGCCGCAGCGGTCGCAGGTGATGCCCTTATGCTTGATGCGCTTGTACTTGCCGCAGGCGCATTCCATGTCTCGGGTAGGCCCGAAGATGCGTTCGCAGAACAGGCCGCCTTTTTCCGGCTTGAACGTGCGGTAGTTGATGGTTTCCGGGTTGACGACTTCACCGAATGACCAGCTGCGGATGGTATCCGGATCCGCCACGGTGATGGCAACCTGGTCAAAGGTCCGGGGCTTGTCGCTCAGGCCGTGCATTTCCCTGATGGTGGGGGTGTCAGACATATATTGAAAGTTTAAAGGATGTTTGGTGCCCGCCCCCGCGTTTTGCGGCACGGGGGCGGAATGCGGTGGATATTAGAATTTGAGGTCGGAGAAGTCGACGTCCGCCAGGCCGGCCATGTCGTCGCTGTCAAAGCCTTCCGTCATGCCGTCCACAGGAGTGAGATCCGTGCCGCCGAGTTGCAGGGAGGGTTGTTCATCCTTGCTTCCGGGGCGTACGTTCAGCCCCAGGGACTGCATTTCCTTCATCAGAACGTTGAAGGATTCCGGAGTTCCGGCTTCCAGGGTATTATCCCCCTTCACGATGGATTCGTAAATGCGGGTACGGCCCTGAACGTCGTCGGACTTGACGGTGAGAAGCTCCTGGAGGGTATAGGCGGCGCCATAGGCTTCCAGCGCCCACACTTCCATTTCCCCGAAACGCTGGCCGCCGTATTGGGCCTTGCCGCCCAGGGGCTGCTGCGTGACCAGGCTGTACGGACCCACGGCACGGGCGTGAATCTTGTCCGCCACCAGGTGGTTCAACTTGAGCATGTAGGTCTGGCCTACCACCACCGGGTTGTGAAAAGGTTCGCCGGTCAGGCCGTCATAAAGGGTGCTCTTCCCGCCTACGGTTCCGTCCTTGCCGTCGCCGATCCATGTGAAACCGTCCACCTTCTTGGCTTCGGACATGTAATTCCAGATGGTTTCTTCACTGATGCCGTCGAACACCGGGGTAGCCACCTTGAAGCCAAGGGCCCTGGCAGCGATGCCGAGGTGGGCTTCAAGCACCTGTCCCACATTCATTCGGGAAGGCACGCCCAAGGGGTTCAGCACGATGTCCACCGGAGTGCCGTCCGCGAGGAAAGGCATATCCTGTTCCGGAACGATCTTGGCGACAACGCCCTTGTTGCCGTGGCGGCCGGCCATCTTGTCACCCACACCGAGCTTGCGCTTGGCGGCGATGTATACTTTGACTTCTTTCAGTCCGCCGGGTTCGGATTCGTCTCCGGATTCCATCTGATCCAGTCGGTGTTCCCGTTCGTCATCCAGTTCCGTAAAGCGGCCTTCAAAGGAGGTGATGATTTCCAGAATCTTGTTGCGGATCGGGCTGGGCTCGATTTCGATGTGGTCGTGAACCAGGGCCAGCTTGCGCAGCAGGGTCTTGGTGATTTTCCGGTTGGCCGGGATGATGATTTCACCGGTCTGTTCGTTGACGACGTCCAACGGGATTTTTTCGCCCAGAAGAATGTCGGAGAGCTTCTTGGTCAACTGGTCAATAAGCTGCTCTTTCTTCTTCTTGTGTTCGTCGTTGATTTTCTTGAACTGCTTTTTCTTCTCCGCGCTGTCCACGACGAGGTCGCCGCGGTGGTGGCCGGAGCCTGTGGAAGAAATGCGCACGTCCATCACAATGCCGGTGCAGCCGGAGGGAACGCGGAGGGATGTATCTTTCACTTCCGCGGCCTTTTCACCGAAGATGGCGCGAAGGAGACGTTCTTCCGGGGCCAGTTCCGTTTCCGATTTAGGCGTGATTTTGCCGACGAGAATGTCGCCGGGCTTCACTTCCGCGCCGATGCGGATGACTCCGTCATGGTCCAGGTTTTTCAGGGCTTCATCACCGGCGTTCGGGATATCACGGGTGATTTCTTCCGGGCCCAGCTTGGTATCACGGGCCTGCACTTCAAACTCGGAGATGTGGATGGAGGTGAAGGTGTCTTCCTTCACGGTTTTTTCGGAGATGACAATAGCGTCTTCAAAGTTGTAGCCGTTCCACGGCATATAGGCTACCAGAACGTTGCGGCCGAGGGCCAGTTCGCCCTGGTCCGTGTTCGGTCCGTCCGCCAGCACGTCGCCGGTTTTGATTTTGTCGCCGCGGCGCACGATCGGACGCTGGTTGATGCAGGTTCCGGCATTGGAACGCATGAACTTGCGCAGGGGATAGACGTAAACGCCATTGTCGCGGTCCGTGCGCACACTGTCGGGATCGGACAGGAACACTTCCGGGCGCACGGGCAGTTCCCCGTCTTTCGTGGTGATGATGACTTCAGCCGTGGCGGAGGCCACGATGCCGTCCGCTTCCGCCAGAACGACGGAACGGGAGTCTCTGGCGCACTTGCCTTCAATGCCGGTTCCCACGTATGGAGATTCCGCTACCATCAGAGGCACGCCCTGGCGCTGCATGTTGGAACCCATCAGGGCGCGGTTGGCGTCGTCATGTTCCAGGAAGGGGATAAGACCGGCGGCGATGGAAACGAGCTGCTTGGGAGAAACGTCCATGTAATGCACGTCTGCCGGATCCACTTCGATGAATTCGCCTTTTTCACGGGCGGTTACGCGGGAGGTCGTGAAGTTGCCCTGTTCGTCCAGCGGGTTGTTGGCCTGGGCGATGAGATAGCCTTCTTCCTGATCGGCGGTGACGTATTCGATGGTATTGGTGACCCGGCCGTTTTCCACCTTGCGGTAAGGCGTTTCAATGAACCCGAATTCATTGATGCGGGCGTAGGTGCACATGGAGTTGATCAGGCCGATGTTGGGGCCTTCCGGCGTTTCAATGGGGCAAATGCGCCCGTAGTGGGAGGGATGCACGTCCCGGACTTCAAAACCGGCCCGGTCACGGTTCAGGCCGCCGGGCCCCAAGGCGGAAAGACGGCGCTTGTGCGTCAACTCCGCAAGGGGGTTGATCTGATCCATGAATTGGGAGAGCTGGGAGCGGCCGAAGAAATCGCGCACGACGGCGCTGAGGGCCTTCGGATTGATAAGTTTGCTGGGCGTGACGCCTTCAATGTTCTGGTCAATGAGGGTCATGCGTTCCTTGACCAGGCGTTCGGTGCGGGCGAGGCCTACGCGGCACTGATTGGCCATGAGTTCGCCTACGGCACGTACGCGGCGGCTGCCCAGGTGGTCGATGTCGTCCACCATGCCTTCGCCCTTCTTGAGACGCAGGAGGTATTTGAGGGCGGCCAGGAAATCTTCCGCCGTCATCAGGCGCTGGTCCAGACTGGTGTCCAGTCCGAGTTTCTGGTTGATTTTGTAGCGCCCCACGCGGGTGAGGTCGTATTTCTTGGGATCGTCAAAAAGCCTCTTAAGCAGGGTGCGTGCCTGAGCGGCAGTAGCGGGATCTCCGGGACGCAGGCGTTTGTAGATTTCCTTGAGGGCGGATTCTTCGTCGTGAGCGGGATCCTTCTTCAGGGTTTTAATCAGCACGTCGTCCTCGCTCTGGTCAATGACGTCGATTTTCTTGATGCCGAACTGGAGGAGCTGGCGAACCACACCCATATTGAGCTGTTCGAAAGCCTTGGCAAGAACCAGATCCTTGTCCTTGATCGTGTCCACAGCCACAAGGTTGTGCAGATCTTCTTCCGTCATGTCTTCGCTCAGGGGAAGCGTGCGGATGTTGTAGAACTGGCTGACGATGTCGCGGTCCGTTTTGAAGCCCAGGTAGCGCATAAACGTCGTCGCAAGGAATTTGCGGCGGCGGCGGCGGCGATCAAGGTAAACGTAAAGCAGGTCGTTGGTGTCAAACTGAACCTCCAGCCAGGAGCCCCGATCCGGGATGATGCGGAAGGAGTGGAGCAGTTTTCCGTTCAGGTGCTGGGCGCTTTCAAAACAAATGCCCGGGGAACGGTGGAGCTGGGACACGATGACGCGTTCGGCACCGTTGATGACAAAGGTGCCGCGGTTGGTCATCATGGGGAGTTCTCCCATATAGACCGTTTCTTCCTTGGACTCGTTGTCGGATTTGAGCTTGAAGGTGACTTGAAGGGCGGCGCTGTAGGTTTCCCCCGCGCGGATGGCCTCGTAATCGCTCATCTTCGGCTGTTCAATGTCATAGGAGACGAAGTCGAGCTCAATGTTTTCGTCATAGCTCTTGATAGGAAAGATTTCCTTCAGAACGCCTTGTAACCCGATGTTTTTCCTAGCCGCGGCCGGCGTGTCCTGTTGTAGAAAATCGAAGTATGATTGAAGTTGAATCTCAATAAGGTTCGGAGGTTCGATGACTTCCTTGATATTCCCGAAGTAGAGTCGCTTTGACATGGGCTGCTGTGGCGGAGATGTTATGGTTTGCATCCTAAAGAACCCGGATGCCGGGTTGGGCGGTTCTTTCCCTGGGGGACGGAACCGACTGGAAGCGTTTTACGAAATAAAAGGCCTCTAGTCGGTCACGCGGGATGTGAAGACGAGGAAGCGCAACAGGAGAAAAACGGCTTTTCTCCTGTTGCGCGGGAAGTAAAAAGCTTACTTGACGTCTACCTTGGCGCCAGCTTCTTCCAGCTTGGCCTTGGCGGCGTTAGCTTCGTCCTTGGAGACTGCTTCCAGGATGACGGCGGGAGTGCCTTCAACCAGTTTCTTGGCGTCCACCAGGCCGAGACCGGCCTTCACTTCGCGGACGGCCTTAATTACGGCGATCTTGTTGGCGCCGGCTTCCGTCAGGACGACGTTGAATTCGGTCTTCTCTTCTTCAGCTTCGGCAGGAGCGGCGGCAGCGCCAGCGGCAGCAACAGCAACGGGAGCAGCGGCGGAAACGCCCCACTTTTCTTCCAGGAGCTTGACGAGGTCGGCAGCTTCCAAGATGGTAAGGGTGCCGAGTTCTTCAGCGATTTTGTTAATATCAGCCATTGTATTATTTTCTAGTTTGGTTTCGAGTCGCGCCAAGAGCCAACTTGGCATTTCAGTTCTCCGGCCGGAGTTCCGACAAGGAACCTGTAGGAGAGTCGGGTCCAGTTTTCACACATTTGGCTAGAGTGCAACCGGACCGTCCGGTCAAGGGGTTGGTATTAGGCGGCGGGTTCTTCGCTGCCGCCGTTTTCTTTGTCCACATATGCCTGAATAACTCGGGCAAGAGCGGAACCGGCCGCGTTGATGGTGCCAAGGAGTTTGGCAAGCAACTGATCGCGGGGAGGCAGTTCGCCGATGGCACGGATTTCGTCCGCGGAAAGAATGGCTCCATCCAGGATCGCCACCTTGTATTCGGCTTTCTTGGAAGCCTTGGCAAAGGTGTTGATGGCCTTGGCGGCGCCTGCTACGTCGGACGCGCCGGTCACGAAAGCGGTCTGGCCGACGAGGTGTTCTCCGATGTCGGGAAGACCGGCATCCGTCAGAGCCGTGCGCATGAAGTTGTTCTTGGCTACGTGGCACTGAGCGCCGCAGGCGGCCAGGGCGGAACGCAGATTGGTGAACTCAGGCACGGTGATCGAGGTGTAGTCCACGACGATCAGGAACGGGGAGGCGTTGACGCGAGCGGTCAGGTCGTCAATGATGATACGCTTGTCAGGATTCATGGTGTGCTAAATCGGTTCGGGTTACAGTTTGGCGATGGAAGCGGTGTCAACCGGCAGACCGGGGCACATGGCGCATGAAACGGTGACAGATTCAATGTAGGCGCCCTTGGCGGAAGCCGGGCGGGCCTTGACGACGGAATCAATCAGGGCAGCGATGTTTTCGGCGATGCTTTCGTTGGAGAAAGACAGCTTGCCTACAGCGGCGGAGATATTGGCGTTCTTGTCAACCTTGTAGTCAACGCGGCCGGCCTTCACTTCCTTCACAGCCTTGGCCGTATCGTCCGTGACGGTACCGGTTTTCGGGTTGGGCATCAGGCCGCGCGGACCCAGTACACGGGCAACCTTGCGAACCTCCGTCATGGCGTCGGGGGTGGCAATGGCCGTATCAAAGTCAACAAATCCTCCCTGGACTTTCTTGATGAGATCTTCAAACCCCACGAATTCGGCTCCGGCTTCCTGGGCGGCCTTGGCGGCATCGCCCTGAGCGAAGACGAGGACGCGGACGTTTTTACCCGTGCCGTTAGGCAGGGAAACGCTGCCGCGAACCATCTGGTCGGATTTGCGGGGGTCCACAGTCAGGTGGAAGGAGACGGTGACGGTCGGGTCGAATTTCGGTGCCGGGAAGGATTTCATGGTTTCCACGGCTTCCGTGATGCTGTAGTTCTTGTTAGGGATAACAAGCTTGGCTGCTTCTTGATATCGCTTGCTGCGTTTGGTAGACATGTGTGTATTTGGCAGTGCGTTCGGACTGGTTTAATCCTCCTGCGGTGAGTGTTACATACCTTCAACTTCAATGCCCATCTGGCGAGCCTGGCCGGCAAGAATGCGGGCGGCGCGTTCAGGGTCTTTCGTGTTGAGGTCAGGGAGTTTGGTGTTGACAACTTCCATCAGCTTGGCCTTGGAAAGAGTGGCGACTTTCTTTTTGTTCGGTTCGCCGGAACCGGAGGCGATGCCTGCGGCTTTCTTGAGAAGTACGCTGCCCGGGGGCTGCTTGGTGATGAAAGAAAATGACTTGTCCTTGTAAACCGTGATGACGGTCGGCAGGAGATCGCCGGCCTGCTTTTGCGTGGCGGCGTTGAACTCCTTGCAGAATGCCATGATGTTTACACCGGCCTGACCAAGTGCCGGACCCACGGGCGGGGAGGGGTTAGCGGCTCCGGCATTGATCTGGAGCTTGATGATTTTGGTTATTTCTTTTGCCATGGTTTTGCTTTGTTAGCGGAGAAAATAAACGGGAAGGGGGCTGATGGGGGGGAGACGCAAAGAAGATTCAGGCTTTTTCCACCTGCCAGTATTCCAGGTCCACAGGCGTGGCACGGCCAAAAATGGAGACGCTGACACGAAGCTTGCCCTTTTCCGGGTCGATTTCTTCGATGGTGCCTTCCTGGCTCTGGAACGGGCCTTCGCACACGCGCACAGGGTCGCCGACGGCGAATTCCACCTTGGGACGAGCGGCAACGGCTTCCGCATCCAACAGGGGCAGAAGGTCTTCCACCTCGCGCTTGCGCATGGGGAGGGGGGCGTTGCGGGAGCCGGCAATGCTGATGACACCGTCAATTTGCTGGATAAAGTACCAAAGATCCTTGTTCAGGGTGCCGTCCGCTTCCAGCAGGTACATGTTGGCATAAACGTACCCGGGAAAGAGTTTGCTGTGACGTTCCGTTTTTTTGCCGTTGCGCACTTCGGAAATAAGTTCCGTGGGGACTTCCACCCGGTAAATGAAGTCGGAAAGCTCGGCGTCCTTCGCCTTGCGGATGATGCGGTCACGAACGCTGTTTTCCTGTCCGGAGAGGACGTGAAGGACATACCATTGTTCGTGAGGCTCTGGGGTACTGGGCATGATCGGAGAAAGAAGTGGGGAGAGTAAAACTAGATTGCCAACTGGATGAGATAGTTGACCACGCTGTGAAGAAAAATGTCGAACGATGCAACAAACGCGCCAAGGAATACCATGGCAATCAGTACGACGAGAGTGGAACCCCAGAGTTCGCGGAATTTTTTGAAACCTTTCACCTTGGGGTCGCTTTCCCAGGGCCAGGTCGTCTTCTTAAGTTCGCCCTTAACTTCGGCGATGAATTGAGAAATCTTGCGAAACATGCTTCAAGGTGGGGTGGTGTATTTGGAAAGAAGTGGCAGGTCAGGAGGGACTCGAACCCCCAACTTTTGGTTTTGGAGACCAACGCTCTACCAATTGAACTACTGACCTGTTGGAGTCTCTTCTTTCGTGGGAAATGAGGGGGCCTGCGGGGAGGCCCCCTCATTAAACCTGATGTAGATTCCTCTACAAGTTCCTGAGGAACTTAGTCAAGGATTTCGCTGATACGACCGGCACCCACGGTGCGGCCGCCTTCGCGGATAGCGAATCGCATGGCTTTTTCCATGGCGATCGGAGTGATGAGCTGGACTTCCAGGTTGACGTTGTCGCCGGGCATCACCATTTCCACACCTTCGGGAAGGGTGCAGCAACCGGTCACGTCCGTTGTACGGAAGTAGAACTGCGGGCGGTAGTTGTTGAAGAACGGAGTGTGACGGCCGCCTTCTTCCTTGGTCAGGACGTAAACTTCTGCCTTGAAGTTTTTGTGGGGCTTCACGGTGCCGGGCTTGATGATTACCTGGCCGCGTTCGATATCTTCCTTCTTCAGGCCGCGGAGGAGCAGACCAACGTTGTCGCCGGCCTGGCCTTCGTCAAGCAACTTACGGAACATTTCGATGTCCGTAACGGCGGTTTTCTGGGTGTCCTTGATGCCGATGATTTCCACTTCTTCCATCTTCTTGATGACGCCGCGTTCGATACGGCCGGTAGCCACGGTGCCGCGGCCGGAGATGGTGAACACGTCCTCGACGGGCATCAGGAAAGGCATATCCTCCTTGCGGTCGGGGGTGGGGATATAGTCGTCAACAGCATCCATCAGCT
>OGPW01001461.1_pt1 | contig 15918 bp, 9 predicted proteins | sample 1553061 | NCBI WGS metagenome assembly OGPW01 (sample SAMEA2580292, study PRJEB22360) | human gut metagenome | biome: human gut; feature: human-associated habitat; material: faeces | place: Denmark | collected 2008/2010
AAGAAATGGCAGCAACTGGCTTTGCGATGGCGTTCATGCTGTGCGTAGTGGATATTGGTTCAGTTCTTTATCAGCGAGCGATTAACGGACTTGGTGAAATGCTGATAGTGGCTCATACATCAGCTAGAAAGATTATCGGTATTATGATGATGCCGTTAGCATCTATTGCCACTGCATATTCAACCTTTGCCAGTCAGAATTGGGGTGCCGGTAAAACAAGACGTATCCATCAGGCTCTGAAAAAGGTGATGGCTATGGAAATAGGCTGGGGCTTGCTTTCATGTTTTATTGTTTTATTACTAGGTTCAACGACTATACGAATGCTGACTGGTACTGCCGATAATTATATAATTGATAATGCAGTACTTAGTTTAAATTTTCATTTTGTATGTTTTCCGGCATTGGGAGTATTGCTGGCACTTAGGACAAGTTTACAGGCAATAGGACGCAAATTATTACCCATTATATCAAGTTCCTTAGAATTAATTGTAAAACTGATTGCAGGAATATGGCTGATTCCTAGATGGGGTTATTGGTCTGTTTGTTTGACTGAACCGATTATCTGGGTTTCTTGTGCGCTTTTCTTAATTATTGTGTTTATTTTCTGAATTTTATATTGTTTTCTGATATTTTGTTTCAAATAAGTGCGCAGAAAAAGAGCTATGAAACAGACTTTTCTTCTGCCACACAGCTCTTTCTCAAATACTTATCCTCTATAATAGTTGATCAGGCATCCCTTGCGGATGATTTCTCTCTCATCATCGGTCAGCGCGCCTAACGTCATCTCGAACGGAACAAATGCTCCGTCTTTTACAACGTACGCTTTGATCACATCGGCTTTCTCTTCCACTGCCTTGCGGATCTCCGGTACAAAGATGTAATCTCCGTTTGTAAACGGCAGATCTCCCTCCGGGATCAGGAATGGAAGCATGCCCCAGTTGATCAGGTTGGAGCGGTAGCGCTTCGTTGCATACTCGTTGGCGATGTTTGCCCAGCCGCCTAATACCTTCTGGCAGGAAGCTGCCTGCTCACGCGCAGAGCCGTCGCCCGGTTTTACAGCGAAGATGGTGGATCCGACACCGACATTTGTCTTGTCGATATCCGGGTACTGGGTATGGATGGCTGCGAAGACCGGTTTCAGTTCCGGAAGTGCCTCTGCCGGGCAGTTTCCTTCCTGGATGGCTTTCTCTGCGACCTGTACTTCTTTTGCACGTCCCACGTAAGCCGGATCTTTTCTTGACAGAGTGAACTCTGCCAGTCCGAGCGGGTTGGAACGGAAGGAAGAAGTCTCGCCGGATGGAATCAGCTCATCGGTTGTCGTAACCGGATCGTGGATCTCGGAAACAACCTTCAGAATCAGGTTCTCGGCAAGCTGCGGCATAGCCGGCCAGTCTTTGATGTTCGGTCCGAACTGGATTTCTACAGACGGATCTGCCACACCCTTGCTGTCGAAGACACGGTTCTCGTAAATCTTCTTGTCGAAGTGGTATGCCGGTTTCGTGTATGTTCCGGTGAACTCGTCTGCTGCGGTCAGGAATCCCTTGTTTGCTGCGGTTGCTGCAATGGAACGTGCATCCATCAGGGCAACGGAAGAAATCTGGCCGTTCTGGATCTTGGATCCCTCGCGGTTCGGGAAGTTTCTGGTGGAGTGACGGATTGAGAACGCATTGTTTGCCGGAGTATCGCCTGCGCCGAAGCACGGTCCGCAGAATGCGGTTTTTACGATCGCACCGGTTTCCAAAAGGTCTGCCAGTTTTCCGTTTCTTGCCAGCTCCATATAGATCGGGGTACTTGCCGGGTAAACACTTAAGGTGAACGCATCGTCGCCAATGCTGTGGCCTTTCAGGATATCGGCTGCGTCGCAGATGTTCTCAAATCCGCCGCCGGCGCATCCTGCGATGATTCCCTGGTCTACCAGGAGTTTTCCGTCGTGTACTTTATTTTTCAGAGTGAACGGAACTTTTCCGTCGAGGCTGATGGCTGCTTTCTTCTCTACATCGTTCAGGATGTCATCGAGGTTTGCTTTCAGCTCTTCAATGGTATAAACATTGCTCGGATGGAACGGCATCGCGATCATCGGTTTGATCTTGTCGAGTTCTACTTTTACAACGCCGTCATAGTAAGCAACCGCGCCAGGATTCAGCTCTTTGTAATCTGCGCTTCTGCCGTGGATCTGATAGAACTCGCTGATCTTCTCATCGGTTCTCCAGATGGAGGACAGACACGTTGTCTCGGTTGTCATAACGTCCACACCGATCCGGTAATCTGCGCTTAAGGAAGATACTCCAGGTCCTACGAACTCCATAACTTTGTTCTTTACGTAACCATTTGCAAAGACTGCACCGATGATGGCAAGTGCAATATCCTGCGGTCCTACGCCCGGCTGCGGTGCGCCTGTCATGTAAATTGCGATCACTCCCGGCATAGCGATATCATATGTTTTGGAGAGAAGCTGTTTTACCAGCTCCGGTCCGCCCTCGCCCATGGCCATGGTTCCGAGTGCACCGTAACGGGTGTGGGAATCGGATCCGAGGATCATTTTTCCGCCGCCGGCAAGCATCTCGCGGGCAAACTGATGAATTACTGCCTGATGCGGCGGTACATAGACGCCGCCGTACTTTTTCGCACAGGTAAGACCAAACATGTGGTCATCTTCGTTGATGGTTCCGCCGACTGCGCAAAGGGAGTTGTGGCAGTTGGTCAGCACGTACGGTACCGGGAATTTTTCCAGTCCTGACGCGCGCGCGGTCTGAATGATTCCAACAAAAGTAATGTCATGCGATGTAAGTTTGTCAAATTTGATCTGCAGATTTTCCATGTTGCCGGAAACATTGTGGTCTTTTAAGATTCCATAGGCAATGGTTTCTTTTGCAGCATCCGCCGGACACGGCACAGCGCCGGTACGCGCTTTGAGTTCCGCGCGGCCTTCTTCTGTATCCGGGATGATGTCGATTCCGTTGACAAGGTATGCACCTGTGTTCAGTAATTCAATCATGTCGTTCCTCTCCTCTTGTTGTTGATAAAATGTTAGGGTCAAAAAGTCTTTTGACCCCTTCGATACCCGGATTGCTCCGTGCTTTGCACTCCCGCAATCCTGTACGGCTCTGAACGGTTTTACAGATTTTCGCTGTTGTTCATATACGTCATGTAGCTTACGACCATCATGGCAATTTTAAAGGTCAGCGCATCGTCAAATTTACGAATGTCGAGTCCTGTGCTCTTCTCGAGCTTCTCCAGACGGTACACCAGAGTATTTCTGTGTACATAGAGCTGACGGGATGTCTCGGACACATTCAGGTTATTTTCAAAAAATTTATTGATTGTGGTCAGAGTTTCCTCATCGAACGTATCCGGCAGATTTTCGCCGAAGACTTCGGTCATAAACATTTCGCACAGCGGAATCGGGAGCTGATAGATCAGACGGCCGATGCCGAGGTTGTTGTATGGTACCACGTTTTTGTCTGCGTAGAAAATTTTTCCTACTTCGAGTGCCATCTTCGCCTCTTTGTAAGAACGCGATACACTCTTGATCTCGTTGACCGGATTTCCGTAGGAAACGCGCACCTGGGACATGGCCTCCGCATTCAGCATATCCACCAGCATTCTTGCGGTCTGGTTCATATCCTCGAAGGTGTCGGTGTCTTTCAGTTCTTTTACAATAATAATGCTCTTCTCATCGACTGCGGTGATAAAATCCTTCGGTCTCGATGCGAACAGGCTCTTTACGGTTTCCTGCGCGCTGATGTCTTTTTCCATCTTCGTTTCTACCATGAAAACAACGCGGCGCACGTCGGTGTCGATGCGCAGCTTTTTCGCACGGTTATAGACATCCACCAGAAGGAGGTTGTCAAGAAGAAGATTCTGGATAAAGTTGTTTTTGTCCAGACGCTCTTTGTATGCAATGATGAGGTTCTGAATCTCGCATACTGCAACTTTTCCGATCATGTAAGCGTCATCGCTGCTGCCTTTGGAGATCAGAATGTACTCTACGTTCTGGTTGTCATATACTTTAAAATAATGATATTCCTGTACAATCTGGCTGTCCGCAGCGGATAATACAAAAGAACGGATGCTTTCTGCATCAATCGCGGTTTCCGGGAATGTGGTCACCAGCAGAACACCATCCGTATTCGTCACACATAAATCAATTCTCGTAATATTTCTTAATTCATCAAGGGTTTTCTGTAATACCTGACTTGATACCAAATCTGTCACTTCCTTTCTCCTGGCGTATTTTACTCCAGGGTGCGTCTTATTTATAACTATAGCTTATTTTTTTCTCATTGGCAACTATTTTTTGCTTCGCAAAAGGAGGACGGTGCATATGCAAAAAGGACCGGCATCCGAACGGATGTCGATCCTTTTCTCTATGTTTGCGCATACGCGCTGATGTTCATATGGATTAGTTGGTAATGGTGATCTCTGTCTCTTTGTCGAACAGATGAACTTTCTCCATATCCAGAGCAAATTTAACGGTATCACCGCTTCTTGCAGTTGTACGAGGATCTACGCGGGCTGTCATTGGGAAGCCTTCGCAATCGAAGTACAGGTAAACTTCTGCACCTAACAGCTCGTATACGTTGATCTTGCACTCAACTACACTGTCTTTGGAAGTTTCGATGAACATCTGAGAATCATGTACGTTCTCAGGACGGATACCCATAACAACGGTCTTTCCGTCATATCCGCCGTCGATAACAGCTTTTGCTTTGGAAGCCGGCAGTTTCATGTTGTATTTACCAACAGTAAGAGTAACGTCGTTTCCGTTAACTTTTACTTTTGCATCCAGGAAGTTCATCTGCGGAGATCCGATGAATCCTGCAACGAACAGGTTGCCCGGTGCGTTGTACAGGTTCTGCGGGGTATCTACCTGCTGAACAACTCCGTCTTTCATAACAACGATTCTGGTACCAAGTGTCATAGCCTCGGTCTGGTCATGTGTTACGTAGATGATGGTAGCGCCCAGTCTCTCATGCAGTTTGGAAATCTCGGTACGCATCTGTACACGAAGTTTTGCATCCAGGTTTGACAGAGGCTCGTCCATAAGGAATACTTTAGGATCACGTACGATGGCACGTCCCATAGCAACACGCTGTCTCTGACCACCGGAAAGAGCTTTCGGTTTACGGTCAAGCAGTTTCTCCAGGTCAAGGATTTTAGCTGCTTCTTTAACCTGTTTGTCAATCTGATCTTTCGGAACTTTTCTCAGTTTCAGACCGAATGCCATGTTATCATATACGGTCATGTGCGGATACAGAGCGTAGTTCTGGAATACCATTGCGATATCACGGTCTTTCGGCTCTACATCGTTCATAACTTTGTCACCGATCTTTAATGTACCACCGCTGATCTCCTCAAGACCTGCGATCATACGAAGTGTTGTAGATTTTCCACATCCGGATGGTCCTACGAAGATGATGAATTCTTTGTCTTCGATCTCCAGGTTGAAATCTTTAACTGCCTGGAAGCCGTTCGGATAAGTTTTATTAATGTGAGATAATGATAAACTTGCCATTGTTGTTTCCCTCCAAAATTAATATATTGTTTTACGTAATTTCCTTTGCTGGTTAACAGTATATCGAAAATGAAGGAAAAGGGCTAGAGCTGAATCGTACAAACTTTCCGGTAGTTTCTTGTCATTCTGACGAAAAAACGAAAGGGGATTTTTCGTCATTTTGTCAAAACGACGGTTTCCTATGTACAGGTTCACGAAACATTATACGGTATTCAGGCAGAATCCTCAATATGTAAAAAAAAGTTCAAATGAGTTATTTACAACTAACCTAAGTTGGAGTATACTAACTTATTAGATAAAAGAAAAGTTTTCTCAATAAAGGAGGGATCAGAATGCATATTGCAGAAGCCGAAACAGAAGAGAAAAAAACAGGATGCTACCGACATACAGAGATGCAGAGGGATCTTATTATAGAGAAACTGAAGGAGAAGGGGCTCCGCATCACCAGACAGAGAAAGATACTTCTGGACATTATCCTGGAGGGAGAGTGCTCCTGTTGTAAGGAAATCTATTACAGGGCTTCCGCACTGGATCCGAAGATCGGTGTAGCTACAGTATACCGTATGGTCAATACGCTGGAATCCATCGGTGCTATCAGTCGAAAGAATATGTATCGCGTGGCATGCAGCACAAAAGGCGCCTGCACAGTAGAACTGGATGATGATACGATATGCCATCTGTCCGGACAGAAGCTTAATGAAGTGATCCTTGCAGGACTTCGGGCCTGCGGGGAGATCAGTGAACAGAATATCCGTACCCTGGCGCTGCTGCCTGTTCATGAGGTCGGGTGAGTATGGAAAAGCTATGGCACAATATAATAGGAAAGAAGAGGTTTGTACAGACTAAGAATTAGATAGATTAAACTATTAGTAAAAATTAACTGTTAGGTAAAAATAACTGAAAATTCAACAAATTGTGTTGAGCTCACACAAAAAACACTGGACTTTTTTTTACAGACATTTTATAATAATGAAAATATCGGGGCGGACATGAAAAATCCTCACCGGGAATCAGAAAAAAATAAAAATCATATATCAGGAGGAAATTATTATGGCAGACTTTAAATTCAAGAAATCAGGACTTTTTGCAGCAGGCGTTCTTTTCGGTACAGCAGGAATCAAGATCCTCACAAGCAAGGATGCGAAGAAGCTTTACACAGGATGCACAGCAGCCGTTTTAAGAGCTAAGGACTGCATCATGAAAACAGCTACGAATCTTCAGGAGAATGCTGAAGATATTTATGCTGAAGCTAAGGAGATCAATGAGGAAAGAGTAGCAGCAGAAGAGGCTGTAGAGGATGTTGAGACAGAAGCAGAGGAAACTGCAGATGAGGATGCATTCAAAGAAACAGCAGAAGAGACAGAAGAAGCAGCAGAAGAGACAGCTGAGTAAAGAGGCGATTTTCCGTGAAATTTTATATCAAACATGAGACAAGAGGCCGGCTTCGTATCCATCTTGCTCAGAAGAGGATGAGCTACGGGCAGGCAGATACGCTGTTGTATTATCTCGAGAATCTTGATGGAGTGGTTTCTGCCAAGGTATATGAGAGAACCTGTGACGCAGTTGTAAATTATCGGGGCAGCAGAGCTACGGTTATCCGTGGTATCAGCGAATTTCATTATCAGGATGTAGAGGTTCCTTCACAGGTGCTGCAGAGCTCAGGGAGAGCACTGAATGCAGAATATCAGGAGAAGCTGATCTCCAAGGTGATCTGCCATTACGGAAGAAGGCTTTTTCTGCCATATCCGCTGAATGCCATTTATACAACAGCTACTTCCCTGAAATATATCTGGAAGGGAATCGATACACTTCTTCACCGTAAGATCGAGGTGCCGGTCCTGGATGCCACTGCAATTGGAGTGTCTGTATTACGTCAGGACTTTGGTACTGCAGGCTCCATCATGTTCCTGCTTGGGATCGGAGAGATCCTGGAAGAGTGGACGCACAAGAAATCCGTAGGTGATCTTGCAAGAACCATGTCCCTGAATGTTGGCAGGGTATGGCTGAAGAGAGAGGATCAGGAGATCTTGGTAGAGTCCGGAGAGGTCCAGCCGGGAGATGAGGTTGTTGTACGTATGGGTACCGTAATTCCTTTTGACGGAAGTGTTACAGATGGAGAGGCTATGGTCAACCAGGCTTCTCTTACCGGTGAGTCTGTACCTGTATGCAAGAAAGAGGGTAGCGTTGCCTATGCAGGCACTGTTGTGGAGGAAGGTGAGATCACCATCCGCGTAAAGACGGTAGGTGGTTCCAGCCGCTATGACAAGATCGTTACCATGATCGAGGAGTCTGAGAAGCTGAAATCTTCTTTGGAGGGAAAGGCAGAGCATCTGGCAGATAAGCTGGTTCCCTATACTCTTGGAGGAACAGCACTTACATATCTCCTTACCAGAAATGCCACCAAGGCCCTTGCGATCCTGATGGTGGATTTCTCCTGCGCGCTTAAGCTTGCAATGCCGATCTCTGTATTGTCTGCAATCCGTGAGGCCGGTACCCATAAGGCTACAGTTAAGGGCGGTAAATATCTGGAAGCAATGGCTGAGGCAGATACCATCGTATTTGATAAGACAGGAACTCTGACAAAGGCGAAGCCAACCGTTGTGGATGTGGTTCCTTTTGACAACAATGATCCGGAGGAGATGCTGCGTATCGCCGCATGTATGGAAGAGCATTTCCCACACTCCATGGCCAAGGCTGTTGTCAGTGCTGCCAGGAAGAAGCATCTGGCCCATGAGGAGATGCATTCAAAGGTTGAATATGTAGTAGCGCATGGAATTTCCACTACGATCGAAGACCATAAGGCCGTGATCGGAAGCTATCACTTTGTATTTGAAGATGAGAAATGTCTGATCCCGGAGGATGGTAAGGAGAAATTCGACAATATTCCGGAAGAGTATTCCCATCTGTATCTTGCCATTGACGGACGTCTTGCAGCCGTGATCTGTATTGAAGATCCTCTTCGTGAGGAGGCGAAAGCTTCTGTAGAAGCACTGCGCGGGGCAGGGATTTCCAAGATCGTTATGATGACAGGGGACAGTGAGCGTACAGCAGCAGCCATTGCCAGACGTGTGGGAGTGGACGAATATTATTCCGAGGTACTTCCGGAGGATAAGGCCAACTTCATCGAAAAAGAAAAGGCAGCCGGAAGAAAGGTTATCATGGTAGGTGACGGAATCAATGATTCTCCGGCACTTTCCGCAGCCAATGTCGGTATCGCCATCAGTGATGGTGCTGAAATTGCTCGGGAGATCGCAGATATTACTGTAGGTGCAGATGATCTTCAGGAGCTTGTTGTTCTGAAAGAGATCAGCAATGCACTGATGAAGCGTATCAGACGCAATTACCGTTTTATTATTACCTTTAACGCAGGTCTTATCGCCTGTGGCGTTGCAGGTATCCTGCAGCCGACTTCATCCGCACTTCTGCATAATACCTCCACACTGGCAATCAGCCTGAAGAGTATGCAGAATCTGCTTCCATAGAAAAATTTTAACCGAATCAAGTAAGTCCCCTGCAGGATTGCGAATATCCGCTTGACAATAAATATAAAAAGCCGGCCAGGTTATCGAAGAGATATGAACTTCGTACCTGGCCGTTTTTTTAGGCTGCTCAGACGTGGATCGCAGGTATCAGCCTGAAAGTGTAGGTGTATGAAGTAAGTTTTATTCCTGAGGAAAGGGTTCGCTTTCCAACATCAGTCCGTCAGTCATATGATAGCGTTTCTTTTGGGTATCCGAACGGAGAGGCCGGGTATGAAGGCTTCGGTACCTGGAGGGGCTCATATGATAAAATTTTTCGAAGGTATGTGCAAAATGCTGCCGGCTGTTGTATCCGGAAGAAAAGGCAATATCCGTAATGTGCAGAGTACTGTTGCACAGAAGAAAGGCGGCCTGTTCCATACGCTTGCGGTTGATATAGGTATTGATGGTGCAGCCGTTTTTTTCTGTAAAGAGCGCCTGCAGGTAGGATTTGTTGATCCCTGCATATGCGGAGATGGCAGGAATATCAATGTCTTCCAGATAATGCTCGTCAATATAGCGGAGCGCTTTTTTCAGATAGACGATTCCCTGGGTGCTCCGGCTGGAGCGGGCGCAGAATGCAAGCTCTGTAAGCATACGGCTGAAAAGAAGAAAGAAGAGAAATTCTTCCTTTTGTATCTGACCGGAATTTTGTTGTAAAAAGGTGAGCAGATCCTTCAGGCTGTATCCGAAGCTGCGGGAATCCGCGCCGGAGCAGAAGCCCTGGGAGGCTTCCATAAAATTCCAGAACTGGGAAAATCCGGGATCCTTTTTCAGGAGAAGCTCCAGAGCAACCGGACTTTTTTCGGGAGTAAGGGAAAATTCCAGATTCAGGATCGAGCAGGGAAAACCATCCGGAATCTCCAGCCTGTGAGGTACATCCGGCCGGATAAAGATAAATTGCCCGGATTTCAGTGGGAATTCCGTGTCCTGTGTGCCATCCAGGCAGAAAACCCGGCAGGAACCGGAGGTGATATACATGATCTCATAGCTGGAATGTGTGTGATGCTCCATATGATAATAAGGCAGGGAGAGAGCATAAAAAGCAGAAATATGGAAATATCGGGAAGAGTCCTGGAAAATATCTGGCATGAAAAAACCTCCTGAGTATGCTGCGAAGCGGAATGTAAATATTTCAGCTGTAAATTGCGAGTCGGACAGATGCAGATATTCGATTAAATCGCCCTACATGTCTGACTGACTGTACTCTTTACTGTCAGCAAACAGTATATCACGCAAAAATAAATACGACAATATATTGCATTTTTACATTCAGGGGATGATACCTGTCACCTTATAAAAAAACAGATATTATACTGTGATCAGAATCAGAAAAACGGAGGGTATTTTCTATGAGCTATAAAAATGAAAACATGAAAATGATCGAATTACATGAGAATGGCCTGGATATCCAGTTTCGTATCCGGGAAAACGGCGTGGTAGAGCTGGCAGATTTTTCTTCACAGGAAGTAAAAAAAGCAGTCATGGAGCCGAAGGATGATATCTGTTATCCGGCTGTTGAGATCCACAGAAGCGGCACAGGAAGCTTAAACATGCATGCCTACAAAAACAACATCAATCAGTCCTCTGTGGATTTTGTTTATGAGAACCATGAGCTGAAGGCACAGGCCGGCGGAAAAGAGCTAGAGATCGTAATGATTTCCCCGGAAAAGCTGAAGGCAGTATATCATATGCGCCTGTTTGATGGAGTGCCGGCAGTACAGACTTGGACAGAGATCATCAACGAGGGAAGCGAGGATCAGGGGCTGACCTATGTTTCTTCTTTTATGTATCAGGGAATTTCCAGAGGCGGCGAGAAGCCTTATTATAAAAAAACAGATATCTATGTGCCGTTTAACAGCTGGTGCTGTGAGGCACAGTGGCAGAAATACGATGCAGAAACGCTGAATTTAAACGGAATGGTCGTAGATGGCTTCAATCATCAGGGATATGGCCTGAACCGTTATTGTTACAGTGGAAAGGGCACCTGGTCTACCTGTGAGTATCTTCCCATGGGAATTGCCGAGGACAGAGAAACAGGGGAGACGTATATTTTCCAGATTGAAAGCTCCGGACAGTGGCTGGCAGAATATGGCTCTGCACAGGGCGGAAATCTGTATCTTGCCTTAAGCGGCGCCACAGAGCAGGAGCATGGCTGGTATAAGAATCTGAAACCGGGAGAAAGCTTTACAACCGTTCCGGCAGGGGCAGCGGTTGTAAAAGGTGGCCTGAATCCGGCAGCAGCGGCACTGACCAGATATCGGAGAAAAGTACGCAGACCGAATACGGACGATGAGAAGCTGAACGTGGTATTTAATGATTATATGAACTGCCTGATGGGAGACCCTACAACGGAGCGGGAGCTTTCCATCATTGACAAGGCAGCAGAGCTCGGATGCGAATATTACTGCCTGGATGCAGGCTGGTATGACGACGGATTCTGGTGGGACCGTGTCGGGGAATGGAAAGAAGCATCCGGAAGATTCCCCAATGGTCTGAAAGAAGTCTGCGATCATGCACACAGTAAAGGCCTGAAAATGGGACTCTGGCTGGAAATCGAGGTTATGGGAGTTGCCTGCGAACTGGCAAACAAGCTTCCGGATGACTGGTTTGTCTGTCGTCATGGAAAACGCCACATTGACAATAAACGCTATATGCTGGATTTCCGCAATCCGGAGGTACGGAAATATTGCCGTGATGTAGTAGACAGGCTGATCAATGATTATGGTGTAGAGTACTTTAAAGTGGACTATAACGTAACCATGGGATATGGAAGTGATCTGAACAGTGACAGCTGTGCAGATGCCATCCGTGAGCATTATGAATGTCTTCACCAGTGGTATGAGGAAATCTTCCGGGATCATCCGGAGCTTGTTGTGGAGAACTGCGGTTCCGGCGGACAGCGTATGGATTATGGTATGCTGAAGATCTTAAGCCTGCAGTCTACCAGTGATCAGACAGATTATCTCTACAATGCCAATATCGCTGCCAATGTAGCCAGTGCGGTAACTCCGGAGCAGGGTGGTATGTGGGTATATCCGTATGAGGATGAAGAAGAGCATGTGATCTACAATGTAGTAAATGGTATGCTTCTCCGCCCATATATCAGCGGTATGGTATGGAAGCTGGGCGAAAATTCCATGAACCGTATGAAGGAGGGAATCTCCCTGTATAAGGAGATCCGTGAGGAAGTCCGTGACGGCGTGCCGTTCTTCCCGCTTGGTTTTGGAAATCTGAAATCTGAAGTTCTTGCTTACGGAGTGAAAGCAGAGAAGAATACCTATCTTTCGGTATGGACACCGGGAACAACAGAAGCAGTGATCCCGCTGGAAAATGCAGAGCAGGTCCGCAGAGTATCCGTGATCTATCCGAAGGAAGAGATGTGCGGATATAAGATCGAAAATGGAAATCTTGTAGTGAAGATGCCACAGGAAAAAGCGGCCAGACTGTTTAAGATCGAGATGAAATAGAAAAGCGTGAAAGACTGTAAGTTTGACGAAGAGGCGTGGGCAAAAATAAAAGAGCGCCGGCATTTTTGCCAGAAAGCTCATCAGTCTGAATGAAGTTGTAAAGATCCCGGCTGTGTACCTGAATTATAAGAAATACAGATGGGTGAAGGATCTGACAGTGAAAAGCGAATAGAAACAGAAAACAGCAGAGCTGTATGTCCCGGGATTACAGGGAATATACAATTCTGCTGTTTTATTTTATGAGATTATCTGTTTTCCGCAAGATATTCTTCTGTAAGAGCAACCGCATCGGTGATACACTGCGGGCAGCTGCAGAGAACCTTGCCTGTCTCTACACCTTTTAATTCACGGCAGATACAGGAACCGTTTTTTTCTTTGAATTTCTGGATATAGGTGCGGAGCTTTTTGTAAGTGTCACCTTTGGAGCCGGAACCTTCTTCGGTATTTCCGCGGCTGTTGGAAAGTCCGATGATCATAGCCATACCGGAAAGAGCACCGCACATTTCCATAACACCCATTCCAAGGCCGAAGCCCTCGGCAATACGGAACATCTCGTTTTCATCGATGCCAAATTCCTGGCAGAAAGAACAGGCAACTGCCTGTGCACAGTTACAGCCATTCTCGTGTAATTTTGTAGCGTGTTCAGCTTTTGTACTCATGATTTCTTATCCTCCTGATTTCAGATCGCAAGCATATTTTTGATCGCTTCCATATAGATCAGTACTGCTTCTTCCATGCCGGAGACCAGGATAAATTCATCGGCTCCGTGGATACGGTAGTCAATTCCCTCTTTTTCAGGTCCGAAGGCTATGATGTTTTTGAGGGATTTTGCGTAAGTGCCGCCTCCGATGACCATTGGTTTGTGTTCGGTATCGCCGGTCACATCTGTGTAAGCTTTGTAAAGAGCATTTACCAGCGGAGATTCTCTTGGGAAGAATAACGGAGCAACAACCTTTATGATCTCAATACGACCGTTTTTATCTTCCAGTCTGTCCTGGCACATTTTGCGGATATCGGTCTCATTAAGAGTTACCGGAACACGGATATCGATGGTACAGGAAATGACACCGTTTTCTGTTTTTACGATTCCGTTGCATAACGTCAGATCGCCGTATTCATCTGCAAATTTCAGACCAATGCCGGAGCCGTCACATGCAGTGCCGATATGGGAGTTATAGAATTCCACAAAGTCATCTTCAAAGCCTGCTTTTGCCAGACATTCAAAGGTTACTCCTGCAGCATTGACACCGAGATGGGGAGTGCTGGCATGAGCCGGAATACCTTTGGCGTAGATGGTGAGCTCACCATTTTCTTCGGTTACCTTATATTCCTGGAGCTTCGTCCGGGAAAGTGCGGATTCCAGCTTTTTCTTCAGACCGTCCTCATCGGGAACAACGGTTGTACAGGTGTCACACATTGCATTGGATACAAAACCGCCGTTCATGGAGATGATCCGGGTGTTTTTTGAGCAGGCGATCATGGCAAGCTGACCTTTTTCACCGTGGATACACGGGAAGCTGGCATCCGGTGTGAAACCGCAGGAAAGCTCTTCTGCTACCTGATTGTAGTGATCCATACATCTGGAACCTGTTTCCTCGTTGCAGCCCATGATCAGGCGGACTCTTTTGTTCAGCTTCACGCCGTGGTCGCGGAGAAGCTTCATGGCATAGAGCGCTTCCAGGATAGGGCCTTTGTCATCAGTGGTCCCGCGGCCGTATACATGATCGTCTTCACGGGTAAGGCGGAACGGATCGTAGGTCCAGTCTCCGCCTACAGGAACGATATCCAGATGACCGGCGATGCCGACGATCTCATCGCCCTCACCCATTTCGGCATAACCGCAGTAGTTATTCAGGTTTACGGTTTTAAAGCCAAGCTCTTCGGCAATCTTCAGTCCCTCTTCCAGGGCTTTTGCAGGACCCTCACCAAATGGCTTTCCCTCGGAAGGGGTACCGAGCTGGGAGTCAATGGCAACCAGTCTGCCAAGATTTGTGAGCATTTCTTCTGATAATGCGTGGATTTCCTCTTTAATATCCATATTGATTTCCTCCTGTTTACAGCGTTCCGGAAAGTGACAGGATGGAACGCTGATGTTATGAGCTCTATTATAGCATAGATTGTAATGAATGGCAGAGTGGATTTTTACCTGTTGAAGACGTACCGATCCATTCGACGGAAGGCTTCTTCTATGCGGGAACGGGGTGAGGCCAGATTCATTCTCAGGTGACAGGGACCGAAAAACATCCTGCCGTCCTGGACGGCAACGCCGACATCCCAGCAGGCTTTTTCCACATCTTCGATTGTTTTGCCATGGGCAGTACACCAGCCGGTGCAGTCGGCAAAGAGCATGTAGGTGCCTTCCGGTCTGGAAACGTTGACACCCTTAAAGTGCCGGTCAATGTAATCACAGGCAAAGCTTACATTTCCGCTTAGTACTTCGCATAGTTCATCGGTCCATTCATAGCCTTCAGGCTGATAAGCGCCAAGCAGAGCGTGCATGGACAGAACATTCATCATATTATAATGGCTCAGACTGGACTCCTTCAAAATACGATCCCGCCACCAGCTGTTGTATACAATGTGATAGCTGCCAACAAGTCCTGCCAGATTAAAGGTTTTGGATGGAGCGTAGAAGGCCGCTGTACGCTGGCGGGCATCTTCGCTGATGGACTGGCTGGGGATATGCTTATGGCCATTCAGGATGAGGTCAGACCAGATCTCGTCTGAGATGACATAGACATCATATTTTCGGTACAGCTCCATGGCTTTTTCCAGCTCCCAACGTTCCCACACGCGTCCGCAGGGATTGTGTGGATTGCAGAGAATGGCAGCGTGGATCTTCTTTTCACGGAGTTGTTTTTCCATGTCTGCATAATCCATTCTCCATATGCCGTTTTCATCCCTTACCAGCGGAGAATGTACGGCCTCGTAGCCGTTGTTTTTCAGGCTTGAGGTGAAGCCTATGTATGTCGGGCTGTGGACCAGGACGTTATCACCGCGGGAGCAGATGCAGTTCAGTGCACTGATAACTCCGCCCAGAACGCCATTTTCGTAGCCAATGTGCCTGGGCTTCAGACCGGTGACACCGTGGCGTGTTTCCTGCCAGCGGATGATGGCTTTATAATATTCCGGCGGGGCTTCGAAGTAACCGAAGGCCGGGTGACTGGCCCGTTCGATGATCGCCTGCTGTATGGTAGGTACAGTAGGAAAGTTCATGTCTGCTACCCACATCGGGATGGCATCGAAGCCCTCCTTCGGCGGGGCAGGAGAGAAACCATCGCCCTTCAGGCCGTCTACTGCAATGGAATCTCTGCCATGCCGGTCAATGATGGAAGTGAAGTCGTATTTCATATGAATGCTCCGTTACTGAAAACTTATAAAAAGTTATAAACTTCTATGTTTCATTCCTACTTCA
>OGPW01001464.1_pt1 | contig 15894 bp, 13 predicted proteins | sample 1553061 | NCBI WGS metagenome assembly OGPW01 (sample SAMEA2580292, study PRJEB22360) | human gut metagenome | biome: human gut; feature: human-associated habitat; material: faeces | place: Denmark | collected 2008/2010
CTCGTGCCGGGGGGGGGCGCCCCCCTGAAACCCCGCCTTACCCAATGCAGGAACCCACCGCCGAGAGCACCCACAGCACGAGCACCAGCACGATGACCCCCGCCGAAACGGCCCCGATCAGGTAGGCCGAAGCCTGGGAGCCGGCAAAAACTAGGGCGCTTTCCACGGCACCATCGGCCGCACCCCCCATCACGTCGAAGATGAAACCGACGATTTGCAGCACGCCGACAACCAGACCGGCGAAGATGAGCCCCACCGATGTGGTGTTGGAAAGACCCGCGAGGAACAGCTCCTTGTTAGTGAGACCGTACTCGTAGGTAACGCGGCCGGTATCCTGAGCAGGGCCGGCGAACACGCCGCCCACTTGGTTCCATGCCTCGGCGCCCACATCGAGCACGTTGCCCGCGGCGGCCGGGCTCGGCACGTTGCCGGCAAAGGTCGCCGCCCCCTGGGCCATAGCCGCAATGCCGGCCCCCACCGACTGCGGAATCGGGTCGCCCGCACCCGCCATGCCCGTCGCGGTCGCACTCGCTGCACCCGCCATGCCCGACGCAACGGCAGCCTGAGCGGCCAGAGCGTTCTTGCGGTTGTAGAGCTCGGCGCGCAGCCACTCGGCCTGGGCCTTGGTGACGTAGGGCACCACGACGGCCTTGTTCGCCGCGCCTCCGGCCGTGTCGATGGAAACCGTACACACGCCGAACAATCGCTGAAGGAGCGTCGCCCGCTGGTCCACGGACTGCACGCGCTGGTAGGGCACGTGCACCTGCTTCTTGTTGAAGATGCCGGAGCACAGCGTGAATTCGTCGGGGCCGACGGTGAAGTACAGATGCTTGTAGCCAACGACGCGCAGCCCGGCGACGATGCCAAACGTAAGAAGGATGACCACCAGCGTGCCGATGCCGGCCACCGCCATGATGAACCCGGCCTCGGCGCCCATGCCCTCTTCGGCAACGAGCCCAATGATGGTGGAGAAGTTCGCCACCACAACGCATACGGCAATGATGAAGATCGTGCGCACGCTTTCGAGCCAGATGTAGCTGTGGTGCACATGGTGGCGCGGCAGCTCAGTCGATGGGGCAGCCGCCGCAGGGGGCATCGGCGCGGGCGCCGGGGCCGGCGGGTTCGGCATGGGCGCGGGCGCCTGCGGGGGCACGTTCGGTGCGCTCATTTAGACGTCCTCTCGGGCCAGACGCGCCAGCTCGGCGGCACGGTCGCGCAGCACGTCGGCCTCTTCGATGCCGAGGCCGGGAATCTCGTGTTCGCCGGCGGCTGTGGCCACGGTGACGCTGGACAGCCCGAAGGCGCGCAGGATGGGTCCTTGGCGCGTGTCAGTGTTCTGTACGCGGATGAACGGAATGACGAAGCGCTTGCGCCAGAAGATGCCGCGAGCAATATCCAGGTAATCCAGCGTAAGCTCGTAGCGCCAACGAGCATAGCGAATGGGCGGCAGCACCACCACGCACAGCACAAGCAGCGCCGCGAACACAATGGCCACGATTAGAGCCACCACGCCAGCCCACGCTTCTTCCGGTGCCACCAGCGCTATGATAGCGAAGGGCAGAAAGCAGCACAGGAACGAGACCGCGATCCAAATGGCATCATTAATGCGCCAGACGCTCTTGATGCGCGGGTTCAGTTGGTTGGCGGGCATCTCTCGCATAGCTGAATCCTTCCTCGTTCGGGCGGAGCTCTTCAGCCGGCCCTTCTTCCAAGCGACTCCCCACAAGCCGCCAAATTCAGACGGCCTCGCGAAGGCCGCCACGTTTTCCCGACCATACTACCCCACTTTTCGCCTTCGCGACGAAACCTTAGGGATTCTTAAGGAAGAAAAATGCGCATGATTCCCCTCTTCCCCCATCGTGCCCCCGCAAGATTTACGCATTTGCGCTCTTTTTGCGCGACGGATAACGCAGAGTTCGTGCAAATGCGCAGATCTCGCATTCTTCCCTGTGCAGATTCGTAATTTTTGAAGTAAGGAGCAGGAAGGGGCCGCCCTTCCTCCGAAGCGACCGGCCCCGACGTGTTGCGAGCCCGGGGAGGGGGATCCCGGGCTCGCAAATGAGTGTCCTTGGCGCCCGGGGGGGATAGGCGCGTGCGGAGGAGAGAAGAGGAGAGGGGGGGTTCGTATCTCCCGCTCTGTCGAAATCTATTATAGCGATGAGTTATTCTATGTCAAGAATAATCTTTGAGAAAAATAATGGCCCCTGGGAGGCCATTATCTGAAAAGGCATCGGGGACATGCCGAACGCTACTTGCGGCAGCCGCGGCCCTTGCCATGACGATAGTGGCGACCATGCTTGCGCTCACCGCGGGCGCCCATGTCCTTGCACTGGTGGATGATCTTCTCCGTGAGAACGTTCAACGACTCGATCTCCTCGGGCGTCAGGGTCGACAGAATGCGATCGGCCACCTCGGACTGCGCGGCGCAGCGCTTCTCGGCCAGCGCATCGCCTTCAGGCGTAATGCGCACGGTATAAGCGCGCTGGCCTCATATTCCGAGCTCGGCGTAGAGCTCCTCGCGGCGCACCTTGCCCTCCACCGCCGCGGCCACGTCTTCGGAGCGGCCGTCGGCCAGCAGAGCGCCGATGAGGGCGCCAAGCCGGGCCTCGCCTTCCTCCCGGCCCTCCTCGCGACCTTCCTCTCGGCCTTCCTCACGGCCCTCCTCGCGCGCCCGGCGGCAGCGCATCTCGGTCTCCTGCTCGTAGGTAAGCACGCGGTCCACCCACTCCCTGTCCTCGTTGAACACGCCGACCAGGGCGTCGATCTCCGACGACAGGGGCCCTTCGGCCTCCCCGGTCCGGAGGTATCGTAGCACATCCCGCAGCCCGGGGTCGGCGGAGGCCTCCCACGCCGAGGCGTTCAACACCACCCAGGGGGAGTCGTCACCCACGGCGAGGTCGGGATGGGCCCCACACCGGCGCTCGATCATGTAGACGGGCTCGCCTTTGCCGTAGGTGTCGTGGCGGCAGAAGAAATGACGCGGGAATGTCCCGATCCGTTCCCCGCGCCGACCGAGACGGAGTCGCAATGCCGCAAGGAGGCACCATTGGCGACGAACAGCCTTAAAATTGCGCAGAATCACGAGTTATCAGCGTCTGCTCACACATTCGCACCCTTTCTTTGTACATTGTTCGTTAATTTCGTCCGCATTTTTCTTCTGCTGACGCTTATAACTCAAGATCTCAGGCAAATTCCGCCCATTCGCTTACTATCGAGCGGTCGAGCACGCCTTCCGAGTAAAACTGGTAACCAACTTACGGTTGCGTAAGGTTGGAAGTTGCTGGGGGCGGGGACGGCGCGCGGGCTTACAATGGGCTGCGATGCTTGCCGTCGCGCCTGAGCGCCCGAACCTCGCGCCCGCGCTACCGCGCCCGAGCCTTGCGCGCGAGCCCCACGTCCGAACCTCGCGCCTGGGCCTTATGCCCGAGCGCCACGCCCTGCGCGGACGGCACCTGTGAACACCGCCGAAAGAGAGGCAGCCATGGCCCAGCGCATTTACCTCATCGAAGACGATACCGCCCTGCGCACGGAGCTGGCCCACGTGCTGGAGCTTTCCGGCTACGCCGTGGCGGCCTACGAGGGCACCTGGGGCGACACCGCGGCCCGTGCCCTCGCTGCCGAGCCCGACTGCATCGTGCTCGATTTGAAGCTGCCCGGCGCCGACGGGCATTCCATTTGCCGCGACATCCGGGCCAAAAGCTCGGTGCCCATCCTCATGCTCACCTCTTCGGAAAGCGAGTTCGACGAGGTGATGGCTATGAACCTGGGGGCCGACGATTACGTGACCAAGCCCTATCGGCCCGCCGTGCTGCTCGCGCATCTGCAGGCGCTACTGCGGCGCAGCGCGAGTCCCGCCGCCGGTATGACGATCCTTCACAAAGGCGTGACGTTGAACATGGGCGCCGGCACCGTGGAATTCCGAGGACGCACCGCCGAGCTCACGCGCAACGAGCTGCGCATCCTGCAGACGCTCATGCGCAACCCCGGCGTGGTGGTACCCCGCAGCGAGATCATGTGCGCCCTGTGGGAATCCGACGCCTTCATCGACGACAACACGCTGACGGTGAACGTGAACCGCCTACGCAAGACGCTGGGAGCTTTGGGCGTGCCGGAGGACTTCCTCACTACCCGCCGCGGCGTCGGGTACGCCGTATGAGCGGGCACGGCACAGGCGAGGCGGATACGCCCATCGCCCCCTTCACGCCGGCCACCTACGTGCGCGACAACGTCATCGGTCTGGCGGCGTTTCTGCTGGCCCTTGCAAGCACCGTGCTCATTCTGCCGGCCCTCGGCGTGAACTCGGCGGGCACGCTGCTCGTCGCCGACGTCCTCACGCTCATCGCGCTGGGCGCCGGCTTTCTGGACTACCGCCGCAAGGCCGCTTTCTACCACGAATTGCACCACCTTACCGGGCAGCTGCGCCAAGCTTGCGTGCTTCCCTCCCTCATCGCCGAGCCGCCCTTTCTGGACGGGAAGATCGCCTACGATACGGCCTCGCGCCTCGCACAGCTTTCAGCCGAGGAGACGGCAGCCCTGCGCGACAATGAGGCTGCCTACCGCCGTTACGTGGAACTGTGGATCCACGAGATCAAGACGCCCATCGCCGCCATCAAGCTCATGCTGGCCAACAACCCGGGCCCCGAATCCGCCAAAGTGGCCCGCGAGCTGGAGCGCATCGAAGCCCAGGTGGATCAGGCCCTCTACTACGCGCGATCCACCTCGGTCGAGCGCGACTACGCCATCCGTGAGGTGAATTTGGCCGACGCGGCGCGGGAGGCTTGCAAGCGCCACAGCCGGTTCCTCATCGAGAAGGGCTGCACCCCTGCCTTCGACATTCCGGATGCCATGACGGTGCTGGCCGACGAGCCCTGGCTCGTGTTCATCTTGGGGCAGGTGATCGTAAACGCGGCGAAGTACGGCGCCACCACGCTTACGTTTACCGCCCGCGAAGAGGAGCCCGGCACCTCCCGCGGCCGCACAGTACTTGAGGTGCGCGATAACGGCTGCGGCATTCCCGCCGCCGACGTGCCCCGCGTCTTCGAGCGCGGTTTCACCGGTCAGGTCGGCCGCGCCCACGGTTCGGCCACGGGCATGGGCCTTTACCTGGTGGCGAGCCTGTGCGCCTCCATGGGCCTGCATGTGGGCCTCGCCAGCGAGGAGGGCACCGGCACCCGCGTCATCCTCACCTTCCCCCACGACCGCACCCGCAAGGAACTCTTCGGCGCTTAGAAGAGGCGGCCAGGTAGAAACAGGTAGAAACCTGCGCAACCTAACACATTCGTAAGTCAACCGTAAGTCCGATCGATGGAACCATACACACCTCCTCTTTAGGATGAAATCAAGCTCGCGATCCGTCAAATGCAGGAGGCGGATACGGGGCGTTCCGACCGAGCGAGTTCCGCAGATGGTATCGAAGGCGATACGCGAAAGGGAGCAAACACCCCCGACACCTTCGATACCAGCGAGGACTGTCTGAGCGAATCGGAATGCCGCGTAGCCGCCTCCGGAGGGATGAAGCAATCCATCAAACCGTCTCCGAACAGGCGGAACGCGAGCCGCACATCCGAGAGAAAGGACTGTCGTGAACACTGCAGGGAAAATCATCCTGACGCTTGCTATCATCGGGGCCGTGGGAGCCTTCATCTCCCACCAGCTGCCCAAAACCGAGAGGAGCTACTAATGGCCGAAGTGTACACCGAACCCACCCCCTCGGCCTTCGGCCCGCGTCCGACCGATCCTGGCACGCCTGTGCCCCTCGATGGCGACGGCACGACGACCCTCGACGGCATCGCCGCCGCTTTCTCCCGCGAGAACTACGTGGCCGGCGCCGCCTCCGCGGCCAGCGCCGGCGGAAGGGGCGCCCACACCGCCCATGGCGCCCACCGCGCAGCCGACCCAACCCACGCTTCTCAAGCCGGCCACCCCGTCAACGCAGGCTCCCCAATCCTCTCCGTGCGCTCCATCGAGAAGGTCTTCGGCAGCCGCGACTCGGTCACCCACGCGCTGGCCGGCGTCAGCTTCGACGTGGCCGCCGGCGAGTTCGTCGGCATCATGGGTCCCTCGGGCTCTGGCAAAACAACGCTTCTGAACTGCGTCTCTACCATCGATACGGTCACGAGCGGGCACATCATCGTGGGCGGCCGCGATATCACCGGCATGTCGAAGCGCCAGTTGGCGAAGTTCCGCCGCGACGACCTCGGCTTCATCTTCCAAGACTCGAACCTGCTGGACACGCTCACCGGCTTCGAGAACATCTCGCTGGCCCTCACCATCAAGGGCGAGCCGGCCCGCGCCATTCCCGGCAAGGTGAACGCCATGGCCGCGCGCCTCGGTGTGGATGGCGTGCTGCAGAAGTACCCCTACCAGATGTCCGGCGGCCAGAAGCAGCGCGTGGCCGCGGCCCGTGCCATGGTCACCGACCCGAAGCTCATTTTAGCCGACGAGCCCACCGGCGCCCTCGATTCCCGTGCCGCCACGGTGATGCTGGAGATCATGGAGATGATGAACACCCAGATGGGCGCCACCATCATGATGGTCACCCACGACGCCTTCGCCGCCAGCTACACCAGCCGCGTGCTGTTTATCAAGGACGGCGCCGTGTTCAACGAGCTGCGTCGGGGCGATGAGAGCCGCGACGCGTTCTTCGCTCGCATCATGGAGGTCGTGTCGTTCCTCGGCGGGGAGGCCGGCCATGTATCTTAAGCTCGCCCTGCGCAACATCCGCCGATCGGTGCGCGACTACGCCGTCTACTTCATCACGCTGCTGTTCGGTGTGGCGGTGTTCTACGCGTTCAACTCCATCGGCAGCCAGCAGATCCTCTTCGATATGGAAACCTCGGCCTCGCGCAGCGTGTTCGATTCCACCACCTACATCCTGGGCATGTTCTCCGTGGTGGTGGCCTGCGTGCTGGGCTTCCTCATTCTGTACGCCAACCAGTTCCTCATCCGCCGCCGCAAGCGGGAGTTCGGCACCTACCTGGTGCTGGGCATGACGCCGGGCCATGTGTCGCGCATCGTGCTGTACGAGACGGTGCTCGTGGGGCTGCTTTCCCTGGCCGTGGGCCTCATCTGCGGCGTGCTGCTCTCCCAGGGACTGTCGTTTTTCACCGCCGCGCTGTTCGGCACGACGATGACCAACTACCAGTTCGTGTTCTCCCCCGACGCCTTCCTCGTCACGCTCGCCTGCTTCGCTGCCATTTACGTGGTGGTGGCCGCCTTCAACACCATCACCGTGAGCCGCTGCAAGCTCATCGACCTCATCCGCGCCGGCGAGAAGAACGAGCGCGCCGGCGTGCGCAACCCGTGGGTCTGCCTCGTGGGGTTCGTCTCAGCGGTGGCTATCCTCGTCTATGCCTACGAGCAGCTCATCGAAAACGGTCTGGTGATGCTGGACCAGCCCGAGTTCATCCGCGCCACCATCGCCATGCTCGTGGGATCGCTGCTGTTCTTCTGGTCGCTCGCCGGCTTCGCCATTGCCGTGCTCACGCGGCTGCGCGGCGTGTACCTGCGCAAGCTGAACCTGTTCACCGTGCGCCAGATCGCTAGCAAGGTGAACACAGCGTTTTTGTCGCTATGGGCCGTGTGCGTTCTGCTGTTCTTCTCCATCACCGTGTTCTCCTCGGGCATGGGGCTCGTGGAGGTGTTCGTTGGCGGCACTGAGGCGGCGAACCCCTACTCCGCCACCCTGGAGGCGGCCGTGTGGTACGGACCCGACGGGTCGAAGACCTCCTCGTCGGGCAACCCGCTTGAGCGCCGCGCCGAGATGGAGGCCGAGGCACCGGAGCGCCTGTCCCAGGCGGAAGCTTACAACTGGGATATGGCCGCCGCCCTGCAAGAGGCCGCACCGGAGCTGTGGGCCGAGACCGTAGGTGCCTTCGCCCAGGTGAGCGCCTATTCAGCCCCGGATATGACCTACGACCCCCTCGTTGCCGCTGCCGAGGCCACCGGCGTTGATCCGTCGACACTGCGCTTGGACGACTTGGGCTCCGTACGCACAACGCATCTCACCGTGGTATCGCTCTCCGACTTCAACGGCGCCCGCGCCCTACAAGGCCAGGATCCCGTGGAACTGGCAGCGGGCACCTGCGCCTTGGCGAACAACATGGACATGGTGACGCCCTTGGCCCAGGCCGTGCTGGATGCGGCTCCCACGGTGACCATCGCCGGCACCGACTACGCGCTGGCCGGCCCTCTGTACGACACGCAGCTGGAGGACAACGCCATGGCGGCCACGGCCCTGGTCGTCATCACCCCCGACGAGGCCGTGGAAGCCCTGCGCGCAGAGGGCTGCATTCCCGACACCCAGTACCTGAACGTGATGTACGCCGACAACGGCAAGACCGCCGGCGAGAACGACGCGGCCTTGGACGACATCGTGGCCGCGCTGCAGCCGCGGGACATGGGCGGCGCGTAGTCGGGCCCGCGGGCCGCCCCCCACCCCTACGCGAGCCTCTTGTGGCCGGTCACGCGCATTCTCACGGCGAACGAAATGCTCTCCCAGTCTGCCGGGCTGCGCCTCATGATCACGTACCTGGCACTTTACATCGGCTTCGTCTTCCTCATTTCCACGGCAGCCATTTTGGCCATCCAGCAGCTCTCCCAAGCGTCCGATTCGACACCGCGCTACCGCATCCTGTGGAAGCTCGGCTGCGACCGAGGCATGATCTATCGGTCGCTGCTCGCCCAAGTGCTCGTGTACTTCCTCGTGCCGCTGGGGCTGGCGGTATGCCATTCCGTCTGCGCCATCGGCGTACTGTCCGATTCCCTGCTGGACGCCATTGGCGTGTCCTCGGTCGGCCCCATCATGATGGCCGCTGGCCTCACGCTGGTCATTTACGGCGGCTACATGCTGGTGACCTACCTTGCCGCCCGCGGCATCGTGAAGGGCTCGCTGCAACAGGGATAGCCCCCAGTCTCCTTCCACCATAACCCCGCATGCTTTGTCCCGTAGGGGCTGGCCTTGGTCAGCCCTCCTCGACCGAGGTGATCTCGCCAGTCGAGAGGGGCGACCAAGGTCGCCCCCTACGGGGAGGGGCAGGGAAGCGGCAGAGCGCGCTATAATAAGGGCAATCATTTTCCGAGAAAGGACGCTCATGGAATACCAGCAGCTGCAGGATGAGATCAAAGCGGCCATGAAGGCGCGCGACAACCATCGGCGCGACATTCTGCGCCAGGTGCACACCGAGCTTAAGGCCATCGAGGTAAACGAGCGGCGCGAGGTGACCGAGGCCGACGTGGACGCCATGCTCAAGCGCACCATCAAGCAGACGAAGGAGACACTCGACGGCTCCATCAAAGCGGGGAACAACCAAGAGCGCACCGACACCCTCACCGAGCAGGTGGCCATCCTGGAGGAGTACCTGCCGAAGCAGGTGGAAGGCGACGAGCTGGCGGCGCTCATTGAGGAAGTGCTCGCTAACACGGGCGCTTCCACGAAGAAGGACATGGGCCGCGTCATGGGCGAGCTCACCAAGCGCACCGGCGGCAACTTCGACAAGGCAGCCGCCGCCAAGGAGCTCGGCAGTAAGCTGGGCTAGCGGCAACCGGCAGAGCGTTCCTGCGACCTCAAAGGCCTCCCGCAACTGGGAGGCCTTTCTTCGCTAAATGAGTTAAAGCGACCTAAAACTTTTAGAGCAACCTAAAAGAGTTAAAAGGAAAGTTGCACTCATTGAGTGCAGAATATGCTAAAATATTGCACTCAATGAGTGCAATATTGAAAGAGGCACCCGTGGATCAGCTCTATGAAAATATGTATCGACTGCTCGCTAGCACGCCGAACCAATTTGTTCGGTATCTCTACCCGCATATTCATTGGGAGAGCCGCATGCTCGGCATTGTCGGCCCTCGCGGCGTGGGCAAGACGACCCTTCTCCTTCAGCACATCCTCAACAGCGACCAGACAAATGAGTCCCTCTTCGTATTTGCCGACAGCATGTACTTCTCGGAGCACACGCTCTTCGATACCGCCGAGGCTTTCTCGAAAAACGGCGGCACCTTTCTCTATATCGACGAGGTGCACAAATACGAAGGGTGGTCACGCGAACTGAAAGCGATCTACGATTCCTTCCCCCACCTGCACGTGCGCTTCACCGGTTCCTCGGTGCTCGACATCGAAAAAGGCGAGGCAGACCTCAGCCGTCGGGCACCCAAGTACCACCTGCAGGGCCTCTCCTTCCGAGAGTTTCTCGCCATGCGCCACAACATCAGCTGCGAGCCCTACACGCTCGAGGAGATACTCGCCCACAAGGCCGCAATCCCAGAAGTCGAGCACCCCCTTCCCCTTTTCAGAGAATACCTCGCAAGCGGCTACTACCCGTTTGGAAGCGATCCCGAATTCGAGATCGAACTCGGCCAGGTGATCATGCGCACCTTGGAAGTGGACATACCGCAATTCGCCAACATGAACGCCGCGACCGGCCGCAAACTCAAACGTCTGATGGCCCTCATAAGCACCATGGCCCCCTTCAAGCCGAGCATGGCGAGCATTGCCGGCAAGATCGAGGTGAGCCGCAACAATCTTGAGGACTACTTCATGTTCATGGAGAAAGCGGGGATGATAGCCCGGCTCAGGCAATCCGGCTCGTCCATCAACCTTCTCGGTAAAGTTGAGAAAGTGTATCTGGACAATCCCAACATCCTCATGAACCTCGGCGACGAGAGCTCCGACCGAGGGACGATTCGCGAGACCTTCTTCTTCAACCAAATGCGCGTCAACCACCTGGTGACAGCATCCCCCGTATCCGATTTCGAAATCGACGGCATCACCTTCGAGGTGGGCGGCAAGAGCAAAGGTTTCGATCAGCTGCAGAATGCGGAGAAGGGATATGTGGTCAAGGACGACATCGAGTACGGCTTCGCCAACGTCGTGCCGCTGTGGGCCTTCGGCCTCAACTATTAGGCAGCTCAGACACGGTGCCTGACAAGGTAGCCGCCGTCAAAGATCTCGGCAGCAAGCTGAGCTAGGCCGCATCTAAGCCGCGCACCATCTCCGAACGCAAGGAAGGCCTCCCGCTGGGGAGGCCTTCTCAGTTGTGACATTTTGCGGGAAGCTGAGTCCGTTCGGACAGCCTGTCCGTCAAAGCTAGGACGCGCGCCGCACGGGCACGCGCCCCATCTGCTTCTAGAAGAACGGGTAGATGGAGATGCCGGTCATGTAGAACACGACGCGCAGGGCGAGCGCGCTCACGAGCACGCAGGCCACGCAGACCGCGCCCCACACCTTCCAATCCTTCTTCGCCTTGCCGACGAAGGCGCCGGCCACGCCGCACGCCGCGGCGATGAGCGCGACCACCGAGAAGGGCAGCGAGGCGCCGGAGAGGGGCTCGGTGACGCCCGTCGGAGCGATGTCCATGGTGGGCTGGGTCGGGTCGAACCAGAAGTCCACCTGGGTGTAGGCGCCCACCGTCGCCTGCATAGCGACGAGGTAGGCCACCACAAGCACCACGTTCACGATCTGGCCGATGACGTTCACCTTGGCGGTATAGTCGAGCGACTCGTCCTTCACGGCGCACAGCACCGCCATGGTGGCCGGGCCGAAGCCGCAAGCCGCGCCCAGAAGCGAGCCGATCTGCAGCACGGAATCCCAGGCGGGCAGCGAGGCCATCATGTAGGAGTGGCCCATGACGGCGACGAGCACCACGGCCAGCACTAGGCCGACCGCTGCGAGCCAAGCGGGCACCTTGGCCTCGTCGCCTCCGCGACGCAGGTACACGAAGTACACCACCATGACCACCGCGAGCACCACGATGGCGATGAGCTCCTGGGTGATGCCGCTGCTCAGGTGGCCGAAGCCGTTGAAGATGCGCTCCCAGTGCTCAAGATGGAAGAACACCGCGATGCCGCCCACGACCAGCAGCACGGCCGAGGTGATGAGCGCCGGCATCTGGGCGCGGGTGCCCTGCCCGCGCAGCGCGTAGAGGCACTGCGCACCGAACACGCCCGCCGCCCAAGCGAGCAGCGTCGTGAACAGAATAAGAGGCCATTGTAATTCCATAATCAATTCCTAACTAATCATAGGTATGCCCAAGGAAGTCAGCGAGGGTCCGACAGGCGCCTGGAATTGCCCCGCCTTCGCGCCAAGTTGGCTTTGGCCAACGCCGTGCGCGAAACAAGGGGCAAGGCCAGGTGCCTGTCGGAGCCGCAGCGTCGAGCGGTCCGACGGCGCGTTAGCGCCGCCGGAACCTCGTTACTCCTCTCCTTGCCACTTGCGATTGCGCAGGATGTAGCAATGCTTCGGGCCGTTGCCCGTGTCGGTCAGATGGTACACATCGGCCTCGGTGAAAGGCTCGACCCACTCTCCGAGCGTCGTGCGGTTCTGCATCATCTCCTCGTAGGGAGTCGCCAGATCGTGGGTGGGCGCCAAGGCCTGGAAGGACTCCAAACCCTCGTCCAAGTCGCCGAAGAAGCGGGCGCGGGAACCGCACTGGGCCACGCACTGGGGCAGCTCGCCCTGGGCGGTGCGCTGCTGGCAGAGCGTGCACTTCTCGACGACGCGCTCCTCTTCGTTGAGATAGCGCACGCCGTAGGGGCAGGCCATGGCGCAGAACTGGCAGCCGATGCACTTCGATTTGTCAATCTGCACGGTGCCATCCTCGGTCACGTGCGATGCCTGAGTCGGGCATACCTTCACGCACTCCGGATTCTCGCAGTGCTGGCACTGCACGGGCAGGTAGTACATCTCCACGTCGTGGGCGCTCGTGGCGCCAGGTTTCAGGCTCGGGCCGATGCGGAGCACCTTGTTCCAGTAGCTGCCGATAGGCACGTTGTTCACGGCCTTGCACGCGACCATGCATGCGAGGCAGCCCACGCAACGGTTCAGGTCGGTGACGATAGCGTTCGTTGCCATAATGCCCTACGCCTCCTCTCGAATGTCGTAGTTGGGCAGCCATTCCTTCAGGCGCGGGTCGGAGGCATCGCAGATGATCTGGGTGCCGTCCTCCGGCGCGCAGGGGATGACCTTGCCGTCGGGGCAGTTCTCGGGCGTGGCCTTGTAGATCTTCACCGGCACGCCGCGCATGTGGTGCGAGCTGATATGGGTATCTTGCCCATAGGGATCCCAAATGCACTCGATGTTCGAGAGTGTGAATCCATGGGTCGGTGCCGGCAGCTCCGGGAACCACCAGGCGTGTTCGGCGTTGGCCCAGCCGGGCGCGATGCCGTGGTACAGATCGACGCACTGGCGTACCTTGCCCCACTCGGTCTCGATCCAGGCCCAGTCGCCCTGCTTGAGCCCCAGCTTCTCGGCGTCGGCGGGGTTCATCTCCAGGCGCGGCGCCGGCCACAGCTCGCGGCACCAGGGCAGCTGGCGATGCTCGGAATGGAAGTACACGGGAATGCGACGCCCGGTAGTGAGAATGATCGGGTACTCCTCCAGGTCAACCTGACCGCCGCCCGGACCGCTTGCCGGCTCGTCGAAGTGCGGCATCATCTCATGGAGCAGGTCGTAGCGACCCGGCTCGATCTCGTTAGCGCGGTCAACGCAGTAGTTCTCGAAGAGCAGCGGCCAAAACTCGACGAGGGCCGTCGGCGTGGGACAACCGAAGTTGTTGACCGGCTCGCCCTTCTCATCGCAGGTGAAAAGCTTGCCGGTACAAGCGTCCTTGCCCATGCGCATCCAACCGGTTTCAAAGCGACGGTAGGTGCCCCAGCGGTCGGGCTCGATCTCCTTGGCGTTGATCCAGCCGTTCTCCTGGAAATCCTGACGGAAGTCCTCCCAGTGCTCCCACTTCACCTTGGGGTTGGTCTTCGAATTGTTCTGGAACCAGTCTTCCAGGCGATCATCATGATGATAGGCGCCCGGCCCGTCGCCGGCGATGTTGGTCCAGGTACCGTTCGGGCTGCCGTGGCGTTCCATGGTTTCGAAAAGGAGACGGTTGATGTCGTAGTCGAACTTGGTGTCCGCCGGCGGCTCGATAGCGCGCTGGGTGAGTCCGATGCCGCCCGAGGCGCCCTGGGACACGCGGATGTTGTTCAGCTCGAGCCAATGCTGGCAGGGCAGGATGATGTCGGCCATCTCGGTGCCGGGGTGATGGAACATGTTGATGTCCACCCAGAAATCCAGCTTAGAGAGAGCCTCCCAAGCCAGGTTCGCGTTGGACATGTTCATGAACGAGCCGGACTCGTTGATGCCGCCCTTCAGCGGGTAGGGGTCTCCCTCGATGCAGGCGTTCCAGATGCGGGTGGCATCGGACCACTCGTTGTAGTAGGCCAGAAGCGGGAAGCGGTCGGCGCTGACCATGTTGCTCAAGGTCTCGATGCGGTCGGGCACGTTCATGGGATCCGGCTCGACACCCTCCACGGGGATGACGCCCAGCGAGATGAGCTGCGCCTTCACCTCTTGGGGCATGTTGGAGCCGGGAACGCCCGTGGCTTGCTCGTCGAGGGGCGAGCGTGTAAGACCGCGGTTGCCGGCAGGCCCGTCGAAGTTCCCGGTCATGTACATGAGGTGCAGGATGGCGCGCACCGACTGCGTGCAGTTGCCGATCTGGTCGGGGGCGAGCTGCAGGTGGATGCCACCGTTGCCGTAGGTCTGTCCCTCGGGACGGGTGGCCCACACCACGCAAGCCTCCTCTACGAGCGCCGGATCGAGGCCAGTGATCTCCGCGCACCACTCGGGGGTGCAGTCGGCCACGGATTCCTCGAGATAGGACCACACGGGACGAGCCGTGTGCTTGCTGCCGTCGGCCAGGGTCACCTCATGGGAGTCGTGCATGTCCAGATCGATACCGGCTTCCACCAGCTCGTTATAGGAGATGGGAGGCAGGTATCCCTCCTGGGAAGTGCCGGCGTACATGACCTCCATCTGATCGCGGGTGGGAGCCACGTGGTTGCAGCCCTCCCATTGGGTCGTGTCCACGTCCCACAGCACCAGGCCGCCCTGACCGCCATTGGCGTTCTTGTTCCAGGCATAGAACTTGCGGGGGCTGCCTCCCTCGACGACATCGCTCTCCTTCAGAAGGCGCGTCTTCAGCTTGGTACCCACCACATCGGCCGGGGGTGCTGGCGAATCGGCCGTCGAACCCGCCATGGGGGTGAACAGCTCATAGTAGCGGCCGCCCGTGGGTTCCATGTCTTCCACCACGAGGAAGGACGCATTCGACCAGCGCTTGACGAATTCCCAGTCCACAAGATCGTGCTTCAGGATAATGTGCTGCCAGCACAGGGCCAGCGCACCGTCGGTGCCGGGGCGCAGGTTCAGCCAGTAATCGGCCTCTTTGCCAGAGCCGGACAGACGCGGGTCGATGCAGATGTGCACATCGGCATTGTTCATCTGGTCGACCAAGTTACGGCAGCTGTCGTCGTAGTTCGAGTTCTCCGGCGCGGTACCCCACTGAACATAGACCCGCGGGCCGTCACGCAACGCCATCCACGGAGCGCCGTCCACCGAGGTGATGGAGCCCATGAGGCGGCGCGGCCCCTTGCAGATTTCCGAAGCCACATGGGCGTTGGGAGTATCGAACAGCCACTTGTAGAAACAGTAGGGGCCGTAAACCCACTGGCGAGACGTACCGCACATGTTGAATATGGACTGGCCGCCGTACTGATCGATGATCTCCGTGAACTTCTCACCGATGGTGTCCATGGCCTCGTCCCACGTGATGCGCACCCAGCCGGGGTCTTCGCCCTTGGGGTTCGTTCGCTTCAGCGGATGATAGATACGATCGGGATGGTAGGCCGCCTGAATGGACGCCTGGCCCTTGCCGCAGTGATTGCCCGACGATTGGAACGACGACTGGTCGCCCTCGCTTTTGATCGCACGACCGTTCTCCACGGTGACCCACACGCCGCACTCCATCTTGCCGCAACCGCGACAGCAGGTGCGGACGCGCTTGATCTCGCTTCCGCGGCTGGGCGCCTCGGCGTCCTCGGCCAGGGCGGCGCCCGGGCTCACTTTTT
>OGPW01001468.1_pt1 | contig 15848 bp, 5 predicted proteins | sample 1553061 | NCBI WGS metagenome assembly OGPW01 (sample SAMEA2580292, study PRJEB22360) | human gut metagenome | biome: human gut; feature: human-associated habitat; material: faeces | place: Denmark | collected 2008/2010
TCAGCACCGCCATCATCAGCATGGCGACAGGCCAGCCGGATGCCGCCGACAGCATCAGGAACACCCCGCCGCCGCACATCATTCCCAGATAGCTGCCGCCGACCTGCACGCTGTTTCCCCAGCCGTAACCCGTGCGGGTCAGTTGATCGACACAAAAGCCGTCGCTGGCGATATCAATGGTGGAGGCGACCGTGCCTGCCACCATAAACAGAACAAATAACGCGACGATTTGCGTATCGGGGAATCCCCCTTCTCGCCCAAACCAGCCAATCGCTGCGGCAATAGTCAGGATCGCCGCTAGCGCGACCTGACCACGCAGGATTAACATGCGGGAACGGCGTTCCTGGCTACCGGGCGGGGAAGCCGCCAGCGCTCGATCCACGGCGCCCAAATAAACTTCAGCGCCCAGGGCAGCATAAACAGGGTTGTCGCACCGGCAAGCGCCAGCGAACCGCCAGCAGCGCGCACCAGCGCGGGTAAGGACTGCATAGACAGCGCCGATACCAGACTCTGCGTCACATAGACGCCGGCAATAGCAAAAATCACCCGCCCGGTCGTCAACGTCAGAGGTTTCACATTCGACTGAACATCACTCATGCACCCACTCTCCAGACGCGGCCCCCCCGTCGTCGCGCCACACGCGCGCGGCCATTTGCGCCTGCCACAGCGCCTGATAACGTCCATGATGTGAGAGCAATTGCGCATGAGTACCCTGCTCAACCACCTGTCCCTCTTCCATCACCAGAATGTTTCCGGCCCCGGCGATGGTGGATAAACGGTGAGCGATGATAATCACCGTCCGGTTGTGAACCAGGTTATCGATCGCTTTTTGCACCGCCAGCTCGCTTTCAATATCCAGCGCGGCAGTCGGTTCATCGAGAATGACGACCGGCGCGTTTTTCAATAACGCTCTGGCAATGGAAATCCGCTGGCGCTCGCCGCCCGATAGCTGGCCGCCCATCTCTCCCATTGGCGTCAGCCAGCCTTGCGGAAGACGGGAAATAAACTCAAGGCACTGCGCCGCGCGGGCGGCCTCTTCTACCTCCTGCCGCGTCGCCTGTGGGCGCGCGATACGGATATTCGCCAGCAGCGTGTCATCAAACAGCCAGACATCCTGGAAAACAACAGAAATTAGGCTATTGAGCTGTTCCGGCGTCAGGCGGCGAATATCGACGCCGCCAATAGAAATCTGCCCTTGCTGCGGATCGGCATAGCGCATTAACAGTTTGGTGACGGTAGTTTTGCCTGCGCCGGAGGCACCCACCAGCGCGCTCATACTGGCTGCCGGGAACGTCAAAGAAACATGATTAAGCGCGTGGCCGTCGCCTTCTTCGTAGCGATAGCTGACGTTGTCAAAGCGGATATCGTAACGTTCCGGCATCTCGCTTTGCTCTGCGACGGGAAGCGGTGCTATCGCCATAAACTGCTCAATCCGTTGCAGGGCGCTGGCGATCAGTTCCACAACCGAGGTGTAGCTGATAAACATCGCCATCGGTTCTGCGAAGCGCATAATCATCGCGACGGCGGCAATCAAAAAGGCGAGGTTCAGAGTGCCCGTCACTACCCAGACGATCCCGGATAACACCACCACCTGTAGGCCCAACTCCACGACGCTGGCGATCAGCATCGTCGCGCCAGCGCCCTGACGGTGAGTGCGGGTCTGTAAGTTTTCCAGCGCATTGAAATGCGCCAGCAGCGCCCGGCTTTTATCGGCATCGCTGCCGCAGGTGCGCAATACCATCATCCCCTGAGCAAATTCAACGATATCGCCGCTCAGACGCTGGTGCGCTTCCCCCAGCGTCTGCATTTGTCGCCGCATCGCCGGGCGGCGCCAGTAATAAAACGGCACCAGCAGAGGGAAGATCAGCAACATCACCAGCCCCAGCCGCCAGTCTATCCACAATGTCGCCAGCGACGCCGTCAGCGGCGTGACAATGGTGAGCAGCAAAATATTGGCTATCGCAATAACATAATTGAGGTTTTCATCCACGCTGCCCAGCAGCAAGGCGTTCATTTCACCCGCCCTGCCGCGCTGGAGCTTCTCCAGCGGCACGCGGCGTAACTGCTCGCCAAGTCGCAGGCGCAACTCATGGGTAGCCTGCGCCAGATGACCACGGTATTCAAAGCCCAGGCCATACCAGCGTAGCACCAGCGTCACAATTGCGGCGACGCTGAAGGCCATAGCCCAGTTAAGAAGTTGCGGCGCGTCTCCCCGTAACAGCGTATCAATGATCGGATAAAGACAGGCAAAGGCGATCCCCTGCATGAATGCCGCCAGCAACAGCGCCAGCATACTGCGTCGCAGCATCCTGGCCTGACTGCCAACGCTGGAGATAAGCTGGCGCCAGATGACGCGCCAGGCCAGGTTATCCGCAGGATTATTGTCTTTCATTTTCCATCACCTCTTCCTGTGTTCCACCCGGCACCCAATGCTGCGCCTGCTGATAGTGTTGCCAGAGCCGTTGATACAGGCCGCCCTGCGCCAACAGTTGCGTATGGTTCCCCATTTCCCTGAGCTGTCCGTCGGAAAACAGCAATATCACATCGGCCTGAGTCACCATTGAGAGACGATGCGCGACCATGATGACCGTCCGGCCACGCATGGCCGCCGCGAGCGCCTTGATAAGCGCCGCTTCGTTTTCCGGGTCAGCAAACGCCGTCGCCTCATCGAGCACCAGGATGGGGCGATCCTGCAAAAGCGCCCGGGCGATAGTAATGCGCTGCCGCTGGCCGCCGGAGAGAAATACCCCACGTTCCCCGACTCGAGTGTTGTAACCTTCTGGCAGAGCGCTAATAAAATCATGGGCCTGCGCCACTCTGGCCGCCGCTATAACCGCCTCCAGCGGCGTATCCGGCGCGCCCAGACGAATGTTATTGGCTATCGTGTCGGCAAAAAGGAAGTTGTCCTGAAACACAAACGAGAGTTGCTTCATCAGGGTGTCCGTCTGCATATCACGCAGATCCACGCCGCCAATACGGATATGGCCTTTGTCCGGGTCGGCGTAACGCAGCAGCAAGCGCGCCACGGTGCTTTTTCCGGCGCCGCTTGGCCCGACCAGCGCCACAATTTGCCCGGCAGGCACATGAAAGCTCACCTCCTGCAACGCGGCGCCAGTACGCGCTTGCGGATAATGAAAGCTCACCTGCTCAAAGGTAATGCTCGCCTCTTGCGGCTGCTGGTCAGACTGCGGCAGCGATAACTCCGGCATCGCGAGAACCTGATAAATACGCTGAATGCTTAAACGCGTTTGCGCGACCAGGTTATTGAGCATCATCATTGGCATTACGGCTTCGGCCATTCCGCTGCCCAGCAGTAAAACGGCCACCCACGCGATAAAATCGAAACTGCCATAGTGCAACAGGCCGTATCCCGACCAGATCAGGACAAACAGGGTCGGGAGAGGATTCAGAATCGAGAAGGAAAAACGCGCTGAAAAACCGGCTTTGCGATACCAGGTTTTGAGCACATCGACCCACTCTTCAAGGGCGCGTTGATAGCGCAAAAAACTGGTGCTGCCGCTATCAAACGTTCTCACCACGGGCATGGCCTGCACGAACTCAATAACCGCCGCGCTAACCTGCTCGCGCGCCTTATGATAACGCTGAGCCATATCTTCCGAACGCTGGCGGGCGAGCACGAGAACAACCGATCCAAACGCCAGTACCCCCAGCGTCGCGATTGCCAGCCGCCAGTCCAGCCAGAACAAGATAACGATTGTCGCCAGCGGCATGATGATCGCGCGGGCATAGAGCGGCGTGCTGTCGGCCACAAAAATATGTAACGACTTCACGTCATCCAGCATCACTTTCGCCACTGACCCGCTGCCCATTTGCTGTAACACGCCAGGCGGAAGCTGCAATGCTTTACGGGCTAACCTGCTGCGCAGAATGTTCTCCAGATGAAAAGCCGCGTAATGAGAGGTGTTGAACGCCTGTAAGCGCAGAACAAAAGTTAAGACCACGCAGCCGATCACGCCGCCCAGCGGCCAGGCAGGAATAGCGTCAGGCGTCGCGCGAATGTCACGCAGGCTCCACGCCAGAAAAAGGAGCGCCCCCAGGCTGGTTAATGCCGCCAGCCCCGCCAGCGCCATAGCTAAAATAACCTTCCTGCGAACCGGTGTAATCACCTGCCAAAGAGGAAATCGGGACAGCGATTCAGTATTGGATGATTGAGATGACATGGGAGTAACTGAATTTCCTGATGAATTTTTACGGACGCCAAAAACGACAATTCAGGGTGGCGTTCTGAGAATTAATGTGAATAATAACCATTATCAATAACTCATCTACCCCATTCGGTTCTATTTATACCCGCATTGGTCTAAGCCACAGGGAGATAACCAGGTCATGACGGAGTCACCGCAAACGCAATCTGAAATCTCTATTCACCAGTTGGTGGTCGGGAAACCTGCAAACGATGGCAATATTCCTGCTCAGTGTGAACTGCTGCGCTGTTCGTTGCAGGAAGGTATGGATATTTTGCTCTGGAGGGGCCATTTTGCGCGGCCTGAGACGTTGCAGCTACACGACGATCTGGGCAGGATTAACTTCTCGTGCATCCTGGAAGGCACATCGCGCTTTGCGATTCAGGGACTCCGGCGTCACACCGACTGGGAGCTTGCGCGCAATCGCCATTACATTACCCATACGCCAGACTGTCGCGGCAGCGCCTCCTATTGTGGCCGATTCGAGAGCATTACCCTCTCCTTCAGCCCTGAAACCCTCGCGCTGTGGGTGCCGGATATTAGCGCGGTCATTAAGAATAAGATCGACTCCCACTGCTGTTGCCAGCAGCACCGTTGTAATGCTGAAACCCACTTAACGGCTCAGGCCTTGCGTCACGCGCTGATGCGCATGCACGGCGGCTTCAGTCATGAACAAAAGCCGTCGACGCTATGGTTGCAGGGGCAAAGTCTGGTCATGCTCAGTCTGGTGCTGGATGAACATCGCGAAGACGCCAGTTGCCTCTCCTGCCACTTCAACCCGATGGAACGCCAGAAACTGCTGCGGGCGAAGGATCTGCTGCTGGCTGATCTGACGCAAGCGCCGGGCGTCGCGGAGCTGGCCAGAGAGTCCGGTCTGAGCGTTCTCAAAATTAAGCGAGGCTTCCGCGTTCTGTTCAACAACAGCGTCTATGGCCTGTTTCAGGCTGAACGAATGCAGGAAGCCAGAAGACGCCTGGCCAACGGCAATACCTCCGTCATGACGGTGGCGGCCGATCTGGGCTATGCCAACGCCAGCCATTTCTCTGCCGCCTTCCAGAAACAGTTTGGCGTAACTCCTTCGACCTTTAAACGCGGGATGTAACCGGGGTCGCGCCCCCCTAAACTCCTCCCTGACAGAGGCCCGGATACCCCATCCGGGCCTCTGTTCTTTCCGCCTGTTACCAACCCGAAACGGGCATAAATAAACCCGTTTCGGGTAGCATCCAATTGTTAATAATTATTATTCTCATATGAGTAATGCTTTTCGGTAAGACGTGCCATCAGGAGGAAGAATGATTTCTGGCGCACCATCTCAGGATTCGCTGTTACCGGACAACCGCCACGCGGCTGATTACCAACAATTACGCGAGCGGCTCATACAGGAACTGAATTTAACGCCGCAGCAGTTACATGAAGAGAGCAACCTGATCCAGGCCGGCCTGGATTCCATAAGATTGATGAGATGGTTACACTGGTTTCGTAAAAATGGCTCCCGCCTTCCCCTTCGCGAGCTGTATGCCGCCCCCACGCTGGCGGCATGGAACCAGTTAATGCTCAGCCGGTCGCCGGAGAACGCGGAAGAAGAAACGCCGCCCGACGAATCATCCTGGCCGAACATGACCGAAAGTACCCCCTTCCCATTGACGCCAGTACAGCACGCCTACCTGACGGGCCGCATGCCGGGGCAGACGCTTGGCGGCGTGGGTTGCCACCTGTATCAGGAGTTTGAAGGCCATTGTCTGACGGCGTCGCAGCTGGAGCAGGCCATCACGACCTTGCTGCAACGCCACCCAATGCTGCATATCGCCTTTCGCCCCGACGGGCAGCAGGTCTGGCTACCGCAACCTTACTGGAACGGCGTCACCGTTCATGATTTACGCCATAACGACGCTGAAAGCCGCCAGGCCTATCTGGACGCACTGCGCCAGCGCCTGAGCCACCGTCTTTTACGCGTGGAAATCGGCGAAACGTTTGATTTTCAGCTGACGCTCTTGCCGGACAATCGCCACCGCCTCCATGTCAATATTGACCTGCTGATTATGGATGCCTCCAGCTTTACGCTTTTCTTCGATGAGCTTAACGCCCTGCTGGCCGGAGAATCGCTGCCGGCTATCGACACCCGCTATGATTTCCGCTCGTATTTGCTGCACCAGCAGAAGATCAATCAACCACTGAGAGACGACGCGCGCGCTTACTGGCTGGCGAAAGCATCGACGCTTCCCCCCGCGCCCGTCTTGCCGCTGGCCTGCGAACCCGCCACGCTACGTGAAGTCCGTAATACCCGACGCCGCATGATTGTCCCGGCAACACGCTGGCACGCCTTTAGCAACCGGGCCGGCGAGTATGGCGTGACGCCGACAATGGCACTGGCGACCTGTTTTTCTGCCGTGCTGGCTCGCTGGGGCGGCCTGACGCGTCTGCTGCTTAACATCACCTTATTCGACCGCCAGCCGCTGCACCCGGCGGTTGGCGCGATGCTTGCCGACTTCACCAATATTCTTCTGCTGGATACCGCCTGCGATGGCGATACCGTCAGCAACCTGGCGCGTAAAAACCAGCTCACGTTTACGGAGGACTGGGAGCATCGCCACTGGTCCGGCGTCGAATTACTCCGTGAACTCAAACGCCAGCAGCGCTACCCCCACGGCGCCCCGGTGGTATTTACCAGCAATCTGGGGCGTTCCCTCTACAGCAGCCGCGCAGAATCGCCGTTGGGCGAGCCGGAATGGGGCATCTCGCAAACGCCGCAGGTCTGGATAGATCATCTGGCGTTCGAGCATCACGGCGAGGTCTGGCTACAATGGGACAGCAACGACGCGCTGTTCCCTCCGGCGTTAGTCGAAACATTGTTCGACGCCTACTGCCAGTTGATTAACCAACTCTGCGATGACGAAAGCGCCTGGCAAAAGCCGTTCGCAGATATGATGCCCGCCAGCCAGCGCGCGATACGCGAACGGGTCAACGCCACCGGCGCCCCCATTCCCGAAGGCTTGCTGCATGAAGGCATTTTCCGTATCGCTCTGCAACAGCCGCAGGCGCTGGCGGTAACGGACATGCGTTATCAGTGGAATTATCATGAGCTGACAGACTATGCCCGCCGTTGCGCGGGCAGGTTAATCGAGTGCGGGGTTCAGCCCGGCGATAATGTGGCTATCACGATGTCGAAAGGCGCAGGACAACTTGTTGCGGTTCTGGCCGTCCTGCTGGCTGGGGCGGTTTACGTTCCGGTTTCGCTGGATCAGCCTGCCGCACGGCGCGAGAAAATCTACGCTGACGCCAGCGTCCGGCTGGTGCTCATTTGTCAGCACGACGCCAGCGCCGGGTCAGACGATATTCCCGTCCTTGCCTGGCAGCAGGCCATTGAGGCGGAGCCGATCGCCAACCCGGTAGTACGCGCCCCCACGCAACCGGCCTACATTATCTACACCTCCGGCTCTACCGGTACGCCGAAAGGGGTAGTCATTTCTCACCGGGGAGCGCTTAACACCTGTTGCGATATCAATACCCGCTATCAGGTTGGCCCGCATGACAGGGTGCTGGCCCTCTCCGCCCTACATTTTGATTTATCGGTTTACGACATTTTTGGCGTACTGCGCGCGGGCGGCGCGCTGGTGATGGTGATGGAAAATCAACGGCGCGATCCTCACGCATGGTGTGAGCTGATCCAGCGCCATCAGGTCACGCTCTGGAACAGCGTCCCGGCGCTGTTCGATATGCTGCTGACCTGGTGTGAAGGTTTCGCCGACGCCACGCCGGAAAACCTGCGCGCAGTGATGCTTTCCGGCGACTGGATCGGGCTTGACCTCCCCGCCCGTTATCGGGCCTTCCGGCCACAAGGACAATTTATCGCGATGGGCGGTGCCACCGAGGCGTCTATCTGGTCTAACGCCTGCGAAATTCACGACGTCCCCGCCCACTGGCGCTCCATCCCTTACGGTTTTCCGCTAACCAACCAACGCTACCGGGTGGTGGATGAACAGGGCCGGGACTGCCCTGACTGGGTGCCGGGTGAATTATGGATTGGCGGCATTGGGGTCGCGGAAGGCTATTTCAACGATCCCCTGCGTAGCGAGCAGCAATTTTTGACGCTCCCGGACGAGCGCTGGTATCGCACCGGCGATCTCGGCTGCTACTGGCCAGATGGCACAATCGAGTTCCTCGGTCGTCGCGACAAGCAGGTCAAAGTCGGAGGATATCGCATCGAGCTGGGCGAAATCGAAAGCGCGCTCAGCCAGCTGGCGGGGGTGAAACAAGCAACCGTTCTGGCGATCGGCGAAAAAGAAAAAACGCTGGCGGCATACGTTGTTCCTCAGGGCGAGGCTTTTTGCGTTACCGATCATCGGAACCCGGCACTGCCGCAGGCGTGGCACACGCTTGCGGGAACGTTGCCCTGTTGCGCCATCTCGCCAGAGATCTCCGCAGAACAGGTAGCCGATTTCCTTCAGCATCGCCTGCTAAAACTGAAGCCGGGTCACACCGCTGGCGCCGATCCTCTCCCCCTGATGAACTCACTCGCTATCCAGCCGCGCTGGCAGGCCGTGGTGGAACGCTGGTTAGCATTTCTGGTGACACAACGGCGACTGAAGCCCGCTGCTGAAGGTTATCAGGTCTGCGCTGGTGAAGAACGCGAGGATGAGCACCCGCACTTCAGCGGACATGATTTAACGTTATCGCAAATTCTTCGCGGTGCCCGTAACGAACTGTCGTTACTGAACGACGCGCAGTGGTCGCCGGAAAGCCTGGCCTTTAACCATCCGGCCAGCGCCCCGTATATTCAGGAACTGGCGACAATTTGCCAACAGCTTGCACAGCGCTTACAGCGCCCGGTGCGCCTGCTTGAGGTGGGAACCCGCACTGGCCGCGCCGCAGAATCGCTGTTAGCACAGCTCAACGCCGGACAGATTGAGTATGTCGGGCTTGAGCAGAGCCAGGAGATGCTGCTGAGCGCCCGGCAGAGGCTCGCCCCCTGGCCTGGCGCCCGTCTGTCCCTCTGGAATGCAGACACGCTGGCGGCGCACGCTCACTCGGCGGACATTATCTGGCTTAATAACGCCCTGCATCGTCTGCTGCCGGAAGATCCCGGGCTCCTTGCGACATTACAACAGCTTGCCGTTCCCGGCGCGCTGCTCTACGTGATGGAGTTTCGCCAGTTAACGCCGTCCGCCCTACTCAGCACGCTCCTGTTAACCAATGGGCAGCCGGAGGCCTTGCTGCATAACAGCGCCGACTGGGCGGCATTATTTAGCGCGGCCGCCTTCAACTGTCAGCATGGCGATGAGGTCGCGGGGTTACAACGCTTCCTCGTACAATGTCCTGACAGGCAGGTGCGCCGCGATCCCCGTCAACTTCAGGCCGCCCTCGCCGGGCGTCTGCCGGGGTGGATGGTGCCGCAACGGATCGTCTTCCTCGACGCCTTACCGCTGACGGCTAACGGGAAAATTGACTACCAGGCGCTGAAGCGTCGTCATACCCCTGAAGCGGAAAACCCGGCCGAAGCGGATTTACCCCAGGGCGACATTGAAAAACAGGTTGCCGCCCTCTGGCAGCAACTCTTATCAACTGGCAATGTCACCAGAGAAACCGACTTCTTCCAGCAAGGCGGCGATAGCCTGCTGGCGACCCGTCTGACCGGGCAACTTCATCAGGCAGGTTATGAAGCGCAATTAAGCGACCTGTTTAATCATCCCCGGCTGGCGGATTTTGCCGCCACGCTGCGGAAAACCGACGTCCCGGTCGAACAACCATTCGTCCACTCCCCTGAAGATCGCTACCAGCCCTTTGCGCTTACCGACGTGCAGCAGGCTTACCTGGTGGGGCGTCAGCCGGGCTTTGCCCTGGGCGGCGTCGGCTCACATTTCTTTGTTGAATTTGAAATTGCCGATCTGGATCTCACCCGGTTGGAGACGGTCTGGAACCGATTAATCGCCCGCCACGATATGCTACGCGCCGTCGTGCGTGATGGACAGCAACAGGTGCTCGAACAGACGCCTCGCTGGGTAATACCCGCACACATCCTCCATACGCCTGAAGAGGCGTTGCAGGTGCGCGAAAAACTGGCCCATCAGGTACTCAACCCCGAAGTCTGGCCGGTATTCGATCTCCAGGTCGGTTACGTTGACGGGATGCCCGCCCGCCTGTGGCTGTGTCTGGATAACCTGTTACTTGACGGGCTGAGCATGCAGATTCTGTTGGCGGAGCTGGAGCACGGCTACCGCTACCCGCAACAGCTGCTTCCGCCGCTGCCCGTCACCTTCAGGGATTATCTGCAACAACCCTCGCTACAGTCGCCCAATCCAGATTCTCTGGCATGGTGGCAGGCGCAGCTTGATGATATTCCTCCGGCGCCTGCGTTGCCGCTGCGCTGCTTGCCTCAGGAGGTTGAAACACCGCGCTTCGCCCGCCTGAACGGCGCACTGGACAGCACGCGCTGGCATCGGCTGAAAAAACGGGCGGCTGACGCCCATCTCACCCCGTCGGCCGTACTGTTGTCGGTGTGGTCAACGGTTCTCTCTGCATGGAGTGCACAGCCTGAGTTCACGCTTAACCTTACGCTTTTCGACAGGCGACCGCTGCACCCGCAAATCAACCAGATTCTGGGCGATTTCACCTCGCTGATGCTGCTGAGCTGGCATCCCGGCGAAAGCTGGCTGCACAGCGCGCAGTCACTACAGCAGCGGCTGAGCCAGAACCTCAACCACCGCGATGTGTCAGCCATCCGCGTGATGCGTCAACTCGCGCAACGGCAAAACGTGCCTGCCGTTCCGATGCCCGTCGTCTTTACCAGCGCACTGGGCTTTGAGCAGGATAACTTCCTCGCCCGGCGTAATCTGCTCAAACCGGTCTGGGGCATCTCCCAGACGCCGCAGGTCTGACTCGATCACCAGATTTATGAATCCGAAGGCGAACTGCGCTTTAACTGGGATTTTGTCGCCGCGCTGTTTCCTGCCGGGCAGGTGGAGCGCCAGTTTGAACAGTATTGCGCATTGCTAAACCGAATGGCCGAGGATGAAAGCGGCTGGCAACTGCCGCTCGCCGCGCTGGTGCCTCCCGTTAAACACGCAGGGCAATGCGCAGAGCGCTCACCGCGCGTATGCCCTGAGCACTCTCAGCCACACATTGCGGCGGACGAGAGCACCGTCAGCCTGATTTGCGACGCCTTCCGCGAGGTGGTTGGCGAGTCTGTCACGCCCGCAGAAAACTTCTTTGAGGCGGGCGCAACGTCGCTGAATCTGGTGCAACTGCACGTTTTGTTACAACGTCACGAATTTTCCACCCTGACGTTGCTTGACCTCTTCACCCACCCTTCTCCTGCTGCCCTGGCCGATTATCTGGCCGGCGTCGCCACGGTGGAGAAAACAAAACGACCTCGCCCTGTTCGCCGTCGTCAGCGGCGGATATAGCGCGAAGCAAACTGATTTTCCCCGGAACGCCATCGCGAACGCATGGCGTTCCATTGACTTTGTGAATCTTAGGAAACGGGACCGATTATGGATAACTTGCGCTTCTCTTCTGCGCCGACAGCAGATTCCATTGATGCATCGATCGTTCAACACTACCCGGACTGCGAACCTGTCGCGGTTATCGGCTAAGCCCCTGCCATTTTCCTGAATCGCCGGATGGCGAAACGTTCTGGCAAAATCTGCTGGAAGGTCGTGAATGCAGCCGACGCTTTACGCGCGAAGAGCTTCTGGCCGTCGGTCTGGATGCCGCCATCATTGACGATCCTCATTATGTCAATATCGGTACGGTGTTAGACAACGCCGACTGCTTCGACGCCACCCTGTTTGGCTATTCGCGACAGGAAGCGGAGTCGATGGACCCGCAGCAGCGCCTGTTTTTGCAGGCGGTCTGGCATGCGCTGGAACATGCCGGTTATGCCCCCGGCGCCGTCCCCCATAAGACCGGCGTTTTCGCCTCTTCCCGGATGAGTACCTACCCCGGTCGCGAAGCATTGAACGTGACAGAAGTCGCGCAGGTAAAAGGTCTGCAATCTCTGATGGGCAATGATAAAGACTATATTGCCACCCGCGCCGCGTACAAACTCAACCTGCACGGCCCGGCGTTATCGGTACAGACCGCCTGCTCCAGCTCGCTGGTTGCCGTGCATCTGGCCTGTGAAAGCCTGCGCGCAGGCGAATCCGATATGGCGGTTGCCGGCGGCGTGGCGCTCTCTTTCCCCCAGCAGGCAGGCTACCGCTACCAGCCCGGAATGATTTTCTCTCCTGATGGTCACTGTCGTCCCTTTGACGCCTCGGCTGAGGGCACCTGGGCCGGTAACGGTCTCGGCTGCGTGGTGCTGCGTCGCCTGAGAGACGCGCTGCTGTCAGGCGATCCGATTATCTCGGTGATCCTCTCCAGCGCGGTCAACAACGACGGCAACAGAAAGGTCGGCTATACCGCCCCTTCCGTCGCAGGGCAACAGACAGTCATCGAAGAGGCGTTAATGCTGGCGGCCATCGACGACAGGCAGGTAGGTTACATTGAAACCCACGGCACCGGCACACCGCTGGGCGACGCGATTGAAATTGAAGCGTTACGCAACGTCTATGCGCCTCGCCCGCAGGATCAGCGCTGTGCGCTCGGTTCCGTGAAAAGTAACATGGGCCATCTGGATACCGCGGCGGGCATTGCCGGACTGCTGAAAACCGTTCTGGCAGTCAGTCGCGGGCAAATTCCTCCCTTACTGAATTTTCACACCCCCAACCCGGCGCTGAAACTTGAAGAGAGCCCCTTTACCATACCGGTGTCGGCACAGGCATGGCAGGACGAAATGCGCTATGCGGGCGTCTCCTCCTTTGGTATTGGCGGCACCAACTGCCATATGATCGTCGCCTCGCTGCCCGACGCGCTCAACGCGCGCCTCCCCAATACGGATAGCGGCAGAAAAAGTACCGCGCTGCTGCTCAGCGCCGCCAGCGACAGCGCGTTGCGGCGGCTGGCGACGGATTATGCCGGGGCGCTGAGAGAGAATGCGGATGCCAGCTCTCTGGCCTTCACAGCCCTGCACGCGCGCCGTCTCGATCTCCCCTTCCGCCTGGCGGCGCCATTAAACCGTGAAACCGCCGAGGCGCTCAGCGCCTGGGCCGGTGAGAAATCGGGGGCGCTGGTTTACAGCGGCCACGGCGCCAGCGGCAAGCAGGTGTGGCTGTTTACCGGCCAGGGCTCGCACTGGCGCACTATGGGTCAAACGATGTACCATCACTCAACGGCGTTTGCCGACACGCTGGATCGCTGTTTTTCCGCCTGTAGCGAAATGCTCACGCCGTCACTGCGCGAAGCGATGTTTAACCCCGATTCGGCGCAGCTGGACAATATGGCCTGGGCGCAGCCGGCGATTGTCGCGTTTGAAATCGCGATGGCGGCGCACTGGCGTGCTGAAGGACTGAAGCCAGACTTCGCCATTGGGCATTCCGTCGGTGAATTTGCCGCTGCCGTTGTCTGCGGACACTATACGATTGAACAGGTCATGCCACTGGTTTGTCGGCGCGGCGCGCTAATGCAGCAGTGCGCAAGCGGCGCGATGGTGGCGGTATTTGCAGACGAAGACACGCTGATGCCGCTGGCTCGCCAGTTTGAGCTGGATCTCGCCGCCAACAACGGTACGCAACATACGGTATTTTCCGGGCCGGAAGCCCGTCTCGCGGTATTTTGCGCCACGCTCTCGCAGCATGACATTAACTATCGTCGCCTGAGCGTAACCGGTGCGGCGCACTCCGCTTTACTGGAGCCGATACTCGATCGGTTCCAGGACGCCTGCGCGGGACTGCACGCGGAGCCGGGGCAAATACCGATTATTTCCACGCTCACCGCCGACGTCATTGATGAGTCAACGCTCAACCAGGCGGATTACTGGCGCCGACACATGCGCCAGCCGGTGCGTTTTATCCAGAGTATTCAGGTGGCGCATCAGCTCGGCGCCCGCGTTTTTCTGGAGATGGGGCCCGATGCCCAGTTGGTTGCTTGCGGGCAGCGCGAATACCGCGATAACGCATACTGGATAGCCAGCGCCCGGCGTAACAAAGAGGCGAGCGATGTCCTCAATCAGGCCCTGCTCCAGCTTTACGCTGCCGGCGTCGCCCTACCGTGGGCCGACCTGCTGGCGGGCGATGGACAACGTATCGCTGCGCCATGTTATCCGTTTGATACTGAACGTTACTGGAAAGAGCGCGTCTCCCCGGCCTGCGAGCCTGCCGACGCAGCGCTGTCTGCCGGGCTGGAGGTGGCGAGTCGCGCCGCGACAGCGCTCGATCTCCCTCGCCTGGAAGCGCTTAAACAGTGCGCCACGCGACTGCACGCCATCTACGTCGATCAACTGGTACAACGCTGTACCGGCTATGCCATTGAGAACGGCGTGGACGCCATGACCATCATGCGCCGTGGACGTCTGCTGCCCCGCTACCAGCAGCTACTCCAGCGCCTGCTGAATAACTGCGTGGTCGACGGCGATTACCGCTGCACCGACGGGCGATACGTCCGCGCCCGCCCCATTGAACATCAACAGCGGGAATCACTGCTGACGGAACTTGCCGGTTATTGTGAAGGTTTTCAGGCTATTCCCGACACCATCGCCCGTGCCGGCGATCGGTTATATGAAATGATGAGCGGCGCGGAAGAACCGGTGGCGATTATCTTCCCGCAAAGCGCCTCCGACGGCGTGGAAGTGCTGTATCAGGAATTCAGCTTTGGCCGCTATTTCAACCAAATCGCCGCCGGGGTATTACGCGGCATTGTCCAGACGCGTCAGCCCCGCCAGCCGTTGCGTATTCTTGAAGTTGGCGGCGGAACCGGCGGCACCACCGCGTGGCTGCTGCCGGAACTCAACGGCGTTCCGGCACTGGAGTACCATTTCACCGATATCTCGGCGCTGTTCACCCGTCGCGCCCAGCAGAAATTCGCCGACTACGATTTTGTGAAGTATAGCGAGCTGGATCTCGAAAAAGAGGCGCAGTCTCAGGGTTTCCAGGCACAGTCTTACGATCTTATCGTGGCAGCGAACGTGATTCACGCCACCCGCCATATTGGCCGCACGCTCGATAATCTGCGCCCCCTGCTCAAGCCGGGCGGGCGCCTGCTGATGCGCGAAATCACCCAGCCAATGCGTCTGTTTGACTTCGTTTTCGGCCCGCTGGTTCTTCCGCTACAGGATCTCGACGCCCGCGAAGGTGAGTTATTCCTCACCACCGCTCAGTGGCAACAACAGTGCCGCCACGCCGGATTCAGCAAAGTGGCGTGGCTACCGCAGGATGGCAGCCCGAACGCCGGGATGAGCGAACATATCATTCTCGCCACGCTGCCCGGTCAGGCGGTTAGCGCCGTAACATTCACCGCGCCATCAGAACCCGTGTTGGGGCAGGCGCTGACGGATAACGGTGATTATCTCGCCGACTGGTCTGATTGCGCAGGTCAGCCCGAACAGTTTAACGCTCGCTGGCAGGAGGCATGGCGTCTGCTTTCACAGCGTCATGGCGACGCTCTGCCTGTGGAACCGCCCCCCGTCGCCGCCCCGGAGTGGCTGGGGAAGGTTCGCTTAAGCTGGCAAAACGAAGCCTTTTCCCGCGGTCAGATGCGCGTTGAAGCCCGTCATCCTGCTGGCGAGTGGCTGGCGCCTACGGCCCCCCCGCCCCCTTCCGCGCAGTAACCACA
>OGPW01001470.1_pt1 | contig 15829 bp, 14 predicted proteins | sample 1553061 | NCBI WGS metagenome assembly OGPW01 (sample SAMEA2580292, study PRJEB22360) | human gut metagenome | biome: human gut; feature: human-associated habitat; material: faeces | place: Denmark | collected 2008/2010
CCGCCGCAGAAGGGCACGCGCCGCCATTTGGGGATGCCGTTGGCGACCTGGGCGTCGATGCCCGCGGCATAGATGTCGATGCCGCAGCCCTGGGGCGTGCGGATGACGTCCGCTGCGAACGGTTGTGCGGCCAGCTGTGCGTCAAGGTCCAGGAACTGCGCCTGCGTGCCGAAGTTGCGCACATAGTCATTGCCGCTGCCGCAGGGCACACAGCCGATGGCGGCGTTCGGGCGGCCGACGGTACCCTGCAATATTTCGTTCAGCGTGCCGTCGCCGCCGCAGGCGTAGAGGTATACTTCTTCCCCGCCGGCGGCGTATTGGGCGGCCAGGTCGCGGGCCTGCCCGGCGCGGCGGGTCACCTCAATGGTAGGATGAAGCCCTGCGCGGCTGGCAGCGGCGTGGATCTGCGGGATGAGCGCCACGCTGGCGTCCACCTTGCCCGCCGTTGGGTTTATGATAAAAATATGCTGCATCGGTTTGTCCCTTTCAGCATCGGTTACTTGCGGTCTACAGATACTAATTATTGTAGCTTTTTTGCCGCAAAAGTGCAATACCTTGGAGGAAATTGGTTGACGGAGAGATTGGCTTCCCCCTCGGGGGAAGCTGTCAGTGGCCCCGACCACTGACTGATGAGGGGCGGATATGCCGTTGCTGCCCGGTAAAGTGCTGCGGCGGCAAGGTCTGCCCTCATCCGGCCCTGCGGGGCCACCTTCCCTCGAGGGGGAAGGCTTAGGAGTTCTCCCACACAGCCAGAATTTCGGTAACCTTTGCAAATATCGCGGCGCTGGAGGTTTCGGGCTTTAAAATGCCGTCCTGCAAAACGGTAATGGTATACCGCGGGTCGTCCGCCGGGTAAAAGCCGCTGAACCAGTAGTTGAGCAGCTCCTCGCCGTTCTCGTCGTACTGGCCGGTCTGCGCTGTGCCGGTCTTGCCGCCTGCCGTGCCGGTTTTGGGCTGTGCCTCGTTGCCGATGCCCTCCGACACGACGGAGGCCAGCATGCTGCGCAGCACCCGTGCCGTGGCCGCATCAAAGACCGTGCGGGTGTCAGCCGCCCGGGTCTGCCCGGTCAGCGTGCCGTCAGCGTCAACAATTCCCTGTACAAAGGCCGGTGTCCTGTACACGCCGCCGTTTGCGACGGTGTTCATCATGGCTGTAATTTGCAGCGGCGTCACGGTCAGCGCCCCCTGACCAAAGCTGAACGTCGCCAGCTCGCCTGGGTTTTCAAGCGCGGCGGCATCCGGCAGTGTGCCAGATGCGCCTTGCAGGCCGGGCGCAAGCTGCGTGGCCGTGCCGAAGCCGAGTGTCTCTGCCATTTTGCGGATGCGCTGTGCCCCCAGCAGGCGGCCCAGCTCGATGAAATAGGTGTTGCAACTTTGTTCCAGCGCGCCGCGCAGGTTGACCACGCCGTGGGCGCGGCCCAGTGCACAGCGGTAGGTCTGCCCAGCAACCTCGACCTCACCCGTGCAGTCGTGGGTGTACCAGTCAAGGCCGCTCTCGTAGGCGGCTGCAGCCAGCACGACCTTGAACACCGACCCGGCACTGAATGCGCGGAGAGGCCGGTTGAGCAGTGAGGTATCGTTGGCGGCAATGCTGGCGGCGATATTCTGCGGGTCAAACGACGGCATACTGACCGAGGCAAGCACCTCGCCGGTGGCCGTGTCCATCACGACGATGCAGCCGCGCGGCAGATACAGCGTGGCCAGCCCCTCACAGGCGCGCTGCAGGTCGGCGTCCAGTGTCAGCCGCACGCCCTGCCCCGTGCCGGGTGTTTCCACCGCCACAAGCGGGCTTGTGTCCGTCAGCAGGCGTCCCTGCGCGGTCATAAAGCAGGTCACAGTGCGCGCGTCTCCGGAGGCGGTCAACAGGTCGTCGTAGGCTTTTTCCAGGCCGGACACGCCACGGCCCTCGCTGTCCAGATAGCCCAGCAGGTGCGCGGCGGTGCTGCCGCCGAAATGCTGCGGCACGGTGCAGGTCGTGATGCCCTGCGCGGTCAGGTCGCGGTCCACCTGTATCAAAAAGGGGCTTGCAAGGTTGCGGCGCTCATACAAAAGACCCTGCTCCGCATACGGGACATACGGAAACAGCGCCGTGTACCCGGCGTCTCCGGGCAGGCAGAGTGCGTAATACCGCGGGGAAAGGCCGGTCAGCCTGCGGCCCGTGCGGTCATAGAAATCGCCCCGGGCGCGCGGCAGGGCCAGCGTTTGGACGCTCTGCCCGCCCGCACTGGCGGCATAGGCCGTCTGCTGTCCCACCCAGTAGGTGCGGCAGAGCACGACGCCCGCCAACAGCACCAGCACAGCGCAAAGCCCATACAACCGACGCAGAGACAAAGCACATCCCCCCGGTGGAAGTATGGGCGGCGGGTCAACCTAAAATACCTCTATTACCCATATAAATTCGGGTTGAGTCCTGTTAATTGCGCAGCCTCCTGACAGCCCAAAGCACCAGATACACCGCCGCCACGCAGGGCAGAAAACCCATGGCGTCAATCGCAACGTCGCTCAACTGCGCGGCACGGCCCGGCACAAAATACTGGTGGAGCTCATCACCGGCCGCAAACAGCATACACAGCGCCGATGCCAGCAGTGCCTTTTGCCGCAGCGTAACGCGGTGCAGCCACAGCTGCACGGTCACGGCCATGCTGACGCCGAGGGCACAGTAGATATAGACGTGCGCCCACTTGCGGACGTTGGCGTTCAGGTTTGTGGTGCTGAACCACAGCGGCGTGATGGCTTTTATCCTGCTGACCTGCACGGTCTCTGTAACGGCGCGGCTGACCTTGGTGGACAGCTCCGCCGGCTGCGAGGACAAGACAAAGATCACTGCCATAATCGCCAGCGTAACGGCCAGTGCCGGATATTTTGCGTATTTTTTCATGGCGGCTCCCTCGCTGCGTTATTTCTGTCTATTATAGCACACTTTGCCGGTTTATACAAAAAGGCCGAAGCCTCTTTTTGCGGAGACTTCGACCTTATGGTTGCTTGTGGGGTGTACCCAATTAGTACATGCCGCCCATGTCAGGGGCCGGAGCAGCCGGAGCCGGGGGTTCCGGCAGGTCAGCGACAAGGCTCTCGGTGGTCAGGACCATCGCGGCGACGCTGGCGGCGTTCTCCAGAGCGGAACGGGTGACCTTGGTCGGGTCGACGATACCGGCCTCGATCATATCCTCGACGTACTCCTCCTTCTGGGCATCAAAGCCGTAGTTGGGCTTGTTGGCCTTCAGGATGTTGTCGATAACGACGCTGCCCTCGAGGCCAGCGTTGGCAGCGATCTGGCGCAGAGGAGCCTCCAGCGCTTTGCGGACGATCTTCGCACCGGTGCGCTCGTCGCCCTCCAGCTCGCCGACCAGCTTGTCGACAGCGGGGATGGCGTTGATGGTGGCCGTGCCGCCGCCAGCGACGATGCCTTCCTCAACAGCGGCCTTGGTCGCGTTCAGGGCATCCTCGATGCGCAGCTTCTTGTCCTTCATCTCGACCTCGGTAGCAGCACCGACCTTGATGACGGCAACGCCGCCGGCCATCTTGGCCAGGCGCTCCTGCAGCTTCTCACGGTCAAAGTCAGAGGTCGCAACGGCGATCTGGCTGCGGATCTGGGCAACACGGTCTGCGATAGCCTGCTTGTCACCGGCACCGCCGACGATGGTGGTGTTCTCCTTGGTGACCTTGACCTGGCGGGCCTGGCCGAGCAGCTGCATGGTGGCGTCCTTCAGCTCATAGCCCAGGTCGCTGCTGATAACCGTGCCGCCGGTCAGGGTGGCGATATCCTGCAGCATCTCCTTGCGGCGGTCACCAAAGCCGGGTGCCTTGACAGCGACAACGTTCAGGCCGCCGCGCAGACGGTTGATGATGAGGTTGGACAGAGCGTCGCCCTCGACATCCTCTGCGATGATCAGCAGTTTGCGGCCGGACTGGATGACCTGCTCGAGCAGAGGAACCACATCCTGGAATACGCTGATCTTCTTGTCGGTGATCAGGACAGAGCAGTCGTCGTAGACGGTCTCCATCTTCTCGGTATCGGTGACCATATAGGGGGTCACATAGCCGCGGTCAAACTGCATGCCTTCGACGACCTCGGTGTAGGTTTCGGCAGTGGTCTTGTTCTCCTCGATGGTGATAACACCGTCAGCGGTGACCTTCTCCATTGCGTCAGCGATCAGCTGACCGATCTCGGCATCGCCTGCAGAGACAGTGCCGACACGGGCAATGTCCTTGCTGCCGTTGACCTTCTGGCTGTGCTGCTTGACAGCGTCGACAGCAGCGGCGACGGCCTTCTGCATGCCGCGCTTGATGTCCATCGGGTTTGCACCGGCGGTGACGTTCTTCATGCCCTCATTGACGAAGGCCTGTGCCAGAACGGTAGCGGTGGTCGTACCGTCACCGGCGGCGTCGTTCGTCTTGGTGGCGACCTCGCGAACGAGCTGTGCGCCCATGTTCTCGAACTCGTCCTTCAGCTCGATCTCCTTGGCGATGGTGACACCGTCATTGGTGATGAGCGGGCTGCCGAACTTCTTGCTCAGCACAACATTGCGGCCCTTGGGGCCCAGGGTGACCTTAACGGTGTTGGCCAGCTGGTCGATACCTGCGCAAAGCGCCTTGCGGGCGTCCTCGCCCTGCTTGATCTGTTTAGCCATAATGAATCTCTCCTTTTATCTGAAAGAAATCGGTGAAATCAAATTTACTCGACGATTGCGAGGATGTCGCTCTGGCGGACGATGGTGCATTCCTCGCCGTCAACCTTGACCTCGGTGCCGGAGTACTTGCTGGTCAGGACCTTGTCGCCGACCTTGACGATCATCTCAACGTCCTTACCATCCACATTGCCGCCGGGGCCGACTGCGATGACCTCGGCAACCTGGGGCTTCTCCTTGGCGGAGCCGGACAGGATCAGGCCGCCCTTGGTGGTTTCTTCTTCTTCGACCAGCTTAATGACAACGCGGTCTGCAAGAGGTTTGATTTTCATAGTGGAAATTCCTCCCTATAAAAGATTTCTCTTTTGAATTTTAGCTTAGCACTCAATCTCTCTGAGTGCTAAATATATAATACTCACTTTACTGCAAAAAATCAAGTGTTTTCTATATAAAATTTTTGTGAACAAAAACACACCGGCGCACTCCTGCACCGGTGTGTTTGCAAATTATTGCTGGGACGCCATATTTTTGTAGCGCGGGCGCATCATGCCGTGCTCGATGCGTGGCTCGCCCCCTGCCACCGTATCCGCATCGATGGTCACCTTTGTGATGGTGGCGTCCGACGGGATGTCGTACATGATCGGAATCAGCAGTTCTTCGACGACGCTGCGCAGACCGCGGGCGCCGCTCTTGCGCTCCATCGTTTTCTTGGCGATGGCGTGCAGCGCGTCCTCGGTAAAGACGAGCTCTGCATTGTCGAGGTGGAACAGCTCCTTGTACTGGCGCACAATGCTGTTCTTCGGCTCGGTCAGAACTCGGACAAGAGCTTCCTCGTCCAGCGGGTCAAGCACCGTCACAACGGGCAGACGGCCGATCAGCTCGGGGATGAGACCGAACTTGACGAGGTCGTCAGGCTCGACCTTCCTCAGCAGCTTCTGGCGCGTCTCATCCTTGTCCAGCGTTGTGCGCAGCTGGCTGCCAAAGCCGAGGGAGGCGTTGTCGGTGCGCTTCTGAATGAGCTTTTCCAGCCCATCGAACGCGCCGCCGCAGATGAACAGGATATTCTTCGTGTTGATCTGGATGAACTCCTGCTGCGGGTGCTTGCGTCCGCCGTTGGGCGGCACGTTGCTGACCGTGCCCTCCACGATCTTCAGCAGCGCCTGCTGTACTCCCTCACCGCCGACGTCACGGGTGATGGAGGGGTTCTCGCTCTTGCGGGTGATCTTGTCGATCTCATCGACGTAGATAATGCCGATCTCGGCGCGGGCGACGTCAAAATCCGCCGCCTGAATGAGCTTGAGCAGGATGTTCTCGACATCCTCGCCGACGTAGCCTGCCTCGGTGATCGTCGTGGCGTCCGCGATGGCGAACGGCACATTGAGCATCCTGGCCAGCGTCTGGGCCAGCAGCGTCTTGCCGGTGCCGGACGGGCCGAGCATCAGCACGTTGGACTTCTGCAGCTCCACGTCGCTGCTCTCGCGGGAGAGAATGCGCTTGTAGTGGTTGTAGACAGAGACAGCCAGCACCTTTTTGGCGGCATCCTGCCCGATAACATACTGATCCAGCCCCGCCTTGATCTCGGCGGGGGTCAGGATATTGATGCTCTCGAGCGGGTCATAGTCATAGTCCGCACCGGGCTGCGCGGCTGTGCGGCGGCGGTTCCGCGGCATACCGGCGCGCGGCGGGGCCGGGTGCTCGCCGTCCTTGTACAGGGCATTGTTGCACATATCCAGGCAGTCCTTGCAGATATTGACGCCGGGGCCAATGATCAGCTGCTCTACCTCATTTTGCGTCCGCCCGCAGAAGCTGCAGACGAGCTCGCGTCCTTTTCCGTCCTTGCCGGACGTTTGATTTGCCATGTTGTTCCTCCGAATCAGTGTTTATAGAGGATGTCGTCGATCAGGCCGTACTCCTTCGCCTGCTGCGCGGTCATATAGTTGTCGCGCTCGGTGTCGCGGGTGATGACGTCCAGCGGCTGGCCGGTGTACTGGCTGAGCAGCGTGTTCATCTTCTCGCGGATGCGCACGATGTGGTCGGCGTGGATCTTGATGTCGGTAGCCTGGCCGGAGATACCCTGCCCGCCGATAAGCGGCTGGTGGATCAGGATCTCGGAGTTCGGCAGGGCAAAGCGCTTGCCCTTGGTGCCGCTGGCCAGCAGGAAAGAGCCCATCGAGGCCGCCATTCCGACGCAGATGGTGGAGACATCGCACTTGATGTAGTTCATCGTGTCGTGGATGGCCATACCGTCAGAGATCGAGCCGCCGGGGCTGTTGATATAGAAGTAGATGTCCTTCTCCGGGTCCTGGCCCTCGAGGTACAGCAGCTGTGCCACGATGACGCTGGCAGAGGCGGAGTTGACGTCCTCGCTCAGCACAATGATGCGGTCATTGAGCAGGCGGGAGAAGATGTCATAGCTGCGCTCACCGCGCGCAGTCTGTTCGACAACATAAGGTACAAGGCTCATTCTGGTTTCCCTCCTTGGTGCTTTAGATAAAGTATGGGTGATGACAAAGGAACCGATACGGCGGCATAGCTGCGCAACCGTACCGGCCCTTTTACTCAATGTTTACGGATGCCCGCGGGGTGATTACTCGCCCTTGGTCTCCTCTTCCTTCGGCTCCTCGTCCTGCTTGGCGGCAGCCTTCTTGGTGGTCTTGCGGGTGGTCTTTTTGGCGGGCTTCTTCTCCTCGGCAGCACCGGCGACGATGTTGGCCTTGGACTTCACGAAGTCGATTGCCTTGTTGACAGCCAGATCCTTCTTGACGGCGGCAGCATCGACCAGGCTCTTGACCTTGTCGGCCTCCATCTGGTAAGCATCGGCAATGCGCTTGATCTCGGCCTCGAACTCCTCCTCGGTAGCCTCGATGGACTCCTTGGCGACGATAGCCTCCATGGCCAGGCGCATCTTGACCTGCTTGTCGGCCTGCTCACGGAACTGCTCCTTGAACTGCTCCATGGTCATGCCCATATACTGCAGGTACTGCTCAAGCTTGAGGCCCTGCTGGGAGATGCGGTACTGGAAGTCCTGCACCAGCTCCTCGATGCGGCTCTCGATCATGGCGTCGGGGATCTCGGCCTTCATGCCGCCCACGACCTGGTCGATCAGGTCGTTTTCGACCTTCTGGTCAGCCTGCTTCTCGTGGTTGGTCTCGATGCCCTTGCGGATGGAATCCTTCAGCTCGTCGAGAGTGTCGTACTCGCTGACGTCCTTGGCAAAGTCGTCGTCCAGCTCGGGCAGCTCCTTGTACTGGACCTCATGCAGCTTGATCTTGAAGGTGGCGTCCTTGCCGGCCAGCTCCTCAGCCTGGTACTCCTCGGGGAACTTGACGTTGACGTCGAACTCCTCGCCGGCCTTGTGGCCGACGATCTGCTCCTCGAAGCCGGGGATGAAGGAGCCGGAGCCCAGCACCAGAGAGTAGTGCTCGGCCTTGCCGCCCTCGAAAGCGACGCCGTCAACGAAGCCCTCGAAGTCGATGTCAACGGTGTCGCCGTTCTCGGCAGCACCCTCACGGGTCAGCAGACGGCCATTGCGGTCCTGCATGCGCTTGATCTCGGCGTCAACATCAGCCTCGTCAACAGTCTTGACATCTTTGTTGACGGTTAAACCGGTGTACTCGCCCAGCTCGACCTCGGGCTTGACGGCGACCTTGACCTTCAGGGTAGCGCCCTCGTCCTCGGACATGGAGACGACCTCGGGGTCAGGACGGCCAACGACCTCGATACCGGCCTCCTTGACGGCGGCCTCGTAGTTCTCGGGGAACAGGTCGTTGATGGCGTCATACTGGAACAGGTCCTTGCCATACATCTTCTCGATCATGGCCTTGGGAGCCTTGCCCTTGCGGAAGCCGGGGATGGCGTACTTCTTGCCCTCGCGCTTGAAAGCGGTATTGACAGCAGATTTGAAGGTCTCCGCGTCAATGGAGAACTGCAGTTCGACCATGCTCTTTTCGAGCTTTTCACAGGAAATCAGTTTCATTTATAAATTCCTCCAAAAATAGATGTACATAAAAATACAAGTTATTATACCATGCCTGTGCGGAAAATACCAGTCTTTTTTGAATTTTTTAACAAATCAGACGGTAATTTCTGATTTTTCACAGGAAAACACCGCCGCCAGACAGAAAACCAGCGGCAGACACCCCGCCACAGGCAGGAAATAGCGTATACAGTCATTGACCGGGGACGCAATGCAGGTCAGCCAGAAGATGCCAAGGCCGATAAAAACCGGCAGCACAGGCTTTGCTTTGCAGCGCGCCAGCCAGAGACCAAGCACGGCAGTCAGCCACGCCATGAACCCGATGGACGTTGTAAGCCCCACGAGCGGCAGCTTTTCAAATGCCGAGAGCGCCTGTACAAAAGCATACCGCAGATAGCCGGATTTATCAAGATAGTGGACGTTCATTTCAGACATTTCCATGCAAATGTCATTATTGAACGTGTAGTAATCGTTGATGGCGCGGCATTTCGTGATGGTGTAATACCCGTGGGAGTTTGCGTGCGTTGCCTCAAAATAGCAGACCGGGTGCTTGAGCAGCATTTTGGCCCAGACCAGCATATAGCGGGTCAGGTCCCCCTTGCCGGGATTTTTGTAGTACTGCTTGACGCCGTCGGACAGCTCCGGCATGTAGCTTTGGGCAATGGCGTCGTAGTCGAGGACCTTCTCGATGGCGGTGCGCTCGTCGTCGGTGACTTCATTGCCGTAGTCGCGGATATAGCGGGCGGTCTGCTGCATCGGGACCGAGAGTGCCTCCCCCACGCTGCCTGCAGGGATGTCGAGGACTTTTTCGGTGAACGTGTCAAACCCGAACGAGCCGATACAGACGGCCAGCAGAACCGCCAGCACGGGGCGGCGCAGGCGCTTTTCACTCACGGTGAAGGCCGACGCCAGCAGCATCGGCACAACGGCATAGATGCCGTTTTTGCGCAGCAGGCAGCAGAGCACGCCAAGCACCGCGTAAGCGGTCAGGCGCGGGCGGCTCCCCTGCCATTCCTGCGGAAAGAGCAGCAGGTCGGCGGTTTTCAGCACGAACAGGACGAACAGTCCCGTGTAGAGCGTATCCTTGACCTGCGTCTGGATGAACGCGCCCCAGACGGGGTCGAGCGCAAAGAACGCTGTGACCGCATACTGCACACCGCGGGAGCAGCCGAGCCTGGCGGCAAAGGCTGTTACCTGCCCGAACACCCACGCGCAGACGAGAAACTGCAATACTATGTAGAGAAACACGCCGAGATTGTCGCTGCCCAGCGCACGGCCCAGCCGGAACAGCCAGCCGTGCAGCCAAGTGGAGAGCACCGTATGGTGGGCGGTCATCTCCTGCACCCCAAGCACCTGCGAGATCTGCCCCCAGGAGTCCCAGTCCACGGAGCCAGGCCAGAACACGGCGACCCACGGCAACCACGCCGCGCCGATGAGCAGCGACGACGCGCGGCCCGGTGCCTTGGCGAACCACGCTGCGAAGCGGGTCTGCGGGAAGTCCTCCCCGCCCGTCCGGCTGCGGCCCAGCAGGGCGTACAGCCCCCAGACCGCGTGGTAGAACAGCACCGCGTACCCGGCCATGCAGAACACGCCGACGCAGAGCTGATACGGATTTTTAAAGACAAACGCCCAGCTGCCCAGCTTGCAGATGCTCAGACCCAATACCTCAGCAATGCCAAAGACAATGCTCAGCACCAGCTCTGTGCGCTTGGGTTTCGCCTCACGCTGACCGCGCACCCAGCAGAGCAGCACGGCCAGCCCCGCGGCGGCAGGCCCCCAGGCCCAGCCGTCCAGCGGAAAATTCTGGTGCAGCATGACCAGCGCCGCAAGCCAGCCGGGCACGGCGTCAAGGTCGAGGCCCGTTGTCTCGTACTGCATGCCGATCAGCAGATCCGCGCGGGCGGTCTCCCAGTCCGGCACCGTAATGACGGCGGACAGCGTTACCGCGCATAAGCCCCCCAGCAGCAGCGCCGTGACAATGCTTTTTGTTTTCTGCTTCATCCGCATCACCTGATTTTATACGGGCAGAACGACAGACCGTCGGCGGAGATCAGCCGATAGGTGATGCCGTCGCGCTCGCCCTGCGTTGCGTAGCGGATGGACTTGCCGTGCAGGTGGCCGTAGTAGCACTCGGTCACGCCGAACTCATTCAGCACATCCACCAGCTCCTGCGCCTGTGCGCCGGGGTAGATGGGCGGGTAGTGGAGAAAAGCGATTTTTTCTGCCGCATCCCCCGCCGCCTGCAAGGACATGCGCAGACGGCCCGCCTCCCGCGCCATGAGCTTTTCGCCCTGGGCGGCAACGTCGTCAAACGGCCAGCCGCGGGTGCCGCACAGCGCCACATTGCCCACAGTGCAGGCGTTGTTGTGCAAAATATGCAGCGTGTCAAAGCCATTGGCAGTCAGGAAGTTCTCCATCTTGCGGGTCGTCGTCCACCAGTAGTCATGGTTGCCCTTTAAGAGCCACTTTTGGCCCGGCAGGTTTTGGATAAAGGCAAAATCCGCTTTTGTGTCGTTCAGGTTCATGGCCCAGCTGGTGTCGCCCGCCAGAACAACGGTGTCGTCCGGGCCGATCAGCTTGCGCCAGCTGGCTTCCAGTCGGGGCAGATACCCCTCCCACCCCGGGAAAACGTCCATGGGCTTGTCCGTTCCCAGCGAGAGGTGCATATCCCCGATTGCAAAGATGGCCATAGGGCCCTCACTTTCTAGTTGTTGCTTTTAACGAAGAGCCGCGGTGCGGATGTCGGCGGGCTGCAGCACGGTCTTGAACCGCACCTCGAGCTTATCCAACTCGCGCAGCGAGGCGGGAGCCTCGGCGCCGGTCCCGGCGGTCAGCGCGGCCATAGCGGCAAAGTCGCTGGCGGGGGCCTCCCCGCCCAGAGCCGTCAGGACGTCGCGCGGGAACTTGAACGGGCTGGCCGTGGAGAGCACGACCATCGGCGCGTCGGTGCGCCGGGTCTCGGCCACGCGGAAGGCCACGGCGGTGTGGGTGTCGCAGAGGTAGTGGTCGCCGTCAAAGCGGGCCTTGATTTCAGCAGCACCGTCGGCATCGTCGGCGTAGCCTGCGGCGAAGCTCTGCTGGATTTTTGCCAGCGTCTCGGCGTCAACGGTGTACTTGCCGGTGGCGGAAAGCTCCTGCATCCAGCCCGCGACCTTTTCGCTGCTGCCGCTGACGTGGTAGAGCAGACGCTCGAGGTTCGAGGAGATCAGGATGTCCATCGACGGCGAAGTCGTCTTGTAGAAGGTGCGGCGGGCGTCATAGGTGCCGGTGCGCAGGAAGTCGGTCAGAACATTGTTCTTGTTGGACGCGCAGACCAGCCTGCCCACGGGCAGACCCATCTGCTTGGCGTAGTAGCCCGCCAGAATGTCACCGAAGTTGCCGGTGGGCACGCAGAAATCCACAGGCTTGCCCCACTCGACTGCGCCCTGCTCGGCCAGACGGAAGTAGGCGTAGAAGTAGTAGACGATCTGCGGCACGAGGCGGCCCCAGTTGATGGAGTTGGCGCTGGACAGGCGGATGCCGCGCTTTTCCAGCTCGGCGGCGACGTCGGCGTCGGCAAAGACCTTCTTGACGCCGGTCTGGGCATCGTCAAAGTTGCCCTGCACGGCGTAGACCTGCACGTTTTCGCCCTTCTGGGTCGCCATCTGCAGATGCTGGATCTCGCTTGTGCCGTCGTTCGGGTAAAATACCTCAATTTCAATGCCGTCGAGGTCGGCGTAGCCCGCCAGCGCGGCCTTGCCGGTGTCGCCGGAGGTTGCCACCAGAATGCGGGTCGTCTCGGTGCGGCCCAGCATCTTCTTTGCCTCGACGAGCAGCTTCGGCATGAGCTGCAGGGCGTAGTCCTTGAAGGCGCAGGTCGGGCCGTGCCACAGCTCGAGAGAATACAGGCCGTCGCGGACCTTGACGGTCTCGCCCGCCTTGCCGCCAAAGGCAGCGCCGTAGGTAGATGCCGTTGCGGTGTGCAGGAAATCAGCGCTGTAATCGGTCAGAAAACCGGCCAGGACCTTTTCGGCCAGCTCGGGATAGGAGAGATTTTTCCATGCGTCCAAATCGGCCTGGGGGAAGCTCTCCGGCACGAACAGACCGCTCTGCGGTGCCAGACCGCGGACGATAGCCTCCTGTGCGGAAACGCGGAGTGCGGAATCTCTGGTGCTCAAATACTGCATACGTTTACACCCTTTCTCTTATTCTCTTTCCTCTATATGTATAAGCCTTTTTTGGCGCTATACCGTTGCTGTGAGCGACGGATTGCGGGCGGATACGGAATCCGCCCCTACGGGTTGCAGGGGTCGATGTCCGTCATTGCCCCGGAAAGTGTGCGGCTGCCGCAAGGTTCTCTCCCCCACCCGCTGCGGCGGGGGCCCCCTCGCAGAGGGGGCCAAGAGAGGCTCAACACTCAAACGCGCCCGGGATGCAATGCACCTGCCAGCCACGGGCGGCGGGCGTGACCTCCACCACATCAAAGCGGATGGCGGCATCACGGTAGGGGCTGTGCTGCAGGTATTGCTGGGCCGCCAAAATCAGGCGGTTCTGCTTCCGGGCGTCCACCGCGGCGGCGGGGCGGTCCAGCATCGCGCCGGTGCGCGTCTTGACCTCGGCAAAGACGAGGGTGTTTTCCTTATACAAAATAAGGTCCAGCTCCCCCAGCCGCGTGCGGTAGTTGTGGTTCAGCAGCAGCCAGCCGCGCTGCTGGTAGTACTTGGCGGCGACGGCCTCGCCCGTGCGGCCGACGTCAGTCATGCCAGTAGCCCTGCTTTTTCAGAAAGCTTCGGCGGTAAAACGGCCGGATGCCGTACTGCGCGATCAGCTCATAATGCAGCTTGGTCGGATAGCCCTTGTGTCTGGCAAGCTGGTACTGCGGGTACTGCTTGTCCAGCTCGAGCATATAGCGGTCACGGCTGACCTTTGCCAGAATCGACGCCGCCGCAATCGACGCACTGTTGGCGTCGCCCTTGACGACGGCCTCGGCGGGCTGTATCAGCCCCGGCGGGCAGCGGTTGCCGTCGATCAGCACATAGTCGGGCGTTATTTCCAGCCCCGCCACAGCCTGCGCCATGCCGTCCATCGTGGCCCACAGGATGTTGCGCTCGTCAATTTCCTGCGGCGAGATGAAGATAATTTTATACGCCAGTGCGCGCTTTGTGATTTCCTCATACAGCGCGTCGCGTCGCTTCTCTGTCAGCTTTTTGGAGTCGTTGACACCTTCGATGGGGTCATCGGGGTTCAGGATGACCGCCGCGCAGCAGACCGGGCCGCACAGCGGGCCGCGGCCCGCCTCGTCCACGCCGCAGACGGATGAAAAGCCCGCGGAGCGGGCTTTGTCCTCGTAGTGTAGGTTGACGCTCATGTGCGCTCGCCCTCCGGCGGGAATTCGAGCGTAAAGCGGCCGAGCTTGCCGCCGCGGAACTCGTCGAGCAGGATACGGCTCATGCGCTCGGTGTCGACCTCGCCGCCGGAGATCAGAAAGCCGCGCTTGCGCCCCGCCTTTTCGAGCAGTGCATAGCCGTCGTCCTCTTCCGAAACGGTGAGCTTGTAGCGCTCCTCGATGGCCTTGGGATAATTTTTGCCGAGGTAATCCATCAGGCGCATGGCGAGCTCTTCGATGTCGACGACCTCGTCGCGGATGGCTCCGGTGAAGGCTAAACGCACGCCGACGCTGCTGTCCTCAAATTTCGGCCACAGGATGCCTGGCGTATCAAGGAGCTCGAGCGTCTTGTCGACCGGCACCCACTGCTTCGTGCGCGTGACGCCGGGGCGGTCCTCCGCCTTGGCGCTCTTGCGGCCGGAGACCTTGTTGATGAACGTCGACTTGCCAACGTTCGGGATGCCGAGTACCATCACGCGCAGCACGCGGCCGATCTGGCCCTTGGCCTCGTAAGAGGCGATCTTATCGTGCAGCAGCGTGCGCACGGCGGAAGAAAACTGCTTCACGCCCCCGCCCTGCTTCGCGTCCGTTTCGATGACGGCGCAGCCGAGCGAGCGGAAATACGCCGCCCACTTTTTCGTCATCTCAGGGTCGGCCTGATCGACGCGGTTCAAAACGATCAAACGGGGCTTGCCCGCCGTCAGTTCGTCCACATCGGGGTTGCGGCTGCTCATCGGGATGCGCGCGTCCAGAATTTCGCACACGGCGTCCACGTTGCCGAGCTCCGCCGTGATCATGCGGCGGGTCTTGGTCATGTGCCCCGGGAACCAGCTCAGAGAATCCAACTGCATTTGCTCGTCCCCCTTTACTGCAAAAGGCCGATGCGGCCAAACTCGCGCTGCTCGGTCAGATAGTCGCGTCCCGGGAAGACGAGGAACACCGCCTTGCCGATCAGAAGGCGCGTGTCCACCGTGCCGAGCGAGGAATCGCGGCTGTCGTTCGAATGGTTGCGGTTGTCACCCATGAGGAAGACTTCGCCCTCCGGCACGGTAAGCGGGAACACGGTGCCCTCTTCGCGATAGGTGTAGTCGTTGATGTAGTCCTCGTCCAGAAGCTCGCCGTCCACATAGACCTGACCCAAGTTAAAGTCGATGTCCACGGTCTGGCCCGCGGTGGCGATGACGCGCTTGACGATGGGCTTCGAGTCAAAGGTCTCCTTGCGCGCGATGACGATATCGCCGACCTGATAGTCGCCGCAGAGCAGCGAGTTGACGACGAGAAGCCGGTCGCCGTCCTGCAGCGTCGGGATCATTGACGGGCCGGAAACGCCCATCAGCCGCACAAGAAACGTAAACACCAGCACAACGACCAGCAGCGCCGAGACGAGAGACGAGACCGTCTCATACACGTCGCGTCCGGGGATCTTTTCCACGATCTCCTCCTGCGGCTGCTCGCTGATCTCCATTTTCTGATCAAATTCGTCCATTTCGGTCTCCTAAACCCAGCGCCGCGCAGCGGCGGACTAACAGTTTCCCTCTGCGGCAAAATGCGCCTGATTTTCTAATATATTATTGTAGCACGCTTTTTGAAAAAGGCAACAAAAAAAGCATGGCGGAAACGCCACAGCCCCTGCCTAAGCCCCAAAACCCGCCGGGCCGAGTGCCCCGCCGTAACCGCCGCAACCGTTTCAGGTGCCCGAATATTTCGGGATAATTGGGAAGTTCGTAAAAACGACGCTGACCCCGCAACCGTGAGAGGGGATGAACCCGCAACAGCCACTGTGGACGCCGTCTACGGGAAGGCGCGGGCAAAGAAGATCCTCAAGCCGGGAAACCAGCCTGAAAACTCATATGGTACGGA
>OGPW01001471.1_pt1 | contig 15817 bp, 9 predicted proteins | sample 1553061 | NCBI WGS metagenome assembly OGPW01 (sample SAMEA2580292, study PRJEB22360) | human gut metagenome | biome: human gut; feature: human-associated habitat; material: faeces | place: Denmark | collected 2008/2010
GAAAAGACACTTACCCGGCCGGTATGCTGGAATATCAGGAAACAACAGAGAGAGAACGTGCAGGGTTCTGTCAGTGAAGAAAGAAAAGAAATAGAAGAAGTGCTGCCGGAAGTACGCCGGGAAGATGTCTTTGATGCAATGATCGGTGCTGACGGCAGCCAGAAAAATGTAATTGAAAGATGCAAAGCGGCGGGGTCATATCCGCCGGACGGACTGCCGATATTGATTACAGGAGAAAGTGGAGTCGGAAAAAGCTTTCTGGCAAGACTGATCCATCAATATGCAATTTCCAGAGCCGTTATCAGGGAAAGTGCTCCGTTGGTAGTGCTGAATTGTGCAGATTATGCGAACAATCCAGAACTATTGTCGGCAGCACTTTTAGGGTACAAAAAGGGAAGCTTTACAGGAGCGGATACAGATAAAGAGGGGCTTTTGCAGGAAGCGGACGGCGGTTATCTCTTTCTGGACGAGGTTCACCGGTTGTCTTATGAAAACCAGGAAAAGCTTTTTGTTTTCATGGACACAGGAAGATATCGGCCACTTGGTGACAAAAACTGGAAAGCAGCGAAGGTAAGGTTTATTTTTGCGACGACGGAGGTACCTGAAAAAGTCCTTCTGGAAACATTTCGCCGGAGAATTACCGTGCAGATTTCAATCGGAAGTATTGCAGAAAGGCCGCTGATGGAACGGCTTCAGTTGATTTATCGGTTTTATCAGAAAGAAGCAGTAAAGATCAACAAGGATATATTGATTGAAAAGGATGCGATGCAGTATCTGTGTTTTTCAAAGTTACCCGGAAATATCGGAAAACTGGAAAATCTTGTGCAGGTAAGCTGTGCGGAAGCATATTTTCGGCAGCAGGAGAAGGAACTGTTGAAAATCTCTTCAAGAGAGCTGCAGAATGAGTCACCGGACAAGGACGATTCCTTGGAAGAAATTGTCTGCCCGATGAAAGTTTTGTGCAGTCAGGAATGTGAATCTGCGTATGAAGCATGTGTCACGGAGCATACCGTGAATGTTTCAACACTTTGGGAAGAGGTAGTGAAGGCATCCTGGGATGAGATCGATATGTTATATCTGCGGTATAAACATCAGATGAAGACTTGGGAAAAATACGTCACAGTGAGTTCTTTGGTGTTTGAAAATACGGCAAAGAAGATGTTTGAAAGCAGCTGCAGATTGGTGCTGAAACGCTATGGAATCCGTGTGACAGACCAATGTCTGAAGGAACTGTACCTGAGTTATAAGATGTTTTCGCAAATGGAATTGGATGCAGAGATGGAGTGGAAATTGTCTGTTTATTTTGAACAGGCTCTTTCAAGGGCACATTATATTGCAAAACGCCTTTTTGAGAAAGTGGCATCGTTGGAACAAGGCTGTGGAAAGCATGTTCTGTTTTTGTTTACACTTGCTTTGCATGAATATGTTGCAGAGTGTGTTGAACTGGCAGGTCTGATTGCTGCGCACGGAGATACCACGGCAAGCAGTATTGCAAAAGTGGTGAACCAGGCATGTGAAACCTTTGTGTTTGAAGCAATTGATATGCCGATGGATTCTTCTTTTGATGCGACGATCGAGAAAGTAAAGAGTTATCTGGAAGATATCCCGGGGGGAAGAGGACTGATTCTGCTGGTAGATACAGGTTCTCTCAGCAGAATGTATACATTGATCAAAAACAGTCTGTCAGGGGATCTGATGATTATCAATAATGTTTCCACGGCAATTGCACTCGATATCGGAATTAAAATGCTGGGACATAGTTCCTTTACGGAAATTACACAGAGTACAAAGAAACTCTGTAGTTTTGATGTACAGTTTTTTGAAGGCCTTTCACAAGGAAAAAATATTGTCATATCCTGTATGTCCGGAGTGGGAATTGCGGAGAAGATTCAGGAAATGATGAAAAGCGTGTTCGGAGACTGTGGGCTTGATTTTATTACGATGGATTATAAGGAACTGATTCGGGCTTTGGATGAAAATGATGAAAAATCCTTTGAGCAGACACTGTTGATTTTGACGACTTCTTCACTTTCAGAAGGAGTAAAAACTCCATGGCTGAGTATGTATGACGTGTTGGATGGAAGTGGAGAACAGGTGCTGTGGGATTCTTTAAAGACAGTGATCAATCCGGAGCGGTTTGAAGTGCTCAAAAGAGAATTTGTAAAGTTTTTCTCAATGGAAGGTATTGTAAGCCGTCTGCAGTTTTTGAACCCTGCGGTTGTAGTTCAGGAAGTAGAATTGATTTTGATGCGGTATGAACAGTATTATACATTGGAAATGTCGGGGTATGTGAGACTAAATTTGTATATGCACATTGCATTTATGTTTGAACGTCTGATGATCGCACAGGATGATTATGAGGAAGAACAACGGGAATTATCTGAGCAAGAGCAGGAGTTCTATCGGATTTCACGGATTGTATTTTCAGAAGCAGAAAAAAAATACAGAATCAGACTGGATGAATATGAATTGTCGATGCTATACGAATTGTTTAAAAGCCTGATTAAGTAGCAAAGAGGAAATTCGATGGGACTGGAACTGAAGGTTGAGCAGAAACAAAGGGTATATCAGAAGCAGATTGAGCAGGCACGCATCCTGCAAATGAATGCACAGGAACTCGCTGTGTGTATTCAGGAGGCAGCATTGGAGAATCCGTTGATTGAACTGGAAGAAATGATGGATGTGCCGATAGAAGAACTGGTGAAGAAGGATGTGCGAGAAACTGATGAAACAGAAGCAGAGGTATCGGAGGATACCGACTGGAGATATACCGGCGGGCATCAGTCGCCAGAAGACTGGTGGACTCCACAGGGAGGAAAATCGGAAAGTCTTGTTGATATGATACATCAACAGCTGCTGACGATGTCAATTGGGGAAAAAGAAAAGGAAATTGTGGAAAAGTTGGCGGGAGCGTTGGACAGCAGAGGATATCTGGAGATTCCGGTGAAAAAACTGGCAAAATATATACCATGTTCGGTGCAGGAACTTCGGAGTGCATTAGAGATACTTAAATCATTGGAACCGGCAGGAATCGGTGCGACAGATTTGAAGGAATGTCTGATTCTGCAGTTGAGACGGCAGAAAGACTCCCGGCTTGCGGTTACATTGGTCAAAAATTATCTGGAAGACTTGCCGAAACATAGAATTTCAGCAATTGCAAAGGAACTGGGAGAGAACGAGGATGCGGTAAAAGATGCATTTGCCAGAATCAGGACCTTGAACCCAAAACCGGGAAGTATTTTCGGGGAAGGAACAACGGTGCTCTATGTGATACCAGATATTATTGTGTCGGAAGAACATGGAGAATACACAGCGGCATTGAACGAGGCTGTGTACCGGAAACTGCGGCTGAATGAATCCTATGTGAAGCTGAAGGATTCTGAGGAATCAGAGGTAAGAGAATATATTATTCAAAAACAGGCGCAGGCAGGGTGGCTGAAAACATGTATTGAACAGAGAAGTCATACACTGCAGAGAATCGCAGATATATTGATAGATTTCCAAAGGACATTTTTAGAGACGGGAAAGGATATGAAACCGCTCAGACAGAAGGACGTTGCACAGATCATGGAAGTGCATGAATCGACGGTCAGCAGGGCTGTAAAAGGAAAATATCTACAGTGTGGCAGAGGTGTATACGCACTGTCGGATTTTATGCCGAAAGGAATGGAAGAAGTCAGCAGTGATTCTGTAAAGCAGATGCTGAAGAAAATCATTCAAAATGAAGATAAGAAAAAACCACTGAGTGATCAGAAACTGGTAAAGAAACTGGAAGAAGAGGGTGTACAAATATCAAGAAGAACAGTGGCAAAATACAGGATGCAGATGGAAATTCCAGATGCATCCGGCAGAAAAGCAGAGTGAGCTGCGAATCAGAGCTGTTGGCTGAACTGATACCATTTTTTAGGAGTTGTGACATTAGGGTATGACTTCTTAAAAAATATTAATAGCAATTCAATGGTTAAATTGTATAGAAATAAAAACAATTTTAATGTTTGTAAAAAAAATATTGTGAAAATGTTAACAATAATTACGTCTGTGGATTGTTTTTTATGCAAAACATAAGATTGTCATTTATAAATTAATACGCTATAATATAGAAGAATTCTAAATAAATAATTCCTGATGGTTTTCACGGGTGTCAGGATCTTTAAGAATTGGAGGAAAGAAATATGTTAGTATCAGCTACAGAAATGCTTCAGAAAGCAAAAGCAGGCCACTATGCAGTAGGTCAGTTCAACATCAACAATCTTGAGTGGACAAAGGCTATTCTTACAACAGCACAGGAACTCAACTCACCAGTTATCCTTGGTGTATCTGAGGGTGCAGGAAAGTACATGACAGGATATAAGACTGTTGTAGGTATGGTAAACGGAATGATGGAAGAACTCGGAATCACAGTTCCGGTTGCTCTTCATCTTGACCACGGCAGCTACGAAGGATGCCTGAAATGTGTAGAAGCAGGATTCTCATCAATCATGTTTGACGGATCTCATTATCCAATCGACGAGAACGTTGAGAAGACAAAAGAACTCGTTAAGATCGCTCACGAGCACGGAATGTCAATCGAAGCAGAAGTTGGATCCATCGGTGGAGAAGAAGATGGAGTTATCGGAAGAGGTGAGTGCGCTGATCCGGAAGAGTGTAAGAGAGTAGCTGATCTGGGAATCGATTTCCTGGCAGCAGGTATCGGTAACATTCATGGTAAATATCCGGCAAACTGGGAAGGATTAAGCTTCGAGACTCTGGACGCTATTCAGCAGCGTACAGGAGATATGCCACTCGTACTTCACGGTGGTACAGGTATCCCGGAAGATATGATCAAGAAAGCAATCTCTCTTGGAGTTGCTAAGATCAACGTTAATACAGAGTGTCAGCTTTCTTTCGCAGATGCTACACGTAAGTACATCGAAGCAGGAAAAGATCTTGAGGGTAAAGGATTTGACCCACGTAAACTTCTCAAACCAGGTGCAGACGCAATCATGGAAACAGTAAAAGAGAAGATGGAGTTATTCGGATCTGTCGGAAAAGCCTGAGAAGAACTTTTTTAAAAAAGCACTTGCGTTTTAAAGCAAGTTGAGGTATACTGACTCACGTAGACAGAACAAGGGCGTTCCAATTATAATTGGAGTGCCCTTTTTTTATCGCTTGGGAAATGATCCGCATGATTGAATCAGATTGGATGGAATAAAATCAGATCTGATCTGACTGGATCAGACGGATGATTTCCTGAGAGGTAATCTATTATGGGGGTTCCCGTAGTGTAATCGAATATTGTTCATTGCAGTGAACGGTAATCGAAGAATTAAGAGAAAAGGAAGGTATAGGGTATGAGCACAGAATTATTCAATGTAGCTGACATCTTTGGAGAAAATGTATTTAATGATACAGTTATGCAGGAGCGTCTGCCAAAGAAAGTTTACAAGAATCTGAGAAAGACAATTGAAGAAGGAAAAGACCTGGATCTCGAGACAGCAGATGTTATTGCTCACGAGATGAAAGAATGGGCGATTGAAAAAGGAGCGACTCACTATACACACTGGTTCCTGCCACTTACAGGAGTTACAGCAGAGAAGCATGATTCCTTTATCTCAGCTCCACTTCCGAACGGAAAGGTTCTGATGACTTTCTCAGGAAAGGAATTGATCAAGGGTGAGCCGGATGCATCTTCATTCCCGTCAGGAGGACTGAGAGCAACATTCGAGGCAAGAGGATATACAGCATGGGATTGTACATCACCAGCATTCGTAAGACAGGACGCAGGCGGAGCTACACTTTGCATTCCAACAGCATTCTGCTCCTACACAGGAGAGGCACTGGATCAGAAGACACCACTGCTTCGTTCTATGGAAGCAATCAACAAAGAAGCATTAAGACTTCTTCGTTTATTTGGAAATACAACATCTAAGAAAGTTACTCCATCTGTTGGAGCAGAGCAGGAGTACTTCCTTGTAGATGCAGAGAAGTTTGAAGAAAGAAAAGACCTGATCTACACAGGACGTACACTCTTTGGAGCAATGCCTCCGAAAGGACAGGAGCTTGATGATCATTACTTCGGAACAATCCGTCAGAGAATCGCATCCTTCATGAGAGATGTAAATATTCAGCTTTGGAAAGTTGGTGTTCCGGCTAAGACACAGCATAATGAGGTTGCACCGGCACAGCACGAACTGGCTCCGATTTATACAGAGGCGAACATTGCGGTAGACCAGAACCAGCTGACAATGCAGACACTGAAGAGAGTAGCCTGCCAGCACGGACTGAAATGCCTGCTTCACGAGAAACCGTTCGCAGGAGTTAACGGATCCGGTAAACATGACAACTGGTCCATTACAACAGATGACGGAATCAACCTTCTTGATCCAGGTAAGACACCTCACGAGAATACACAGTTCCTTCTTGTACTTGCCTGCATCCTGAAAGCGGTTAACAAGCATGCAGACCTGCTTAGAGAATCCGCAGCAGATCCGGGAAATGACCACAGACTTGGAGCAAACGAGGCACCTCCGGCAATTATCTCTATCTTCCTTGGAGAACAGCTTGAGGATGTTGTTGAGCAGTTGATCAGTACAGGAGAAGCTACACACAGTCTGAAAGGCGGAAAGCTGGAGACAGGTGTAAGCACACTTCCGGATTTGTTCAAAGATGCAACAGACAGAAACAGAACATCACCGTTCGCATTTACAGGAAATAAGTTCGAGTTCCGTATGGTTGGATCAAGAGATTCTATCGCAAACCCGAATATCGTACTGAACACAATCGTTGCAGAAGCATTTGCAGATGCATGTGATATTCTTGAGAAGGCAGATGACTTTGATCTTGCAGTACATGATCTGATCAAAGAATACCTGACAGAGAACCAGAGAATCATCTTCAACGGAAACGGATACTCTGACGAGTGGGTTGCAGAGGCTGAGAGAAGAGGACTTCCGAACATTAAGTCTATGGTTGAAGCAATTCCGGCAATCACAACAGACAAGGCTGTAGAATTGTTTGAGAGATTCAGCGTATTTACAAAAGCAGAGCTTGAGTCTCGTGCAGAGATCCAGTATGAGGCATATGCTAAGGCAATCAATATTGAAGCCCGTACTATGATCGATATGGCAAGCAAACAGTTCCTGCCGGCATTTATCAAGTATACAAAGACACTTGCAGATACAGTAAATGCTGTAAAGGCAGCTGGTGTTGACGCATCTGTTCAGACAGAGACTCTGAAAGAAGTAAGTGCTCTGATGGCTGAGACAAAGGCAGCACTTGATAACCTTGTAAAAACAACAGCAGATGCAGCAGCAAAAGAAGAAGGCGAAGTACAGGCTACATACTATCATACAGAGGTTGTTCCGGCTATGGATGCACTCCGTGCACCGGTTGACAAACTTGAGATGATCGTGGATAAAGAAGCTTGGCCAATGCCATCTTACGGAGACCTGATTTTCGAGGTATAAAATTGCATTACAGAAAAGTAATTTGAAGTAAATGATTGGAAGTCATTATTCGGATAAAGAGTCTGGATAATGGCTTCTTTTTGCTCTGAAAATCGGGAAAGCTGCATGACTATTTCATGCAAGAAAGCAAAAAATATTGTATAATGAGAAGTGGTTCGTGCAGCTTGAGCGTATTCTGCACGAATGAGAAAAAGAAAGAGTGGAATAAAAATGCAGTCAGAAGCAGAACTTAGAAGTTTATTATCAAGAATAGATCACCGGGGATATCCGGCTTATAAAGATACAAAAGGACAGTACCGATTTCCGGGATATGTTTTATCGATCGATCATGTACAGGGAGATCCGTTTGCGTCACCGTCAAAGGTAAGTGTACTGGTGAGTGGGAAGACAGCAGGATTCCCACAGGAATTATATTGTGGAAAATGTCAGAGAATTGCACTTCAGGACGAATTGCTGCGCCAGTTTGGAAGAAGGGCAGAACGGTTTGCATTCAAGGCAAAAGGTTCGGGTAAGAGTGGTCTGATCTCTGTCAGCAGATGCGGACAGGAAGTTCTGGAGAGAACAGCGTGTCAGATTCAGCCGGAGAACGGAAATATCCTTCTTAGAATGGAAATCGGATTTCCGGCAAATGGACGAACAATCAATGCGAGAGAGTTAGAGAAGATTTTATTTGATTTTGTTCCGGAGTGTGTAAAGGCATCCCTGTTTTACAAGAATCTGGATGCAAAGAGATTGAGAAGAATCGTAGATCTGGCAGAAGACCAGGAGTATATCCGTAAAGAACTTCCGAAACTTGGTCTTTGTGCTTTCGTGGCAAACGGAAGTGTACTGCCAAGGGAATCCGGAATTTCGTTCCGCCCGATGCGTGACGGAATTGCCTTCCAGTCTCCGAAGGAGCGGGAAGTGCAACTGGAACTTCCACATAAAGGAAAGATTACCGGTATGGGAATCCGTAAGGGGATTACTTTGATCGTCGGTGGAGGTTATCACGGAAAATCAACACTTTTGAAAGCATTGGAACTTGGAGTGTACAATCACATCGCAGGGGATGGAAGAGAGTATGTGATCACAGATGCGACAGCAGTGAAGTTACGTGCGGAGGATGGAAGAAGTATCCAGAAGACAGACATTTCCATGTTCATCAACGATCTTCCGAACGGAAAAGATACGACATCATTCTGTACAGAAGATGCAAGTGGAAGTACTTCACAGGCAGCAAATGTGATTGAAGGAATTGAGGCCGGAACATCCCTGTTCCTGATTGATGAAGATACGAGTGCAACAAACTTTATGATCCGTGATGAGCTGATGCAGCGCGTGATCCACAGAGAGATGGAGCCGATCACGCCATTTATTGAAAGAATCAGAGAATTGTATGAAAATTATGGAATTTCGACAGTGATCGTTGCAGGAAGTTCGGGAGCTTATTTCCATATCGCAGACAGCATTATCCAGATGGATCGTTATGTTCCGAAAGACATTACAGTACTGGCGAAAAAGGAAGCAGAGAACTTTCCACAGATCAGTGTGCCGGAGCAGTCGGCAAAAAAACCGGCTTATGACAGAGTGCCGCGACCGGATAAAGCATTTCGCGGAAATGACAGGATCAAGATGAAGACGATGGGAAAAGAATCTGTGATGATCAACAGGGATGCGATCGATCTGAGATACTTAGAGCAGATTGCAGATAGTGAGCAAGTGACAGCACTGGGATATTGTGTACGATATGCACAGAAGCATTTGATTGACGGAAAGAAGAATCTGATCCAGATTGTAGATGAGCTGGAAGAAGTGATGCAGAATAAATCGCTGGCGGCATTATGCGAGAGTACATCAAGTGTATCTTGTATGGCAGTGCCGAGAAGACAGGAAATATTTGCATGTTTTGACAGATATAGAGCACTTAGGTTAGTATGACATAGGAGTTGATAATATGAAATTAGAGAATGGAAGACCAGAAAACACAGAAGGAAGATTACAGAAGGAAATCAGGGTATATGATTTCCTCGACAAGCTTGGTGTGGAATACCAGAGAGTAGACCATGAGGCGGCAATGACAATGGAAGCCTGTGAAGAAATCGATAGAACACTTGGAGATGGAACCGCAATCTGCAAGAACCTGTTCCTTTGCAATCGACAGGAAACAGACTTTTATCTGCTTCTGATGCCGGGAGACAAGCCATTTAAGACGAAAAATTTGTCGGCACAGATAGGCTCTGCCAGACTTTCCTTTGCAAAGCCGGAGTATATGGAGAAGTATCTGGACATTACACCGGGATCCGTCAGCGTTATGGGACTTATGAATGATACAGAGGGGAAAGTACAGCTTCTGATCGATGAGGATGTAATGAAAGATCCGTATTTTGGGTGTCATCCGTGTATCAACACATCCAGCTTGAAGATTCGTACATCTGATTTGATTGCAAAGATCATTCCGGCGCTGAAGCATGCACCGAAGATGGTGAAACTTCCGGGAGCGGAGGAGCAACAGTAGTAGTGAAAGTGTAATTAATAGACATTAGGTCCATTTCCTGTTGGTTGTATATTTTTCGTGAATTTGCTATAATTTATATGTTGATATGATACAAGGGTCAAAAGGTCATGCGTTTCTTGCTTGCATGAAATGCGAAGCAATCCGTGTATCATAGGGGTCAAAATACCTTTTGCCCCCAACATCTTGATATATGAAGAGCAGGTATCATTTTCAGGATTAATGCGTAGAAGATAAAAGGAGAACTATAGTGTCTGAAGAAAATAAAGTGATAGATAAAGTGAATACATCAGAAATAGTCGAGCAGCTGGTGGAGACAGAGGCGATACCACCGCTGAATACGGAACCAACACATCCTGTACAGCCACCGGTAGAACCAGCGCAGAAGCTGGAAGATTATTACAAAGAGACTGCGGAGGATCGTGTAGCCGAGGAAGAGTATGAGCAGGCGGTTAAAGATCCGCAGAACAGGAAGGAGAAGATCGATCAGATCAAGAGTATTTTCCACCGCAGTGGGGAGAAGAAGTTTTCCAGAGAAGAAGTGATTCTTTCTAAGATTCGACCGGAGGATATGCTGGAATATCTGACGTTGGAGCAGCGCAGACTGGAATGCTTACAGAAAGCAAGACAGAGCCGGAATGAGAAGCTTCTCAAGGTACTTCAGCTTGCGGCGATACTTGCAGCAATTGTAGCGGTTGTCGCTTTACTGAAGGATAATCCGGTCGTTCTTGTGAACATTCTGTATATGCTTGGTATTGTAGCAGCAATCTGGATCTGGAAGAATCCGGGAAAGAAGTAAATTTACTGTAATGAGGTGATGATATGAAGTTTTTTCATTTATCAGACCTGCATATAGGAAAGCAATTACATCACTATAACCTCCGGGAGGATCAGGAACATATCCTTGCGGAGGTTCTTTCATATGCAGCGTCCATACATCCGGATGCAATTGTTATTGCAGGAGACATTTATGATAAATCAGTGCCATCAGGAGAAGCGGTAAGTCTGTTTGATGAATTCTTGACAGCTCTGGCAAAGATTGAACCGGTGATTCCGGTTCTTATCATATCGGGAAATCATGATTCGGCACAGCGGCTTGATTATGCCAGTCGTTTGCTTGGAAGCCATCAGATTTATATTGCGGGTCAGGCTCCAGAGGAAGAAGAGGATGGTCTGAAAAAGATTACTTTGACAGATGAATTTGGAGAAACGGATTTCTGGCTGCTTCCATTTTTGAAGCCTGGATATGTGCGCAAGATCTTTGGCGGAGAGGCGCCGGAGAGTTATACGGCTGCTGTGCAAGGACTTCTGGAACGGGAGAAGATTGATTTTTCCAGAAGAAATGTACTGGTTTCCCATCAGTTTTATACAGGGAAGGGGGAGACTCCAACAACGTGTGAATCAGAAGTATTATCTGTCGGAGGCATTGATAATGTAGATATTTCCGCAGTACAGGAGTTTGATTATGTAGCGCTTGGACATTTACATGGTGCACAGAGAGTCGGACAGGAGAAGATCCGCTACTGCGGAACATTGTTGAAATATTCAGTCAGTGAAGCAAACCAGAAGAAGACACTTCATGTAGTTGAACTGAAAGAAAAAGGGAGCGAGCCAGAGATTCAGAAGCTGCCGCTGCATCCACTTCGTGATGTGAGAAAACTTAGGGGAACGCTGGAAGAGATCCTTGAAGCGGAGGACGGAAGAGGAAGCGAAGATTATGTCAGTGTGACGCTGACAGATGAGGTTGATCCGTACAAACCAAAGGAACAGTTGGAAAGAAAGTTCCATCATATCCTCGAAGTACGGATGGATAATGAAAGGACGAGACAGAAGCTGGAATTTTCTGAAGAACAGATACGGATCGGTACTCCGTTTGAAACATTTTGTGATTTCTACAAAGAGATGCAGGGGCAGGAAATGTCTGAGCAGGAACAAAAGATTTTAAGAGAGATTCTAAGTGAAATGAAAGGGGAAGACGTATGAGACCGGTGAGATTGACGATGTCCGCATTCGGATCTTATGCGGGTGTCCAGGAGATAGATTTTACAAAGATTCACAGCGGATTATTTCTGATCACCGGAGATACAGGTGCAGGAAAAACAACCATCTTTGATGCAATCATGTATGCGCTGTATGACCGGACGAGTGGCGGACGCAGGGATGGAAATATGATGCGCAGCCAGTATGCATCAGAAGATACAGACACTTATGTTGAATATGTGTTTTCTTATCGGGGACAGGAATATACCGTGCGTCGTAATCCAGAATATCTCCGAGTCGGAAAGAGGAGAAAAGCAGATGGAAGCCTCCGGTATGTGAAAGAGACAGCGAAGGTAAGTCTCCTTCTTCCGGACGGAAGGGAATACCAGGGGAAGAAGCGAGAGACAGACCAGAAGATTCAGGAAATCATTGGTCTTGATGCGGGACAGTTTACACAGATTGCCATGATCGCGCAGGGAGATTTCTTAAAGCTTCTTCATGCAGAATCGAAAGAACGTAAAAAAATCTTCTCACAGATTTTCCAGACACAGATCTACTGGCGGATTCAGGAAGCACTGAAAGAAAAAGGAAAAGATCTGTATATTGCGCTGAAGGAAAGTGAATCAGACATTCGGCGTGAGATGGAGCGTGTGGAATCGGAGGACACAGAGCAGCAGGATCTGGCAGACCAGTGGAAAGAACTCTGTGAGTTATCCATGCCGGAAGGGGAAAAGGTTCTGGAGGCTGTGAAAAACTTTCTCGAATATGAAGAAAGTTGTGGAAAAGTCTTAAACAAAGAATCAGAGGAACTTAAGAAACGGTCCGAAACACTTCGAATGCTGATTCAGAAGAAAGAAGAGAAGAATAAGATATTTGACCGTTTGGAAATGGAAGAGAAGCAGCTGAGTATTCTGAATGCAAAAAAGGAAGAGATGGAAACCTGTCGGGTTCAGGCAGGGCTTGGACACCGGGCAGAGCAGGCGAGACATCTGGAAGTGCAGGCTCTTCGAACAGCGAAATCCGTGAGGCAGATACAGGGAGAAATCGAGCAGATTACTGTATGGCAGAAGGAACAGGAAAAGGAACTTTCTGAGGTTAAAGAAAAAGCGGAAGAATTGGAAGAAGTTTTTGCAAAGAAAGAACCGGAAATGCTGAAAAGAATTTCACAGTTATCGGATCTTCTTCCACATTACGCAAATGTGCGTAAGTATTCGAAAGAATATGAAAATCAGACAGGGGCAATGCAGCGATGTATACAGAATTGTCAGGAAGCATCAGCCCGGTATGAGGAAGCATATGCGAAATTCTTTCAGGAGCAGGCGGGAATCCTGGCAAAGGAATTACAGGAAGGCACGCCGTGTCCGGTCTGCGGATCAATAGAACATCCGCATCCGGCAAAGATTTCCGGAGAAGCACCGGATAAAGAGACGGTAGAGAAACTGAAGCAAAGACGTGACCTGCTGGAACAAAAAAGAATGCAGCAGCAGGAAAAATTTCAGATATGTAAAGCACAGCTTGAATCAGAACAACGTATTCTCGGAGATAATCCTGTGAAAGAAGAGCAGGTGAAAGAAGAACTTCAGAAGATGCAGGTTGAACTGAATCAGAAGAAGAATGAAACAAAGCAGGCACAGGAACAGTACCGTAAGATGACGGAGGAGAGCAAACGTCAGGCAGGAAAACTGGAGGGACTTCGAAATCAGAAAACAGAACTTGAGAAACGTTTTGTAAAGGAGCAGGAAGAGTTCCGAGAGGAGATCAGTCGACAGGAATTTACTTCACAGGAAGAATTCCGTGAGGCGAAACAGTGGATCGAAGGGTGGCGGGAGAAAGACAAAGAAGTGAAAGAACATGACCGCCAGCTGTTAGAGAAAAAGGCAAAGATCGAGACGCTGAAGGAACAGACTGCAGGCGAAAAGCGGGAAGATCCGCAGCAGGAGATAGAAAAGCGAAATGAAGTAGAACATCTGTTGAAAGAAAAACAGGATCATCAGATGCAGCTTCACAGCAGATGGACAGGTAACCAGAATGCGTACAAGAATCTGAAACAATATTTTTCTTCGCAGGAAGCTCTGCGAAAAGAATATGAGGTACTTTCCAACCTGAGCAAGACTGCAAATGGCAATTTGAGCGGCAGTGTGAAACTTGATTTTGAGACGTATGTACAGCGGACTTATTTCCGGCAGATCATTCAGGCGGCAAACCGCAGGCTGGCGCGGATGACATCGAATGAATTTATTTTACAGTGCAGGGAGATTCAGGATCTGAGCAGTCAGGGACAGGCCGGCCTTGATCTGGATGTCTATGATCTGGTGACAGATTCTGTCAGAGATGTAAAGTCTCTTTCAGGAGGAGAATCCTTTATGGCAGCCTTATCAATGGCATTGGGACTTGCAGATATTATCCAGAATACAGCCGGAGCAGTGAGTCTGGAGACGATGTTTGTAGATGAAGGATTCGGATCTCTGGATGATGCATCAAGAGACCGTGCAATTCAGATTCTCAAAGAACTTGCAGGAGAGAAAGGACTGGTTGGAATCATTTCCCATGTAAATGAATTGAAAGAGCAGATTGACTGGAAATTAAATATTACAAAGACGGAGCATGGAAGTCAGGCAAAATGGGAAATCTAAAAGCATAAGGCAATAATAGGGACAGCTACGAAGAAGGACAGAATACAGGCAGGTGCGGAAAATGAAACAAAATGGAATGAGAGAAAGAAAAGGAAGGATTTCAAGATACGGAAGAAGGATGTTGTCAGTTCTGCTCAGCACAGGGATGCTGCTGACAGGGACTCTTCCGGTATCCGGAACAGAAAATACGGAGGAAACAGCACGCCCACATCAGCTTTATTGCACAGTGCTTGGAGACAGTATTGCGAAAGGTTACACTTGCGATAAATCCTGGATGGAGAATTATGGAAGTCTGGCAGCAAAGGAAATAGCATATAGCGAAGGGTGCAGATATATTTATCACAATTATGCAAGAACAGGTCTTGATACAGCAGGATTGAACGAAAAGTATTTGTCAAAGCAGGATGTGCAGACGAATCTTGCAAAAGCAGATGTTATTTTTATAACAATTGGTTCGAATGACCTGCTCAACGAATGTAAGCGTGTGGTTCAGGAAATCCTGAAGACAGATACAAAATTTAAAAGTGCGGATGAGGCACTTGCATCTTTGAAAGAGTCTGTAAAGAGGAATCCGCTGCTTGTGCTGAGTGCAATCAACGCGTTGAACAACTGGGATTATAATTCCTTTGAAAAAGAATGGATTCAGATGATGAAGACTGTAAATTCATTGAAAAAAGATGACGCGAAAGTGATCGTGACTACAATTTATAATCCGGCAGGCAATATGAAGCTTCCGTCTACGCTGAATAAAATTGTAGAAGATATTATTGAAAATATGAACGCGATCATTGAAAAACGTGCGGGAAAATACGATTATGAAGTTGCGGATGTGTATCAGTCATCTGTGACATCTCATCTGCAGAAAGACGGAGTACATCCGGATTTTCAGGGGCAGCAGATCATTGCAGATCTGGTTTGTAAGGAATACGAAAAGTAAAAAAGGCATTCTTTGTGTTGGTTCTTATATGGAACAATGCAGAGAATGCTTTTTCGTTTTACAAGAAATAGAACTGTCACATTTATAACACAAAACATTCACAGAACTCTGATACTTTTGAAAGGTCAAAAATCCCGGTTTGTCTGCATAGATATAGACTGGAAGAAATATAGGGAGGTAAGACTTTGATAGAAGTAAAGAATCTTGTGAAGAAGTATGGAAATCATACAGCAGTAGATCATTTGAACTTCACGATAGAAGAAGGGCATGTCTACGGCTTTCTTGGACCGAATGGGGCGGGAAAATCAACAACGATGAATATTATGACAGG
>OGPW01001480.1_pt1 | contig 15706 bp, 15 predicted proteins | sample 1553061 | NCBI WGS metagenome assembly OGPW01 (sample SAMEA2580292, study PRJEB22360) | human gut metagenome | biome: human gut; feature: human-associated habitat; material: faeces | place: Denmark | collected 2008/2010
TCCTAGCTGGTTCAGTCTTGAGTCTCGTCATACCAACGACGTACGAGACAGCAGTCTCCTAAAGATGATATCGCGCCAGGGTCGGAAACACACCCTGGGTTGACAGCCTGGCTAGATTAAGCAGCCATGGCGAGCGCAGGAGCGCTCTGAGTTTTAGCTTTGCCAATTAAATTTGACAGTACCCCTGTTTAACGTGGCGAGGAGACCACGACCTGCTCTTCATATCCAACCTACCATGTCGAAACCAGTCGCCCCCAAATATGGAGAGAACGAACGCAGTGGTAGTTGCGTTGTTTTCAAGGTGCTCGCAGAAGATGCACGTCTGCGGAGTCATTATTTTACGCGCCTTGTTATTTCTGTCAAATCAAACGGATAGTGACACGCGAAGGGAGCGTTCTTCACGCGTTTTACCAGGTAACGATTTTTACACAGAATGCCAAAGCGCATCACCTTCGAAACAAGTCACCGTTAAGGTCGAGAGAGATAGTTGCGAAGGTCAGCGGAGAGGGTGAGGCAACGAGGTGACTCTTTGCCGACTAACTTCGTTATTAATAAAACCCGAGCAAAGCAGCGACGCGCGAGCAGGGAAGCGGGCCTCGTGCCTTACCTCCTCCGCCGGTCGGGCCAAGATGTTCCTGGTCGACGAGTCTCGTTGGTGACGAACGACCGGGTAGTTTGTCGCCTGACGCGCACGAGCGCGATAACGAACAGCGCAAGCGCGAACACACCCGAAAGACCGAGCGCCAGCTGGAAGCCGAACAGAAGCGAGCCGAACGCCTGAGTGCCCAGTGTGATCGAAAACACCATGAGCGCTGTTCCCATTGAAGCGACCGCTTGACGCACCGCCGTAGAAAACGATGATGCGTCGGTCATCCTGTTAGGCGCAAGCTCTTCCATGCTCCAAGAAGTAAGCGGGCTCACCAGACCCGATACGCCGCACGCGCGAATCCCCTGCAGCAGCAAGATGAGCCAAAACGGCGTTGAGACGTCCATGAACGCCATCGCCACCGAGCCAAACGCAAGGCAAGCTCCGAAGAACACGATGACCGGGCGCGCATGAAAGCGGTCGGTAAGATAGCCGGCAAGCGGATTGATGAAGAGCGCCGCGATGGTGCCCGGCAACAGCACCAAACCTGCTTCGAGCGCTGTTCCTCCCCATATGTTCTCGATGAACAGCGGCACGATGAGCGTGATGCCCATGAAGCTCGCGTAGAGGAAGTTCGACGCCCAGAATCCCACTACGAATTGCTTTGACGTGAATATATCCATGTTGATGAGCGGATCGTCGATGCGTTTTTGTCTCCTGATGAAGAAAACGAGCGCAACCACGCCAATAAGGATCGGTGCCCAGATCGATAGCAGCGCTGCGCCTGCATCTGAAGCGTTCGAAAAGCCGAGCAGCAAGAAGCCGAATCCAAGTGCCGAAAGGATGACCGAGGCCACGTCGAGCGTAGCCGTGCGCTTGGTGCGCGGCGATCGCACGATGAAGACGCATGCACAAACTATGAGCACGATCATGCAGATGGCAAGGATCACGAACAAACTGCGCCAGCCTGAAGCCGTGACGAGATAGCCACCTATGGTTGGACCGATGTTCGGCGCGAAGCCCATGGCGATGCCTGCAACACCCATGACCGTTGCACGCTTGTTCGGCGGAAATGAGGTCATGATAATGCTCATCATCATCGGCATGAGAATGCCCGCAGAAACAGCCTGGAGCGCACGCCCTATTAGCAGCAAGACAAACGACGGCGCGAACATATCAACGATGCAGCCAAAGGCAAAAAGGCAAAGGGAGAAGATCGTGAGCCTTTTGAGCGCGAAACGTCGCATGAGATAGGTGACCACAGGGACCGTGATGCCGATCACGAGCATGTAGAGTGTGGTGACCCACTGGCCGAGCGCCATATCGACCTTGAAGTCTGCCGCGATGCCGCCGAACATCGCGTTCATTGCGGTTTGGGAAAGGTTGCCCAGCGCCGAACCCAAGATGATGATAACGACCGGAATGACAACCTGAGCACTCACGTGCTCTCTTGGTGCCTTGATAGGTGTGTCGGTCATCATATCTCCCTGTGTTCGCTTCTTCCCCTTCTATCTTAGCGCATTGAAAAAATGCCTGTTCAATAGGGTATTGAAGAAGATGAGCGCATTTCACACCCTTGAGGAAATGCAACTATAATTCCTGTTCAATGGGCTTTTTGTAGAAAAAGCTACGAAATCATTACAAAATTTCTCTCATTGTTTTCAAGCTGATACATAACCTTACACTGGACACTCCTGACAATCATAGAAGCTCCTAAAATAGGTGTGTCCTGCGCGCGGAGGCGCATCGTTTTAACGAGCTGCTCCTACTAATGAAAGCTGCATCCATGCTCTATCGCGAACGCATGAGTCAAGCGAACAAAGAAGCGAAGGTCACGCTTTTGGGCGTGGCTATCGTGATCGTATGCTGGCTTCTCTTCGGCTTCGGCTTATACGGCGTCGATATCAAGATATTCTCCACGCCGCTATGGATCGTGATGGGCTGCTTGGGCACATGGATCGTAGCGATGATCGTGAGCATCATCCTGGCAACGAAGGTTATCGAAGACTGCCCGCTCGACGAAGACGACTTTGGCAGAAAATACCAGATCAGCGATGAAACCCCTGTACAGGTCACCCCTATGACGATCGATCAGGATCTTATCAAGACCATCGAGAAGACCTCGGTCACCCCACGAAAACCCATCAGCAATACCCCACATCGCTCGGGCGAACGCCGCAACGAAAAAGAGGCGCGATGACCTCGTTAACGCTGATCCCTCTTCTTGTCTTTCTTTTTGCCTGCCTTATCGTCGCCTTCCTCATCAGGAAGCACACGCCAGGGGAAAACTTTGAACGCGAATACTTCGTAGCAGGGCGCAGGCTCGGCCCGATCGTGCTCGTCATGACCACGATCGCCACGTTCGGCTCTATCACCGCTTTCGTAGGCATGCCTGGTCAAGCCTGGGAATACGGCTTTGGATGGGTATATTTGGCCGGTGCGCAGGTCGTTTCGCTCATACTGCTCTTCGGTGTGATGGGTAAGAAGCTCGCGCTCATCGCACGCCGCATCCACGCCGTCTCCATTATCGACATCATCAATGCGCGTTTCCGTTCGAGCATCCTCACGCTCATCCTTTCCTGCGCACTCGTCGTCTTCTTCACCGCGCTCATCGTTGCACAGCTCGTTGGGGCCGCAAAGATACTCGTTGCGGTAACGAATTACGACTACAGCGTTGGGCTCATCCTCATCACCGCAACTACCGCTATCTATACCGTCATCGGAGGTTTTCGCGGGGTGGCGATCACGGATACCATCTGCGGCATCGTCATGATCGTGAGTGCGTTGTTCTTAGGGTTCGGCATCATGAACACTGGTGGCGGATATGAGAACATCATGCAGACCATCGCCGTACAAAAGCCTGAGATGTTCGATATCTTCGCAGGCGGGGAAATGCCCATTGGGCTCTTCGTTACGCAATGGCTCATCTTGGGACTGCTCGTATTCGCGATGCCCCAGGTAGCGGTTCGCTGCTTGAGCTACAAAAGCACGAGAAGCCTCCGTCACGCACTCTGGATCGGCACCCTTATCGTAGGGCTCTTGCTAGTGGGGCTCACTGCGCTTGGCGCGCTTTCATATGGTGTTTTCCCTGATCTGCTGAACGAACATGGCGGCACCATCGATGACGTGATCCCGCTCATGCTCGTTCAAGCGTTCCCTCCCTGGGCGGTGGATATCATCATCCTCGGTCCTATTGCTGCTGCGATCTCGACCGTTTCCACCCTCCTGATCAGCTCTTCGGTCAATATCATCCAGGGCATCTACGCTAATTCTGCGCTTCGCCAGCGCAAAGCCCCCGAGCACGATCGCGTCCGCTTCGTTTCGCAGGCATCTTCGATCCTGCTCTCGGTCGTTGCGCTCATCGTTGCTCTTACCCCACCCGACCTCATCTGGCGCATGAGCATGTACGTGTTCGGCGGCATCGAGGTGGCCAGCTGCTGGATCTTGGTGCTGGGATTGTTCTGGCATCGCGCGAATAAAGTAGGAGCCGTTGCTGGTCTTGCATCGGGCCTTGCCACCTATTTTCTTCTCGGCATCTTCGAGGTGAACATCTTCAGCGAATTCGATGCCGTTATCTTCGCGCTCATCGTTTCGCTCGTGTTCATGGTTGCTGGCTCGCTCTTCTTCTATGTGAAACGCGATGCCCGCATGCTCGAAGTGTTCTTCCCTGAACGCACGCCCTCAACTACGGCACGCGTAAGCTCCTCTTCTTCAAGGCGGGGCAAGTGGTGAAGCGCGCTCCTTCTACAAGATTCACGGTCTTGAGCTGGGCATTCGTTGCGGCAGTTGCGATTCTCATCTTTTGCATGAGCGCCAAAACAGGCGATGCGCTCGATCACGATTCTGGCATCATCAGCTTCCTGCTCGAAACCCTTCGCTCAGCGGCGAATGCGCTCTTTGGCCATCCGGTCGATGTGTCACCCGTGGGGCATTTCGCCGAGTTCTTTCTGCTGGGGCTCGCGCTCATGAACGCCCTGCGCCTGCGCTTCGCCCTGCCTAAGGCGTGTGTACTTTCCACGATCATCGCAAGTCTCTACGGAGCGAGCGACGAATTCCATCAGATCTTCGTCCCTGCTCGCACGTGCGATCCTGCCGATTGGCTCGTAGACACCGTAGCTGCCCTGCTCGGCGCATTGCTCTTTTGGGCGATCTTCACAATATGGCAAAAGCACCGCGATTCGCAGGCCAACCACTCCGCGCATTCCCTATAATGAAACAAGGCGAACACATTCGCCGCATTCATGTGCTTATTCGTTTGAGGAGTTATCATGGCTTATCACTGCATCATCGTTCCCTTCGATGGATCCGATCACGCCCAAAGCGCGCTCAACGCGGCGTGCGGAATTGCCAAAGGTCACGACACGCAGGTGCATGTGGTGAACGTGGTGCCCATCAACATCTTCCCTGAAGTTGCCGCTTCCGATCCAGCAGCGGTCGTGAGCCCTTCCTACGTAACGCAGAAGACCTATTCGGAGCTTTTCGATGACACGCTCCTCGAGATTCACGCTGAAATGGTGAGCACCATCGGCGATGCGCTTTCTGAGCTCGATCCCAGCCAGGTCACCTACGAAGTGATCGCACATCCTTCTGCGGTCGATGGCATCATCGACTATGCTTCCGATCATAGCTGCGATCTTATCGTGATGGGGAGGCGCGGCCTTGGGGCGATCCGTGGTCTGCTCGGCAGCGTGAGCTATGGCGTGATCCGCGCAACCACCACCCCAGTCCTTACCGTGAAATAAATAGCGTTTAGCGGTTCGCTTTCAGGCGGGCGAAGAGATTAGTCGAATGCTGCTTCACGAAGGAAATGAAGCGGCTTTCCCACAGGGTAAGCGTTGCATTCTGCGCTCGATACGGCACGTAGAGCACCTTCATCATGAAGCTTCCTGGCACCGCTTTTGCAAGCGCATCCTTCGCTTGTGGAGTCGAGATCATGCGGGCTATCTCAGCACGCTTCTCACGTGCCGTGAGCATGCAATTCTTGTTGGTGATGTTCTCCACGCAGCCCACCAAGCGCTCAGCATAGCGACGCGCAAGAAACTCCTGAATAGCAGGGGAATCGATGCCCCATGCCGCGTAGAGCTCCTGCAGCCAACGATGCTCTTCTTCGCGCTTCTCATACATATCAGCACGGTAGCGCGTGTTCTCGCTTTCGGCGCGCGCGCGCAGAAAATGGTAGAAGTGCCCGTCTAGGGTGCCCACTCGTTCGATATCGCGCACCACATCGAGATTGAACGGGAGATCATCCCAGAACGTTTCGGGAAAACGAATGTTCTTCTCGTTCAAGTAACTGCGACGGTAGAGCTTGTTCCAGGGCGCATAGAGCAATTGCGCATCGAAGAGTTCATGAGCGTGCTCTCGGAATTCCTCTTGCGAGGCAAAGACACGATCAGGAGCATTGCGCGCTTCACGGTAGAATTTCTCGGCGCTGTAATAGGTGTCGATGAAGAACCCGGTCACCAGCAGGTCAAGCTCGTTTTCATGCGCAACAGCATGCATGCGCGCGAGCATGTCCGGTTCGCACCAGTCATCGCCATCCATGAAATAAAGGAATTCTCCGCGCGCCACTTCGATGGCGGTATTGCGCGCCGCGGCAGCTCCGGCGTTGTTCTGATGGATGACCCGAATGCGACCGTCGGATAAAGCCAGCTTATCGGCAAGTTCGGCTGAACCATCGGTACTGCCGTCGTCCACCAGAAGTATCTCGAAATCGGAAAAGGTCTGAGCGGTGAGCGAGTCGACCGCACGTGCCAACCACGCAACAACGTTGTATACGGGAATGATGATGCTGATAGCGACCTGTTCGCCGGACAGAGCGCCTTGAGCTTCAGGAGAAAGATTCTGTTCGTGTGCTGTATTCATAAACTCCCTGCGCGCCCGTATGCTGTTGTTCACACCTGTTTTCAGCACGGAGTCCGCGAAGATTCATTATAGCAGGATGGCTTATCTGTCGAAGATTTATAATAGTTGGTTGCGGATCGTGCCTTTTTTAAGCGCTGAATTCGCGCCCTCGACTATCGATACGCGAACAAGGAGCGTTTCTCCAACTTGAATTGGATCGAATGCATCATTCTCTTTGCGGTTTCGCTCGGCGTTACCATTGTGCTCACGCCTCTTGCGCGCCGGCTTGCTATTGCGCTCGATGCGATCGACTATCCTAGCGCGCGCCGTGTGAACATGCAGCCCATCCCCCGTATGGGCGGTGTTGCGATCTTTGGCGGTATGGTTGCTGCTCTTGCGCTCGCACTCGTAGGTGCGCACTTTTGGGGATGGACCACACCTCTGCAAGGAGGGCTCGGCAACAAGGTCAACTGGATCGGCGTTGCAGTAGGTATCCTCATCATGTTCGGCGTGGGTATCGTCGATGATATCTACAATCTGAGGCCGAAGACCAAGCTGCTCGGCCAGATCGTTGCTGCTTGCGTAGTGGCCTTTTCGGGACTGCTCTTCTCGAGCATCCACAACTTCATCAGCGACGGTTACTTTGAGTTTGGCTGGCTATCGTATCCCCTTACGGTCTTCTACCTGGTGGCCTTCGCGAACATCATCAACCTCATCGATGGGCTCGACGGCCTGGCCTCGGGCATCACGTTCATCTCGAGCTGCACGCTGTTCTTTTTGGCCACGCAGTCCGGCCGCCTCGACGCCGCCGCCGTCTCCATCGCCGTGGCCGGCGCCACGCTGGGATTCCTTCGCTACAACTTCAACCCGGCCTCCATCTTCCTGGGAGACTCGGGCTCGCTTCTGCTTGGCTTTGCGCTCGGCACGGTGTCGCTGCTCAACGTCAGACGCGTGGCCGGCCTCACCACGATCATCGTGCCGCTCGTCATCTCGTTCGTGCCCATCATCGACACGTTCTCGGCCATCATCCGCCGCAAGCGCGCCCACGTGAGCGTGGGCCAGGCCGACAAGGGCCACATCCACCACCGCCTCATCCAGGACGGCTACAACCAGCGCCAGGCCGTGCTGCTCATGTACCTGTGGACCGCCATGCTGAGCGCAGGCGCCATCGTCATGACCAAGATCGAGACAACGCCCAGGATCGTTGTGTTCTGCGTGCTCATCGGCGCATCGTTTGGCTTTGCCGCGCACCTGCACCTGTTTGACCCGGTGCTTCTCCACCACTACAACCCCAAGAGCGGCGAGGACGAGCTCGTCTCCCCCGACGATCCCGCCTTTGCCGTGGAGCAGGCCAAGCGCGAGGAAATCACCGAGGAGCGTCGCGAGGAGTTCGTCGATCGCCTCTTTCACAAGGATGACGAGAAGTAAAGCGCCCTTCTCGGCCACTCGGTTTCCGCCATGTCGCCCTTCTTAGTCCGAGAACCGCTCGCGACAGGGCTCTTGTGCCTCTTGCCACGACAAGCTCGTACAGATTCGCCCGAATGATGCAAACGGGCTCATATGGCCTGCACGTTTGGCACAAACGTGCGCATCTGCGCGCTTCTCGGGTCCCAGGACGTACATATCCGCACGTTTGGCGCATTTGGGCGTACATACCAGCCCGAATGGTGCAAACGTGCACCCGTGACGCCGAGAAAGCCGCGGCGGGCGCGGCGCTCCCATCGCTTCTCGGCATAGAAAAAGGCCCGCACGCGAGCGCATGCGGGCCTTGAAGCCACGGTATGTGGGAGACGCTTACTCGGCGTCGGCGATGGCCTTCTTGGCGACCTCGGCCAGGGCGGCGAAGGCAGCCTCGTCCTCGTAGGCGATCTGCGAGAGGACCTTGCGGTCCAGCTCGACGCCAGCGAGCTTCAGGCCGTGCATGAACGTGGAGTAGCTCATGTCGTTCATGCGGGCGGCGGCGTTGATGCGCTGGATCCAGAGACGACGGACGTCACGCTTCTTGTTGCGGCGATCGCGGTACTGGTACTGCAGGGAGTGCTGGACCTGCTCCTTCATGCCGCGGAAGGTGCGGGAGGAAGTGCCGTAGTAGCCCTTGGAGAGCTCCTTGAGGGTCTGACGCTTCTTACGGCCAGCAACGGCGCGCTTGACTCGTGCCATGTTAGATCAACTCCTAGTGAAAAAAGTACGGACAGGCGCGATGCGCTACTTGCCCATGCGGGACGAAACGACCTTGACGTCGGCCTTGGCGAGCTCGGTCTCCTTGCGGAAGCCGCGGATGCGCTTCTGGGACTTCTTGGTCAGGATGTGGCTCTTGAAAGCCTTGGCGCGCATGATCTTGCCGGTGCCGGTGCGGCGGAAACGCTTGGCCGTACCCTTGTGCGTCTTCATCTTAGGCATGCTAGTTCTCCTTCGTATCCTTCTCGCTCGCCTCGGAGGCCTTCTCATCGAAGGCGCCCTTGATCGGCGCGACGAGCATGTGCATGTTGCGGCCCTCCATCTTCGGCTGGCTCTCAACCGTGGCGTAGGGCTTGAGGTCGGCGGCCAGTCGCTCGAGGACGTTGAGACCCTGCTCGGGGTGGGCCATCTCACGACCACGGAACATGATGGTCACCTTCACGCGCGCGCCCTTCTTGAGGAAGCGCATGACGTGGCCCTTCTTGGTCTCGTAGTCGCCGGTGTCGATCTTGGGACGGAACTTCATCTCCTTGACCTCGACCTTGGCCTGCTTCTTGCGAGCCTGCTTGGCCTTGATCGCCTGCTCGTACTTGTACTTGCCGTAATCCATGACCTTGCAGACGGGCGGCTCGGCGTTGGGCGCGATCTCGACGAGGTCGAGGCCCTGCTCGGAGGCGATGCGAAGGGCATCACGGACACCGAACTGACCAAGCTGGGAGCCGTCGACGCCAATCAGGCGGCAGACTCGAGCGGTGATCTCCCCGTTAATGCGGGGACCTTCGGACTTTGCTATCTTACACACCTTCCCTTCCCTGCGGCGTACCTTGCGGGCACCTCGCCGCTTGTGTGGCCCCCGGCCTTGTGCCGGGAGTCGCAGTGCCGCGGGCGCGAGACCCGCAACGAAAAACCGGAGCTGCGCTTGGCACAGCTCCGGCAAGATTCAGGCTTGGACGCCACGTGGCGTGATTCCCTTGTCCGACCAGACAGCTGCCCTGAGGCGCCGTTCAGGTGGGGTCACGAGTTCTGACCCGCTTGGCATGTGCAACCTCTCGGCCACACGAATTGATAGTATTGCACGCGAGACACACCCGCGCAAGGAGAAATATGAGCAGCAGGCAGCGCACGCACAAGAGCACCACACGAGCACGTCGCCAGGCGAGAGGCCCGCGCGAGGAGTACGCCAAGCCCCAGGAGCTCGATGCCCAGACGGGCCTGCCCTCCCACCTCGTGGAGGCCGTGCGCGCCTCGGCGGGGGGGGCCCCGGCCCCCGCGGGCCGCAAACCTGCATTCCATCATAGCCGGTTGGGGGCAGGATCGTCCCGTCACCATGCGCGTCAACACGCTGCGGGCCGGGCTTGACGAGGTCACGCGCGAGCTGGACGAGGCACGCATCGCCTACGCACGCGTCCCGTGGTATGCCGATGCCCTCGTGCTTGCGGACGGCGTGCGCGAGCGTGACGTCTGGGCGCTCGACGCCTACGCCCAGGGCAAGATCTATCTCCAGAGCCTCTCGTCCATGCTGCCGCCGCTTGCGCTGGAGCCTCGCCCGGTCGCCGACGTGCTCGACATGTGCGCGGCCCCCGGCGGAAAGACGAGCGAGCTCGCCGCCCTCGCCCCCGCTCGTGCCGGGCAGCGTGCGGCGCGCATCACGGCCTGCGAGCTGTCCGCCCCGCGTGCCGAGAAGCTCGAGCACAACCTCTCCAAGCTCGGGGCCACGAACGTCCAGGTCATGCGCACGGACGCCCGCAGGCTCGATGACTGGTTCTCGTTTGACCAGGTGCTGCTCGACGCCCCCTGCACGGGCTCGGGCACCGTCCACACCCACGACGAGCACGCGGCCCGCTACCTCACGCCAGAGCTCGCTGCCCGCGTCGAGCGCTCGCAGCGTGCCCTTCTCGACCGCGGCCTCACGGTCCTCAAGGCAGGAGGCGACCTCGTGTACTCGACGTGCTCCATCCTGCCCAGGGAGAACGAGGACATCGTCGAGTGGGCGCTCGCGCGCCACCGGGACTGCGAGCTCGTGGACGTGAGTCTGCCGCATGGCATGGCAGGCAAGGACACGGACGATATGGCGCCGCTGGCCCTGCCGGGACGGCTTCCCGGCACGCTCACGGTGTGCCCGAGCAGGCTCTACGAGGGGTTCTTCGTCGCAAAGATCAGAAAGCTCGGCTAGCCGAGAAAGGTCGGCACACGCACGCGTTACGCCTCGTCGTCAAGGGCATGGCCGCGCGAGACGAACATGGCCTCGACGTCCTCGGGCGTCGTGTCCAGCGCGCAGGCAAGCTCCTCGAGCGAGCGCTCGCGGGCGTCTCGCAGGACGCGGACGAGGTAGGAGCTCGGCTTTTTGGAGCGCGCCTCGGCATCGGCGATGCGGGCGCGCATCGTCTTCACGACGCGCACGGAGTCTGGCACGCCGTGCTTGACGAGCTTCTTGAAGTGGGTCTCCTCCAGGCCGGAGTTGCGGTCCGTGAACGTGTCGCAGGAGAGCTCGGAGTAGCCGTCGATGACGGCGAGGGCCTCCTCGCGCCCCACTGGCGGGTGAAGGTTCTTCTCGGCCTGGGCGGCGGGGTACATGAGACGCGTGGCGCCGCGGCCGCTGCCCGTCTCGAGGATGAGCATGGGCGTGGGCGAGTCCTTGAATCCCACGACCGTGCACAGGCCCTGGCCGGGATGCATGACGCGCTCACCAACAGAAAACATCGCTACCTCCGCTACGGTCCCGTCGCATAAGGTGCGGGCGATTCCCTACTCGACTGGTATTAGATTAGCACCAAAAAACTGTATAACCGCAGGTAACTTCCCAGGTTTTACGGAATTCGAACACTTGCGGACACCCGACGTCAACTGGCCCCGACGCCAACGGTGACAAAACGAACCCGTCCCCAAGCGTCACCGTTGCGATATACTGAGCCTCTACTGGCCCGAGTGGTGGAATGGCAGACACGGAGGTCTCAAAAACCTCTGGGGAAACCCGTGCGAGTTCGACCCTCGCCTCGGGCACCAGGCAAATGAGAGGCCCGGATGAGCGCGCGCTCGTCCGGGCCCTTTTTCATCGCGCGGCTCTCAGGTAGGGGTTGTGCCCGAGCTCCCAGGACATCGTCGTGTCGTCCCCGTGCCCGCACAGCACGTGCGTCTGCGGCGCGAGCTCGCGGGCAAGATGCCCAAGCGATGCCATGAGCACCACGGGGTCGCCACCGGCAAGGTCGGTGCGGCCGGCGCTTCCCGCAAAGAGGGTGTCGCCCACGAACGCAAGGCCGGAGGCGGCGTCTGTGCCCACAAGCGTGATGCCACCCGGCGTGTGGCCCGGCGTGGCAGTCACCGAGAAGCGCGCCTCGCCCACGCCCGTGACGTCCCCGGGGGCGAGAAGCTCGTCGGGCTCGGGCGCGTCGGCGTCGTACTCGATGCCAAAGGCGTGGTTGCTGCGCGCGTGGCGGGCAAGCTCGACGTCCTGCTCCGCCATGGCGAAGCGTGCGCCCGTGGCCGCAACGAGGGCCGCCACGCCACCCACGTGGTCGGCGTGTCCGTGCGTGGCCACGACGAGCCGCACGTCAACGTCTGCGAGCGCCTCGGCTATGCGCACGCCCTCGGCGCCGGGGTCCACGACCATGGCCTGGCCCGCGCAGATGACGGCGTAGCAGTTCGTCGAGAACGGCGACACCACGAACTGCCTGAGCTCGATGGCGCCCGATGCCATGCCGGCGACGTCGCCAAACGCAACGCTCCCCTTGTTCCAGAACGCGCCCATGGCTACCTCCCGTGGATCGAGTTGGCGCCCTCGCCGGGCATGATGCGGCGCGCGTCATAGACCGACGGCACGCGACCCACGGTGGACAGCAGCGTGTCGAGCAGGCTCGCGTCGCTGATGGCGACGAGGAAGCGCAGCTTGGCGACACCCTGGGCGTTCGTGTTGGTGGCGGCGGACAGGATGTTGCCGCCCGCCTCGCCCACGGCAATCGTGACGTCCTTGAGAAGGCCCATGCGGTCCGTGGCCTCGACCATGATCTCAACCTGGAACTGCGTGGCGCCCGAGGTGTCCCACTCGACCTCGATCATGCGCTCGGGGTGCGCCATGAGGCCCTTGACGTTGGGGCAGCTCGAGCGGTGCACCGACACGCCGCGGCCACGCGTGATGAAGCCCACGATGTCGTCTCCGGCCACGGGGTTGCAGCAGTGCGCGAGGTGCACGAGCAGGTCGGCGTCGCCCTTGGCGACCACGCCGCAGCTCGCGTGGCGGCGCTTGGGGCCGCCCTTGGGACCGCGTGCCTGGCGAGGCGCGCTCATGGGCTTGGAGCCGCCCTCGAAGAACTCCTCGCGCGCGGCGTTGGCTTCGGCGTTGGCGCGCTGCTGGGCGGCAAGCATCTCGGCCGGGGAGCCCTCCTCGAGCACGGCCTGCACCTTGTTGGCCACGGACTTTGCCGTGACCTTGCCGTTGGCGATGGCCGCGAGCATGTCGTCGGTCTCCTTGAACGACAGCTCCTCGCTCACGCGGGCGAGCGCTTTGGCGGAGCGCGGCGTCGAGATGCCGTAGCCGCGCTTGCGCAGCTCGCGGCCAAGCTCGCCACGGCCGGCCTCGGCGTCGTCAGACTTCGTGGAGGCCGCGAAGTACTTGCGGATCTTCGAGCGCGCCGAGGGCGTCGCCACGATGTTCATCCAGTCACGCGAGGGCTTGGCGCTCTTGTTCGTGAGGATCTCCACGCGGTCGCCCAGCTGCAGCTCGTAGGTGAGCGGCACGATGGCGCCGTTCACCTTCGCGCCCACGCAGTGGTTGCCCACCTCGGTGTGGACGGCGTAGGCGAAGTCGAGCGGCGTTGAGCCGGCGCGCAGGTTCATGACCTCGCCCTTGGGCGTAAACACGAAGATCTCGTCGCCGAACAGGTCCACGCGCAGGTCCTCGAGGAACTCGTGCGGGTCCTCCATGTCGCCCTCGACCGTCCAGTCGAGGCTGCGGCGGGCCCTGGGCGCGGTGCGGCGGATCCAGGAAATCTGGCGGGCGACGCTCTTGTCGTCTGCGCTCATGTTGCCCTGCGAGTTGCCCGCCCGCTTGTACAGCCAGTGGGCGGCGATGCCGTACTCGGCCTGCTCGTGCATCTCGACCGTGCGCAGCTGGATCTCGATGGGACGCGCCTCGGGGCCCACGACCGTGGTGTGCAGCGACTGGTAGCCGTTGGGCTTGGGTGTGGCGATGTAGTCCTTGAAGCGGCCCGGCAGCGGGTGCCACAGCGAGTGGACCGCGCCCAGGGCCGAGTAGCAGTCCCCCACCGTCTGCAGGATGACGCGTAGCGCGATGAGGTCGTAGATGTCGGAGAACTCCTTGCCCTTGCGCTTCATCTTGAGGTAGATGCTCCACAGGTGCTTGGGGCGCCCCGTGATCGTGAAGCCGTCGAGGCCCACGCGGCGAAGCTCGTCGGTGAGGGTCTTGATGGCCTCCTCGGTGTCGCGCTCGCGCTGGTCGCGGGAGTCCTGGACCATGCGCGCGATGCGCTGGTACTCCTCGGGCTCCAGGTAGAAGAACGCGAGGTCCTCGAGCTCCCACTTGATGGAGGAGATGCCGAGGCGGTCGGCGAGCGGCGCGTAGACGTCCATGGTCTCGTGGGCCTTGAACGTGCGGCGATCGGGCGGAAGCGCCGCGAGCGTGCGCATGTTGTGCAGGCGGTCCGCGAGCTTGATGATGACCACGCGGATGTCGCGGCTCATGGCGAGGAACATCTTGCGAAGGTTCAGCGCCTGCTTGGCGTCCATGGAGTCGACCTCGATGGAGGTGAGCTTCGTGACGCCGTCCACGAGCTCGGCGACCGTCTCGCCGAACAGCTCGGAGAGGTCCGCGAGCGTGGCCGGAGTGTCCTCCACCGTGTCATGAAGGAGCGCCGCGCAGATGACGTCCTCGTCCATGCGCAGGTCGTGCGCCAGGATGAGAGCCACCTCTACGGGGTGGTTGATGTAGGGCTCGCCGCTCCTGCGCCTCTGGTCGCGGTGGAACTCGGCGGCGAAGCGGTACGCCTCGTCGACCTTTGCCATGCCCTCGGCAGACAGGTACCTCGAGCAGGTCTTTCTCAGCAGCGGGTAGTCGTCGGCCCCAACCTCGGGAGCGCCCTCGGGCGGCGCGGCGACGTGCTTGGCCTGTGCCATGGCGTCACTCCCCCTCCTTATCGATCAGCGTCCCAAAGCCCGGGACGATGGGCCTGTTGATGTGCGCGAGCAGCTCGTCGGGCGTGGCCGTGAGCACCCAGTCGCAGAAGGCGTGGAACTCCTCGCCGCTGCGCTTGCCCTCAAGATAGCGGATGGAGCCGTCGAGCTCCATGTGGCCCGGCGACGGGGCCATGTGGATGCGCCTGCCCGTCCCGTAGCCCTCGATGGTGAGAAAGCCCAGGTCGCGGAAGATCGCGATGCCCGCCGACACCGAGCGCTCCTCGAGCGAGGTGGCGGGCGTCGTCTGCAGGCACGCTTCGAGTATCTCGGCGTTCGTGCGGCAGATGGCGTCGTCTCCGGCCTGCGCGGCACGGCCGGCAAGGGAGCGCAGCGTGCGCCACAGGCACACGAGCTCGTCTCGGCCCGGGGCGTAGGAGGACAGGATGCGCTCGTTAACGCGGGCGTCTCGCGAGCCAAACAGCAGGTGAATCGTTGCGGGCGCGCCGTCACGTCCGGCTCGGCCGCTCATCTGGTTGAACTCGATGGCGCCAAACGGCATGTGGTAGAGCACCACGTGGCGGATGTCGGGCAGGTTGACGCCCTCGCCAAACGCGCTCGTCGAGATGACGCACGTGAGCTCGCCGGCGCGAAACGCCCGCTCGACGCGGTTGCGCTCCTGGCGCGTGAGACCGGCGTTGTAGAAGGCGATGCGCTGCCCCAGCTCGGGATTGGCCTTTCTCAGCGTGCGTGCGAGCACGACGGACTGCTCGCGCGAGTTCACGTAGCACACGCACTTCTCTCCCGTGCTCGCGATTCCAACGAGCGCGGCCTCGCGGTCGTGGAGCTCTCGCTCGTCGTCGAGCACGAGGTTGGCGCGGGCCGCGGTCTTGTAGATGTTGTTGTAGACCTTTTCGACCCATGCGTTGTCGGTGGGAAGTTTCGACTGCTGCTGGTAGTTGTAGTTGGCGGCGTTGA
>OGPW01001481.1_pt1 | contig 15705 bp, 14 predicted proteins | sample 1553061 | NCBI WGS metagenome assembly OGPW01 (sample SAMEA2580292, study PRJEB22360) | human gut metagenome | biome: human gut; feature: human-associated habitat; material: faeces | place: Denmark | collected 2008/2010
TATTCCTATCATATCATTTTCGTGGGAATTTGTCAATAACATTTTGCGAAAAAGAGGAGAACCCTATGAAAAAATCAGATTTTTACTATGATTTGCCCGAAGAATTGATCGCACAAACACCAATCGAGCCCAGAGATCACTCCAGACTGATGCAAATTGATAGAAACTCCGGAGAGATTCAGCATAAACATTTTTATGATCTGCTGGACATCTTACAACCGGGAGATCTGCTCGTCATGAATAACTCCCGTGTTTTGCCTGCTCGTCTGTATGGTGAAAAAGTGGACAACGGTACATTCATCGAATTTCTGCTGTTGGAGCAAAAAGGGGACAAGCTGTGGGAGATCATCTGCCGTCCCGGAAAAAAGGCAAAGGTCGGCGTGAAGTTCTCGTTTGGCGGCGGCAGATTGATTGGCGAAGTTGTTGAAGTAAAACCAGACGGCAACCGAATCGTACAGTTCACCTGTGAGGGAAATTTCTACACCGCTTTGGAAGAAGTAGGACAAATGCCGCTGCCGCCGTATATCCACGAGAAACTGAAAGACAAGGAACGCTATCAGACCGTTTATTCCAAGGAACTCGGCTCCGCGGCAGCACCTACAGCCGGACTGCACTTCACAAAAGAAATGCTGGCAAAGCTAAAAGAAAAGGGGGTAAAAGAGGCGTATGTCACACTGCACGTTGGACTCGGTACGTTTCGCCCGGTAAAGGAAGATGACGTATTGCAGCACCAGATGCACAGCGAACATTATCATCTGCCGCAGGAAACTGTAGATATGATACGTGAAACCAAGGCAAACGGCGGTCGGGTCATTGCTGTCGGTACCACCTCTTGTCGAACGCTAGAGGCAGTTGCAACCGCTCACAATGGGGAACTGGTGGCTGACGATGGATATACTGACATTTTCATCTATCCCGGCTATTCGTTCAAGGTGCTGGATGGTCTGATTACAAACTTCCACCTGCCGGAAAGCACTTTGATTATGCTGATATCTGCATTTCTGGGATACGAAAAGACCATGTACGCCTATGAAATTGCAGTCAAGGAACGTTATCGTTTCTTCAGCTTTGGTGATGCCATGTGTATCTTACCGGAAAAAAGCGAATGAAATCACATTCACCAGAAGAACTGCAGGAGATTTTCGCACGGATTGACGCAATTGACTGGTCACAATATCATACAGCATATGGGAACGCATCCGGGATTGAAACCAATCCGAAAAAATGGTGGGAAAGATTTCTTCCGATGTCCATGACAATGCACCGTCACAGATATTCTGACGAGGATTGCAGAGATCAGGCAGATATTGCAAAATGGCTGAAAATGCTTTTTGCAGGGCAGGAAATGGTTGCAAGGGAAGCAGCATTAAAATTAGATAATGCACTTTGCCATCAACATATTATGGTTGCAGATGCTGCACTTCCTGCTTATGACATTTTGCTGTATTGTCTAAAGACAACTGACAGTGCGTTACTGACAGAAGATTTGCTGGATATTTTGCGTGGTTTTGCTGCTGGCACTTCCAAAATTCAATCTGGTGCAGCATGGGCGGTTTCTCTGCGAAAAAAGTTGATACAAGATAAAAGTATATTTGCATCTTATTTTTCCATGGAAGAAGAGGAAGAAGCCTTTATAGCAGCGTTTGCTAAAGAGATCTGCACATTACTGCAAACTCCTCCGATTATGACACAAGGATAAAACAGAAAGGAATTTATACGAAAGATGTTTACACTATTAAAAACCGAAGGGCACGCCAGACGAGGCGTATTTGAAACCGTTCACGGTACGATTCAGACACCGTTTTTTATGAATGTAGGAACTGCTGCCGCTATCAAAGGCGGCATATCCTCCATTGACCTGGCAGATCAGCTGAAATGCCAGATCGAATTATGCAATACCTATCATCTGCACCTGCGGCCGGGTGATAAAATCGTACGGCAAATGGGTGGGCTACACCAGTTTATGAACTGGCACAAGCCGATTCTGACAGACAGCGGCGGTTTCCAGGTATTTTCTCTGGCAAAGCTGCGGCGCATCAAAGAAGAGGGCGTATATTTTCAGTCTCATATTGACGGCAAGGCCATCTTCATGGGACCGGAAGAAAGTATGCAGATCCAGTCCAATCTTGGCTCTACCATTGCCATGGCGTTTGATGAATGCGTGGAAAACCCGGCACCGCTGGATTATGTGAAAAATTCCTGTGCCAGAACCACTCGCTGGCTGGTTCGCTGTCAAAAAGAAATGCAGCGTCTGAACAGTCTGGAAGGAACGATCAATCCGCATCAGATGCTGTTCGGCATCAACCAGGGCGGAACATACGATGCAATTCGTGTTTCTCATATGCAGGAAATCGCACAACTGGGGCTGGACGGCTATGCAATCGGCGGACTGGCAGTAGGAGAGCCTACAGAGGTCATGTATCACATTATTGATGAAGTCGAGCCGCATATGCCAGTCGATAAGCCGCGCTACCTGATGGGCGTTGGAACGCCTTCTAACATCATCGAAAGTGTTGCTCGGGGAGTGGATATGTTCGACTGTGTTATGCCAAGCCGAAATGCACGTCACGGCACCATATTCACATGGGACGGCATTCTTCATATCACAAACGCTGCGTATGAAACTGATTCTCAACCGCTGGATCCGAAATGTGACTGCCCGGTATGCCGGAATCATTCCCGTGCATATGTGCGCCACTTGTTTAAGGCAAAAGAGCAGCTGGCTGGCCGTTTGGCAGTAATGCACAATCTGTATTTTTACAATACGCTGATGGAACGCATCCGTGACGCTCTGGATGCCGGAGAATTTGCACAGTTCCGGAAAGACTACAGCGAACGTCTGGCACAGAGAATCTGAGAATACAAAAAGCGGACACCGCCGCATCGCAGTATCCGCTTTCTATATTCCAGTATTTTTTCACGTTGTGTTTACTCGTAAATCGGCTCCAGAACAGCATATTTGCCGTCAGCACGTTTGTAAACAACATTTACTTCGCCGGTATTTGCATTGGTAAACATAAAGAAAGAATGTCCCAGCAGGTCCATCTGAAGAATAGCCTCATCCAGATCCATGGGGTGCATCACAAATTTCTTGTGACGGATTACTTCATGATCTGCCTCTGCAACAGGCTCTTCCATCATTCCCATGAAAGCAGCCTCTTTCAGTTTCTTTTCCACACGGGTCTTGTTCTTTCGGATCTGACGAATGATTTTATCAATGGAAGCATCCAGTGCATCTTCCTTATCTACAGCAGACTGCTCTGCACGATAAATCAAATTATTATAGGTAACAGTCAATTCAATAACAATTAAGTTCTTGTGTGTTGCCATTGTGATTTTTGCTTCTGCTTCGCTGCCGAAAAACTTGTCCAGCTTTGCGCTCAGACGCTTTTCAGCATACTCTGTAAAGTTCTGTGGGATCTGCATTTTCTTCGCTGTAATTGTAATTTTCATGATGAATTCCTCCTTCTACAGCCCGATACAGTCAGCTATGCTGATTGCTATGGAACTGTTTGTTTCTCATATTATAACATACTTCTAGTTTTAAGGCAAGTGCATTTTTGAATTTTGTTGAACATACACAAAATTTAATTTCGCTTTTAGGCATCTTGCTATGTTTCGATCATTGATATTGGCAATCATTTGTATCTTTCTACAAAAGCAAGCTATTTTACTTGCAACTTTTCAAAAAATCAATTATGATGTTTATGTAAAATCAAATGACAGGAGGTTTTATAATGCTTGATAAACTTCTGACTTCCCTGCAGGAGATACCGGCATATTCTATCTTTATCAGTGCAGTTGTTGTCATATTCATTGCTGTCAGCGTCCTGACAATGTTCGGAAAAGCACGGCAGGAAAAAGAAATTGAACAGCTGCGGTGGGACAAGGTCAGTGCGCACATGGCATTGTATGATAACGCCAGAAGAGTCGTCATTCCATTGGAGGCAGATGAGATCCTTGTCGGCCGCCACGGTGCAGCTGATATCCGCTTTACAGATATGAGCGTCTCACGGTATCACGCTGTGTTATACGTCTCAAACGGCGTGTGGAGTGTCATGGATCTTGGCTCAAAATCCGGAACTTATGTAAATGGAAGAAAAATCCGCTCACAAGTAAAATTAAAAGATATGGATGAGATCCGATTTGGAACAAAATCTGTCGTAATTCGACAAAGAAGAAGGGGAGTGCGCAATGTATAAAAATGGACTTCGTTACGGCAGCTGCACTGCCATTGTTTTGCTCACGCATACGATCATGCTGCTCGCTGTTTTGCTGCGTGGAAATTATGACACACCGCAGGATATTCTGCCGCTCACTGTAGCCGTGATTGGTCTGGACATTGTATACAGCATTGTACTGCATTTTATGTACCGACAAATGACCTACACACTGGATTTCGTGCTGCTCCTGCTTGTCAATATCAGCGTAATATTTCAATCCTGTTTCGGCGGCGTTGGATTTGCGGCAAAGCACTACATTACCTGTGTGATTGCTTTGGTAATGTGCCAGATCGGGTTTCTGCTTACCAGAAATCATGTTTGGATTCAATCTAAGAAACTTATTCTATATGGTATCCTGGGCGCTTTGATATTAAGCATTTTGGTTTTGACCGGCAGCAGAAGTATGTGGATCAACATTGGTCCGATCAGCATTCAGCCATCCGAATTTATGAAACCGGTATTTGTTTTGATTTGTGCGACTTCCATTCGGGAGCAGCACGAGAAAAAGAAAATCCTGTTTTTCTATATTTCAAAGGAAATGATGATCCTCACAGGTGCATTTGTTGTGATCGTCGGTCTGCAGTGGTGGTGTCGTGACTTGGGATCACTGCCGACATTTGCCGCCGCATATGGCTGTGCTTTGGTGTGCCGGCTTTGTTATCCCAAAGCTAAATTTTCGAAAAAAACGATTATTGTCATCAGCATCATTGGCGCCGTTCTTGTCGCAGCAGCACTGAAATTCGCTCCGGGCTATGTACAGGATCGTCTCTCTGTTGACATTTGGAATCAGATGGAAGGAAACGGATATCAGCAGTGCAAGGCTTTGATTGCAATAGCAGAAGGCGGTCTGTTTGGAAAAGGTCCTGGATGCGGTTCGCTACACAAAGTCTTTGCTTCAGATACAGACATTGTATTCTCTACCATTTGTGAAGAATGGGGATTTTTAGTGGCATTGCTCGCAATCTTGATTCTCATGGCAATGATGCTGCTACCCATGATAAACAAACCTCGCAGCTATTTCCACACTACAATGATTCTGGGATGCGTCGCTGTTATGATCGTACAGATGGGGCTGAATATCTTTGGTTCCTGCAATCTGATCCCGTTTACAGGTGTTACAATTCCATTCATTTCTCAAGGCGGCAGCTCGATGATTACCAGCGGTTTTCTTGCCGGTATGCTGAAAGCAGGTCAGTCCCCAGTATTCAAAAAGCCTGAACCGAAAAAGAAAAAATTGAAAACAAGAAAGGCGGTAACTGCGGCATGAAAAGTATTCAGAGTATCCGACGTGGAGAACGCCTGACAATTTTGATTCTCGTGATTTTTTTCATTGGAATGGGCATCCTTGTGTTTAAGGTTGTCCGGGAATCTTCTTTCTATATGTCTCATTCAGATGATGTAACTCTTGGAAAAGTTTACGACCGAAACGACCAGGTCTTATTTGATCCGGATGCGTCCACAGAAAACTATGATGCAAACTATTTTCTGGACGTAGGAAATGTCATCGGAGACAACAGCGGTCAAATGACAAACACGCTTGTTTCTGAAAACATCGAAAAGCTGCAAAATTACAGCTTGATTTTCGGCGCAACGCAACACGGAAAAACTGCAATTTATGCAACGCTGGATCATGAGGCAAACCAAAAGGTCTACAATGCTTTTGGGAACAAAAATGGGACTGCGATTGCATACAATTATCTGACTGGTGAAATACTGGTTTGTGTCAGCAAGCCAAGCGTCAACATTTTGGACAACTACAGCAACATCAGTGAACTGCCGGATGGAAGTCTGATCTGCAAAGCATTTTATGAAACCACGCCAGGCTCAACACAAAAAATCGCAACTACAGCAGCTGCGCTTGAAACCTTTGGTTACGATGGCTTGATGTCAAAATCGTATACCTGCAACGGCATTTATACCACGAAGTACAACCAACAGATCAAATGCCATGATCTGAGCGGTCACGGCACAGAGAATATCCTGCAGGGATTTGAAAACAGCTGCAATCCATTCTTTGCACAGCTGGTACAGGATATGCCATTGGATAACATCATTCAGACTTACACTCGCATGGGCATTGCTGTCAATGATGATAAAATGCAAAAAATCAAATTTGACGGACTTTCCTCTTTCAGTGCATCTACAAAACTAACAGATACCAGTGATTTTGACACCATGTGGAGCTGCATGGGACAGAGTGAGGCACTTGCCAGCCCACTGCAAATGATGCTTTGGGAAAGCGCAATTGCCAACGCAACAGGAAAAACAACAATGCCGTATCTGATCGATCACACGACAAATGTAACCGGAAGCACAAACTATTCTGCGAAAACCTCTTACGGAGACACAATCTTTTCTGCGGAAGTTGCCGGTGAGATCAAGCAAATCATGCGGCAAAACGGACAAGACCGATACAGTGATATTGGCTATCCAGTCGGTGTGAAAAGCGGTACTGCACAAGTGCAGAACGGCGCATCTGAAAACTCTCTTCTTGTTGGATTCAACGATGACAGCAGTTTGCCAATCGCATTTTGTGTTGTAATTGAGGATCGAGTTTCCGGAGAAGTTTCTACTTCAAATATTGTTTCCACGATGCTGAGTGCATTAGATCATAAATAAAAATACGATGGGTTTCCCATATAGAAAAAAGACGTTTCACAAGCTTAAATTTGTGAAACGTCTTTTTTAGATAGTTGCCGGTACATCAAAGCAAATTGATCTTTTTGAACATATCCTGCATTTTCTGATCGATATCCGCAATCGTCTCTGAGCAGTCTTTCAGTTCTCCGGTCAAAGATTCTGCAATTTTCGAATCACCAGTCGATTTATACCGTAGCTGATGTTCCAGACTTGCCCAAAAGTCCATTGCAATGGTACGGATCTGAATCTCAACCGGTGCAATTTCTTTTCCGTTTGACATATACACCGGAACATCCAAAATCATGTGAAAACTCCGGTATCCGTTTGGCTTTGGATGCTTGATATAATCCTTGATTTTCCGGAGCTGAAAAGCGCTGTGATCTGTCAGAAGGTCTGCAATTGCATAGATATCGTCAATATAGTAGCATATGACCCGAACACCTGCAATATCTGTCAAATTGTTTCTGGCACTTTCCGGTGTCACAGGCATCTCTTTTCGCTGTAATTTTCCCACAATACTCTGCGGCGTTTTAATTCTGCTTTCAATGTTGTGAATGGGATTCCGCTGAAAACGCATACTGAATTCATTATCAAAAATGTTCAGCTGTGCTTTTACCAGTTCAATGGCAGAATCATAAAGATGCTCCAACTCTAAAAAAGAATAGAATACATCCTGTATCTGCTCTTCTTTGTGTTCCGGAACAACGTCACGAATTGCATCTAAGTAAAATTCCTTATCATCCATACAGATCTAACCCTCCTATACAGAAAACGCACACAAAGCGTTACTTGTGTGCGTTTTTGATAAAATTGCGGATCGTTTCTTCAAAAAGCTTACGGCAGGAGACGATTGATGTCTCTCGGGAACATACTTGCCTGACGAACATTCGACAGACCAAGCAGTTTCATAACCAGACGCTCCAAGCCAATGCCAAGGCCACCGTGCGGCGGCAGTCCATACTTGTGTGCCTCCAGATAGTACTTGAAGTCCTCAGGATCAAGTCCCTGTGCGTGCATCTTATCCAGCTGTTCCTGATAATCATGGATACGCTGTCCGCCGCTTGTGATTTCCAGTCCACGGAACAACAAGTCAAACTTGTATGCCAAACGGGAATCCTCACGGGAATTCATTGCATAGAACGGCGGTTTAGAAGACGGGAAGTGGGTAACAAAAATAAAGTCACTGTCAAATGTCTTTTTGGCATATTCGCAAATTGCCACTTCATCTTCCGGTTCCAGGTCAAGCTTGTTCTTAGAGCCTTTATTTCCAAGAATTTCCTTAGCCTCCAGCAAGGTGACACACGGAATTTCCTTAATCACCGGAACATCAGCTTCCAGAAGTTCCAGTTCATACGCATAATGCTTTTTCAGATATTCCATCACATAACGCAGGCAGGCAGTTTCCATTGCCATTACATCGTACATACTGTCGATATAGCCCATCTCAAAGTCCAGACCGATGTACTCGTTGATATGACGGGAAGTTGCGTGCTTTTCTGCACGATATACCGGAGCAATCTCAAAAACACGATCGAAGAATGCCACAGCAGTCTGCTTATAGAACTGCGGAGACTGGTTTAAGAACGCAGGCTTATCAAAATATTCCAGATGGAAAATGTTTGCGCCGCCTTCTGCGCCCTGTGCAACAATTTTCGGCGTATGAATTTCTGTAAAGCCCTGTCCAATCAAGAACTCCCGGAAACCGCCGACAACGCCTTCCTGGATCTTGAAAATCGCACGCTCATAGATGTTACGCAGTGCTACAGAACGGTTATCCAGATTGATATCCAACGCACAGCCCAGTTTCTTGTTGGAAACCTTCAGCGGATATTCCTCATTGCAGTTTGCAATCATTTCCAGTTCAGACAGCTGAAGTTCTACGCCGCCGACTGCCTTTTCATTCTTTGTCACCTTACCACGTACCCAGACAAAGTTGCCCTCACGCAGTCCTGTGATAGAATCCTTGCACTGTTCCGGAACATACAGCGACTGGATCAGATAGCGTCCGGTACGCAGAATAATAAACGCAAATCCGCTCATCTGACGAATTTTATGCACACACGCACGGAGCGAAATCTCTTCTCCGACATGGTCTGCCGCATCAGAAAAATCAAACTCATGCAGAAGGTGATCTGTACCGATCTGTGTTACACCGTCTTTTCTTCCCGGAACATACTGATTCGGATTAGAGAACGGTGTGCAGTCTACTTCACGAGTTTCTTCTGTTGCATCGGTTTTCGCATTTTTGATTTCATCGTCAGAAGACGGCTTTGCCTCAGCCAGTTTTGTCTCCAGCAATTCCTTAATTGCTCCCGGGGTGCAGACACCACGAAGGGATTTGGTACACTGACCCATCAAGAATCCGAATACCTTTTTCTCGCCGCTCTGATACTGGGCAACTGTCTCTGTATTATCTGCCAGAATCTTTCCGATAACTTCTTCTGCTTTCTTGGTATCGTTTACAATAAGCATACCGGATTCTTCTGCAATTGTTTTTGCATCCTTTCCGGTTTCGATCATTTGACGGAGGATCTTCTTTGCATCGTTCTTCGATACCTGCTCTGTATCCGACATTTTCACCAGTTCTGCAAATTCCGCTGCCGAGAAGGGGAGTGCTGTCATAGAAACTTCACCCAGATTCACACGGCGCAGCAATTCCACGATAATAAAGTTTGCAATACTCTTCGGTGCATTATAAACAGAAACAGCCGCATCATAGAAATCAGAAACGCTCTTCTGGTTAATCAGAATCTGTGCATCTGTTTTGGACAGACCGTAATCCTTCATATACCGCTCCATCCGTTTATACGGCAGTTCCGGCAGCATATTTTTAATGGAATCCAGCATTTCGTCTGTAAAGTTTACCTGTAAAATATCCGGCTCCGGGAAATAGCGGTAATCGTGAGCATTTTCCTTACTTCTCATAGAAGAAGTCTCACCCTTGTTTTCATTAAAACGGCGTGTTTCCTGAACAACCTTTTTCCCGGCATCCAGCAGTCTGGACTGACGCTTGATCTCATAGTTGATCGCACGGGTGATGGACTTCAGAGAGTTCATGTTTTTGATCTCTGCACGTGTTCCCAGTTCCTTATCGCCAGGACGCATGATAGATACGTTGACGTCACAGCGAAGGGAACCCTCCTCCATTTTACAGTCGCTGACACCTGCATACTGCAGCAGCAGCATAACTTTTTCAATAAATGCCTTTGCCTCTTCCGCAGAAGAGATGTCCGGCTCCGTTACAATTTCCACCAGGGGAATACCGCAGCGGTTATAGTCTGCCAGAGAAACTGCATTGAAATCATCGTGCACCAGCTTACCAGCATCTTCCTCCAGGTGAATATGGTTGATGCGGATGTATTTCTGTCCATCCGGCGTATCAATTGCAACTTTACCCTCTAAGCACAGCGGATAATACAGCTGAGAGATCTGATATGCTTTCGGCAAGTCCGGATAGAAATAATTCTTTCGGTCAAATACAGAAAACTTGCTGATATCGCAGCCAAGCGCCATACCTGCTTTTACAGCGTATTCAACCGCTGTCTGATTGATAACCGGCAGGGTTCCGGGCATACCCGTGCATACCGGGCAGCAGCGGGAATTCTGGCTTCCGCCAAATTCTGCGCTGCAAGTACAGAAAACCTTAGACTTTGTCAAAAGTTCTGCATGGATCTCAAGACCAATAACAGGAATATATGATGACATGATGTAACTTTGACCTCCTTATTTCAATACCGGGACAGCAGTCTGGAACTGCTGCTCGAACGCATCAGCGACCTGCAAAATCGTTGCCTCGTCAAACTGCTTTCCGACAATCGACATACCGATCGGCATACCGTCTGCATTGTAGCCGCACGGTGTAGAAATAGCCGGCAGGGAAGCGATGTTGACAGTAACGGTGCAGATATCTGCCTGATACATTTTGACAGGGTCGGAAACATTCTCATGTACACCATAAGCAACAGACGGTGTTGTCGGTGTCAGAATCACATCGCAGGTTTCAAAAATGTGTGCATATTCTGCGGAAATGCGCTGTTTCAGTGCCATTGCCTTTCCATAATAAGCATCGTAGTAACCGCTGGAAAGCGCATAGTTGCCCAGAAGAATACGGCGCTTTACTTCGCTGCCGAATCCCTCACTGCGGGAGTTGCAGATCAGTTCCTGGAAGGTGTCGCCGACCTTGCTACGGTGACCGTACTTGATGCCGTCATATCTTGACAGGTTCGAAGACGCCTCTGCGGATGCAATCAGATAATATGCAGCAACTGCATATTTCAAGCTGGGCATACTGCATTCTACCAGTTCAGCGCCCATCTTTTCATAGGTCTTTGCTGCCTGCATTACTGCGTTCCGCACATCTTCGTCGATACCCTCTGTATAGAATTCCTTCGGGATCGCAATTTTCAGTCCCTTGATATCTTTTCCCAGCTTTGCTGTATAGTCTTCTACCGGACGCTTGGATGAAGTTCCGTCATGCGGATCGAATCCTGCAACCGCATTCAAAATCCATGCACAATCCTGTGCATTCTTGGCAATCGGTCCGATCTGATCCAGGGAAGATGCAAATGCGACCAGACCATAACGGGAAACTCTGCCGTATGTCGGTTTCAGACCAGTCACACCGCAAAATGCAGCCGGCTGACGAATCGAACCGCCGGTATCAGAGCCAAGGGCAGCCGCAGCCAGAGATGCAGATACGCTCGCCGCAGAACCGCCGGAAGAACCGCCCGGTACACACTCTGTGTTAAACGGATTGCGTGTCTTTGCAAATGCAGAGGTCTGTGTAGAACCGCCCATTGCAAATTCATCCATGCTTGCCTTGCCGAGCATAACCACATTCTGTGCCATCAGCTTTTCCATAACCGTTGCATTATACGGCGGGATAAAGTTTTCCAGCATCTTCGAGGCACAGGTGGTTTTAATGCCGTCTGTACAAATGTTGTCTTTGATTGCCATAGGGATGCCGCAAAGTACACCTGCATTTCCGGCATCAATCTTTTTCTGCGCAGCATCTGCATCTGCCATGGCACGTTCTGCTGTTACAGTAATATAACTCTGAATCGTTTTATCATAAGCTGCTATCCGATCCAGATAAGCCTTTGTCAGTTCCGGCGCAGAAACTTCTTTTCTGTCCAGCATCTGACGCAGTTTTCCGATAGTTTGTTGCGTAAGATCCATATGTTTTACTCATTCGCCCGCAGACGAATGCCTCCTTTTTTTTATAGTAATTATTCTACAACCTTCGGAACGACAAAGCAATTCTCGTCATTCACAGCATTTTGCAGAATCTTTTCTGTCGGGAAGCTATCCGCCTTGATGTCCTCTCGCAAATCGTTTAGATAAACATTTTTATTGTCGGCATACGCATCATACTGAATATCAATTTCCTTTACAGTGTCCATGATTTCAATGATGCTTGTCATTTCAGATGCCATCTGCTTCATTTCATCTTCTGTAAAATGAAGTTTTCCCAGTTCTGCCAAATAGGCAATCATCTGTAAATCCAATCTTGACCCTCATTTCTATTGCTGAAATTACAGGAACGCTGTGAAATACAACTTCACAGAACCTGCGTAAATTTACACATTTTTTATTATAGCACAATTTCTTTTGCTTTGCAAGGCTTTTCTGCCCGGAAAGCGTAAAAAAACCGAATTTGAAAATTTTTTCCGGATATGCTTGATTTTTTTTCGGTTTTTCGGTATAATAGAATGTGATATTTGTCTGAGGAGCATTTTCTTGTGAAAACAAGGCTGCTTTTTTGCGTAGGGAGGATTCATATGCTGACTTTTTCAAAGATGCACGGCATTGGCAACGACTACATTTACATCAACTGTTTTCAGGAAACCGTTACCGATCCCGAAAAGCTATCCATTTTTTTGAGTGATGTCCGATTCGGCATCGGTTCGGATGGTCTGGTACTTATTCTGCCTTCTGAGGTTGCGGACTTTCGGATGCGCATTTTCAACGCAGACGGTTCTGAGGCAATGATGTGCGGCAATGCCACCAGATGTATCGGCAAGTATGTCTATGATATGGGCATGACTGATAAAACCGAGATATCGCTGGAGACCAATTCCGGCATCAAATACCTGACACTGTATCCCGGTGCTGACAACAAGATCGAAAGCGTAAAAGTGGACATGGGAAAAGCAATTCTTGTCCCGAAAGATATCCCGGTAAATTCCGATCTGGATCGATTCATTGCACAGCCGGTCACTGTTGACGGAAAAGAATATGCTATGACGTGCGTTTCGATGGGGAACCCGCATGCAATTGTTTTCCTGCCGGATGTGGATTCTCTCGACCTGGAAAAAATCGGACCGTCTTTTGAACATCATCCACTTTTCCCGGATCGTGTCAACACAGAATTTGTACGTGTAATCGACGATCACACGCTGCAGATGCGTGTATGGGAACGGGGCAGCGGTGAGACATTTGCCTGCGGAACCGGCACCTGCGCTACTGTTGTTGCAGCAGTTCTCAACGGTTATTGCAAGATGGAAGAAGAAATCCTGGTACATCTGCGTGGCGGCGATCTGCGCATCATCTATCATGAAGACGAAACAGTCACCATGATCGGTCCTGCTACCTATGTATTTGAGGGGAAAATGGAGTACCCCAAGCTTTAATTTTGTATCTGTTATTTATTTTTACCATATGAAAAGGAGTATGTCAAATGCCAACGATCAATGAAAATTTTCTGAAGCTGGAAAAGAACTATCTGTTCATCAACATTGCCAAGAAAGTCAATGCTTTCATGGCAGAGAATCCGGATGCACCGCTGATCCGTATGGGTATCGGTGACGTTACGCTGCCAATTGCACCGGTCTGCGTTGAGGCAATGAAAAAAGGCGCTGACGAAATGGGAGTTAAAGAGACATTCCGTGGTTATGAGGACAGCGGTTCCGGTTATGATTTCCTGAAAAAGGCAATTGCAGGATACTATGAAAAGTTCGGCGTTTCTCTGGAACTGGATGAGATCCGTGTCAATGACGGCGCTAAAAGCGACTGCGGCAACATTGTAGATATCTTCGGTGATGATAACATCGTTCTGATTACAGATCCGGCATATCCGGTTTATGTAGATTCAAACAAGATGAACGGCAGAACTGTGATTTATGCAGATTCTGACGAGTCCAACGGTTTTGCGGCAATGCCGAATCCGGAGGTTCACGCTGATCTGATCTACCTCTGCTCGCCGAACAACCCGACCGGTTCTGCATATACCAGAGACCAGCTGAAAGAATGGATCGCTTACGCAAAGGCAAACAAAGCAATCATTATCTTCGATGCTGCATATGAGGCATTCATTACTGATCCGGATGTTCCGCACAGCATTTATGAAGTAGAAGGCGCAAAGGAATGCGCTATTGAAATGTGCTCGCTGTCCAAAACTGCCGGTTTTACTGGTATGCGCTGCGGTTACACAATCATTCCGACTGCTCTGCACGTAATTGCATCTGACGGAACAGATGTCAGCATCGCACAGATCTGGGGCAGAAGACAGGGAAGCAAGTTCAACGGCGTTTCTTATCCGGTACAGTGCGCTGCTGCTGCTGTTTTCACAGAAGAAGGACAGAAACAGATTCGAAAGAACATTGCGTATTACCAGGAAAATGCTGCAATCATTGCAAAGACAATGGAAGAACTGGGAATCGAATACACCGGCGGCAAAAACTCCCCGTATATCTGGCTGAAATGCCCGAACGGCATGAAGAGCTGGGAATTCTTTGACTATCTGCTCCACGAAGCCGCTGTTGTCGGCACACCGGGCGAAGGCTTTGGCAAAAACGGAGAAGGCTGGTTCCGGCTGACTGCATTCGGAGACAGAGACAAGACAAAGGAAGCAATGGACCGCATGAAAAAGCTGCTTGCAAAGTAAACAGCTTAAAATACACAAATAAATCAATTGGAGGATCATTTTATTATGCGTGCTGTAATCACAGTAATCGGTAAGGACAACGTAGGCATTCTGCACAAGGTAAGCGGCGTATGCGCAAAGTATGAAGCAAATGTTCTGGAAGTAACACAGAGTGTACTTCAGGATATGTTTGCTATGATTATGCTTGTTGAAATTGACAAATCCAACATCGGATTTGAGCAGCTCCGTACAAACCTCAAAGCAGTCGGAGAATCAACAAATACAAAGGTTCATGTTATGCACGAGGACATCTTTAACAGCATGCACAGAATTTGATCAGTGCTACCGAATTGAAAGGATATACATAATATGTTAGAAACAAGAGATATACTTGAAACCATAAATATGATAGACAATGAAAACCTTGATGTAAGAACAATTACAATGGGTATTTCATTGCTTGACTGCATTGACGAGGACATTGATAAGGCTTGCACAAAGGTTTATGACAAAATCTGTCGAAATGCAAAAGACCTTGTTAAAACAGGTGAAGACATCCAGAAGGAATTTGGTATTCCGATTATACATAAAAGAATTTCAGTTACCCCTATCGGTATGGTAGCCGCTCCGTGCCAGAGCAAGAATGTTGTCAAGTTTGCCCACACTCTTGACAAAGCCGCAAAGGAACTCGGCGTAAACTTCATCGGCGGTTATTCCGCTCTTGTTCAGAAGGGTTTTGCAAGCGGTGACTACGCTCTTATTGAGAGTATTCCACAGGCCTTGAGCGAAACCGATTTCGTTTGTTCATCCGTAAATATCGGTTCTACAAAAGCCGGCATCAATATGGATGCTGTTAAGATGATGGGTAAGGTCGTTAAGCAGGCTGCAGAAGTTACAGCCGACAGAAACTGCATCGGTGCCGCAAAGCTCGTTGTATTCTGTAACGCTCCCGAAGACAACCCGTTTATGGCGGGTGCT
>OGPW01001501.1_pt1 | contig 15517 bp, 6 predicted proteins | sample 1553061 | NCBI WGS metagenome assembly OGPW01 (sample SAMEA2580292, study PRJEB22360) | human gut metagenome | biome: human gut; feature: human-associated habitat; material: faeces | place: Denmark | collected 2008/2010
GCGGCTTGTGCCTGCTGGTTGGCGAGCATCTGCTGTTGGATGAGCACACTGTTGGTTTGCGCGGTGTACTGTTTCTCGGCCATGTGCATGCTTTCCTCATGACGCAGCTGGTCGGCGTCCGTGAACACGCGGGCCTGGATCTCTTGGGCGAGGCTCATGAGCTTGTCCTTTTCGAGGATGCTCACGGTGATGGCGTTCGCGCCGCCGGATGGATCGTGGAATGTCAGGGTGGCGCTCATTACGTTCGCAAAGTTCGCGACGGCGATGAGCAGACACACGATGGCGACCAGTGCGTTGGAGTTGAACATGCCGAAGCCGACGAACAGGAAGATCAGTCCCCAGACGAGGCTGCCGAGGTTGAATTTCGTGTTCGTGTCGACGCTGGCGATGTTGCGTAGCGGGATGGTCTTGGTGGATGCGCCGAGTGGGATCAGCCCGAACAGGGTGTTCGGCGCCTTGTACTGCACGCGCGTGCTGGACGCGGCGATGGAGGTTTTGAGCCAGAAGATGATCACACTCGGGCTGAAACGGTCGCCGACGATGTTCTTCTCGCCGGGCGCGTAAGTGAATTCGGTCATGGTCTGTGCGGTTTCGGCCATGTTCTTCTCCTTTTTGCTTTCTATTGTGTTTTTTCTTGCCCTCTCTCTTTCTCCCGTATGGGCGTCGGAGAGAGGGAACGGTCTGGTTGGTTCCGCTGTGCGGTCCTATTGGCGGATGATGGCGGCGGATCTGAGTTTCTCGAAGTCCCGCCGGCTCATGTGTCGTTTCGCCCGGGTCCAGAATTCTCTGAGCTCCCTGCCATCGGATGCCTTACGTCGGTTTCCGCTTGTTTCGTTTGTTCTCATGGTTCAAGTCCTGGATTGTCCGGTCCGCCGGCCGTCGCGTCCTGGTCGATGGCCGGGTCCGGCATCGGAACATTCGATTGGATGCTTGGGAATTCCAGAAGTTCCCGTTTCGGAACGGGAGTCTCCTCCGAATCGATGCCGAGCCGGTAGATTCGTTCGAATCTCTTGCCCAGATAGGTGCCGTCCGTCGTCTCTTCCAAAACGGTGCAGTGCAGTAGGTCCGGGAGGAACACCTCGCTTTCGTTGGACACGTCTCCCCTGCTGCCGACCAACGGCACTCCGTGGGAGGCGCCTTCGATGATGAGCAGGATTCCCCCGCCTCCGAGCCAATGCGGGGTGGTGACCGTCGTGGACAGGCCCGGTCCCATGGTCACGTGGTCTCCCACGTTGAAATCCATCAGGGCGAGATAGTCGTTCGTTTCCGGGGTGTCATGGTCCTTGCAGCTTCCCGTGGCGAGTGTGCGCAGCAGTCTCAACCGTGGGTCGAGCTGTCGGACCTGATGCTGCCGGTATGCCTCCTCGGCGGCTTTCCTGCCCCATGGGGTGGGTGGCAGCATGCCTTGGGGATTGTCTTGCGGAACGAGACGCATGTATGACATCCCATCGGTCACTCCGGCTTGTTTCCTGACGCTTTCCCTGTACTTCGGATCGGTGTCCAGGGATTGTTCGACCAGGTCGAGTATCAGTTCCAGGGAGTTGGTGGAGGTTGCTTTGTCGGCGATGATGTTAACGTCTTCGAACAGCCGTTCCGTGAGACGGTTCAGATCGTATCTGTCGCGCGACATCGACGTTTGTTCGTCTTCGATTTCCGCATGCAGCCGGTTATGCCTGCGCATCTTCATGAAGGACCATGGATGTTCCGGCGTCTCCGACCGCATTTCCTCTTCCAGGTCCTTGATCGTCCGGTCTTGTTCGGCCAGACGGTCGGATAAGTCTTTGATGGTTTCTATCCGTGATCGGATTTCCTCGGCTTCGGCCATTTTGGATGGAAATACCTTTCTGTTTGTTCCATCCGGTTCACGTGCGGGCATGCCGATATCGGAAAAGGACCGGAAGGGATTGGCTCCCTTTCCCGGTCCTTTTTCTCTGGATGCCGCCCGAGCGGACGTCACATGCACAGTCCCGACATGCCTGTGCCACCGTTGCACGGGTCGACGCATGGATCGGGCATCGGAACATCGGTCGTCTCCACTGTCGCGGGGAAAGAGTCCGACCCGGATGGGCCGGATTCCACGGCCGCGCGCGCGACCTGGGGTTCCTGCGACTCGTCGAAGTGGAACGAGGCTTCGGCGAGATCGGCCTGTCCGTCCTCTTCGGCCGGCGTCGGGCCCTTTCCGTGTTTGATTTCCAGGTTCATTTTTGCGATCTGGTCGGTGAGGTCGTCGTACTCCTTCTGGCCTTCCCATGGCTGGTTCAACGCGTTCCACGCGCTTTCCAGGCTGGCTTTCGCATTGCCGAGTTTGACGCCGAGGCTTTGCGCGGTGTTGGTGTTGTTGGAGATGATTCGGTCGAGCTGTCTGATGACGCTGTCGGCGCTGTTGTTGATGTCCGGCACGCTGGTGCCGGCCCAATGCTCATGCTCGCCTTTCAATCCCACGAACGGGCGGAACACGTTAAGGCCGTTGACGGCCATGTTCCGTGAAGCGACCATGACGGTCAGACCGCAGTATTCGCCCACTTCCCGCGTTTCGCCTCGGTCGAGCCCGCGCGCGATGCCGACGAGGTCGTGGATGGCCTGTCTGCGGTCCATGATCGGGCCGTCGCCGAGATCGAGTCCACATACGCCCTGGGTGAGATGCCGGCCGCGGATCTCGACGGCTTCGCGGAATTTCGGCTCGTCGTCCAACGCCTCGCCGTGGAGTCTTTCGAGATGGTCCACGGTCGGCTGCAGTTGCATGTCGATCTTGAACCGGATCGATCTCTGCTGGTCGGCGTGGGCGCGTTTGAGCAGTTTCATCTGGGTGAGCTGGTTCTCAAGCTCCATACGTTTGGCGATGTTCGGGTCTCCTGTGGCGATGGCCTTCATGTCGGCGAGGCTGAGCACCGTGGCGTCCACGTCGGACGCTTCGCGTGATGGCGAGCCGGAGCTCATGATCTGGCTGATGAACCGCGCCTTGCGCTCGACCGTCTGGAACATGTAGCTGTCGAACGTGCCGACGGTGACGTACCGGTAGTCCTGCACGTTGTCGAACATGTTGCCCTGCCTGCGGACACGGCCCTGGCGTTGTTCGAGTTCGGCGGGCTTCCAAGGGCAGTCGAGGTCGTGGATGGCGAAGAGCCTGTCCTGCACGTTCGTGCCGGTGCCCAGGGTGCCGGTCGAACCGATGAGCACGCGCACCTCGCCCTTGCGGACCTTTTCGAACAGGGCCTGTTTCTTCTGTGGATCCTTTTCCTGCGCGGCGAACATGATCTCGTCTTCCGGAATTCCCAGGTCGACGAGCCGTCGTTTCAGATCGGATTGGATGTTCCACTTTCCGGACGCCGTGGTCGACGAGTCGCAGAACACGAGCTGTGTGGCCTTCTCTTCGGCATGCTCCTGCCAGATCTCGTGGATCTTCTCGGCGCAGACCTGCACCTTGCCGCCTTCCATGGGCTGGATGTCCGGATCGGACACGTCGAGCAGTTTCGGATCGAGACTGACCTTCCTGCCGTCGTTCGTGATGTTGAGCATGTTATCGTCCGACGGGTCAACGGCTCCGTCGCGCACCAGTTCGGCCCGTTCCACCAGCGCGTCAACGGCCTGTTTCTGCGCTTCGGTGGCCTCGACCGCGACGGACACCACCTCGCAGTCCGGCACGTCGAGGTCGAGCTGGTCGGCGGTCAGCAGGTCCGCGTAGTCGTGGAACGTGCTCATCAGCTCGGGAAGGTTATGGAATTTCGCGAACCGTTGCTTGATCTGGTATCCGCTGCCTTCCGGCTTGACTTCGACGCTTTCGACGATGCTGCCGTACGTGTTGGCCCAGCTGGTGAACGCCTCCACGCCCTGCGCCTTGAGCAGGTCGGGAGCGAGGTAGCGTTGCATGTTGTACAACTCGGCCATGGAGTTGGATACCGGCGTGCCGGTCGCGAACACGATGTTGCTTCCATGTCCTGCCTCGCGCAGGTACTCGCACTTGTCGAACAGGTCCTCGCATTTCTGCGCGGCCGCGACGTCCACGCCGGGCACGCTGATCGTGGTGGCGATGGCGAGGTTCTTGTATTGGTGGGCTTCGTCGACGAACAGCATGTCCACGCCGAGGTCCTCGAAGTCGATCCACTCCTTGCTTTCCCCGCTGTCGCGCAGCGCCTGGAGTTTGCCGTCGACGCGCATGCGGTCCTTCTCGGCCTGTTTGACGGTTTTGCCGAGGTTCTTCTCCATTTTGCCGATCTCGTCCTTCAGCTTCTTCGCGGAGAAGTCGTTGCCGTCCGACTTCGCGGTCTCGATGCTGTCGAGCATCTCCGCCTTACGCCGTTCGAAATACTTCTCACGGCGTTCGGGACTGACGTGCATGCGTTGGAACGTGTCCTGCCGGACGATGACCGCGTCCCAGTCGCCGGCGGCGACTTTGGCCCAGAAGCGTGCCGCGCCCTTGCCGGTGCCGTCGGCCTCCGTCATGGACAGGATGTTCGCGTCCGGGTAGAGCGTCAGATAGTCCTTCGCCCATTGTTCGGTCAGATGGTTCGGTACGACGATCATCGGCTTGGTGGCCCGGCCGAGTCGTTTCGCCTCGTGGCAGGCGGCCACGCCGGTGAAGGTCTTGCCCGCTCCCACGACGTGCGCGACGAGTGTGCCCTCCTCGGATTGCAGGATCCTCGCGACGGCCTTGCGCTGGTGAGGATACAGGTCGATGTCGGCGCTGATGCCGGGGAATGTGAGATAGGAGCCGTCGTATTCGCGCGGGTGGATGCGGTTGAACCGTTCGTTGTACACGTTCTCCAGCATGCGGGTGCGGTCCGGGTCGGTCCACACCCATTCCGCGAACGCCTGTTCGACGGTGTGGCGCTTCTGGTACAGCAGCGCGGTGGCCTGCGGGTCGCGGATCCTTCTCTTCCCGGTCGGGTCGTTCGGGTCGGGTTTGGTGAGGTTGCTGGTGGTCGCGTTGAGCGCTCCGGACACGACCTCGAACGGGTTGCGTCCCGCTCCGGTGCCCAGACCGTATTTCCGGATGGTTTCCTCGTCGAGTTTCGATCCGAGCGACGCGTTGACCTGCCAGTTGCCGGTCGTCTCGTCATGGCTGACCGTAAGGCTCCGCATGCCGCCGTCGGTGATGTTGGGCTGTTGACCGAGGTTGAACGTGTCGATCATGAAGTCGCGGATCACTCCGGTCGGGATCCACGCCGAGCCGAGTTTCGCGGTGATGTCGTCGTGGGTGAGTCGCGCGGGCAGCGATCGCGCGAGTCGTTCGTGCAGGGATTGCAGGTTCTTCAACCGGTCCATGTCGGCCGGTTCGGCCAGATGGGAGTCCATCCATGCGTTCCGGCGGCTTCTCCACTGTTCCAGGCCTTCCATGTCGACCATCTCGTCCAATGGTTTGAACGTCTTCTGGTTCCATGAATTGTAGCGTCCGTACCGTTTCTCGATGGTCGGATGGTCCAACCGGTCCACGTCCATCGCGTACAGGTATTCGCAGGTTTCCGGATGGGCGCGCAGGTCCTTGGCCAAGGCGAGGAAATCGCACTTGGTTTCCTTGTAGTAGCCGTGGTCCTCCACCTCCCACAGGCTTGGATCGGTGATTTTCCTTAACGCGTCGCATGCCGGACCTCGTTTGAAGCTGCCGGCGTTGAGGATCGTGGCGATGACCTTGTCGTCGATGGCCTCGGGATCGGCCGAAACGGCCTTGTACAGCATGCGCATGGCACTGTTGGACGATCCCTCGTCATCGCTTGACCAGCCGTTGTCGAAAACCACATCGAACAGGTCGTTGCCCGTGGGTTGTCGCGCGTCCCAATTTTCCCCGAGCAGGTCGACTCCGGGTTTGCAGTCATCCAGGAACATGGCGGCGAAGGCCCTCTGCTGGCCGTGTCCGTGTTCTTTGAGCACGTTGGAGAACCAGGGGGCTTCGACCACGGACTTGTTCGCGTGGATCGGGTCGGTGGCGCTCTGCCATGCCCCGGTTTGGGTGAGTTCCGTCCGGCATCGTTCGACGGACACGGGTGGCATCGCGTCTCCGAGCCCGTTGTCGGCGAGCCATTCCCTCACGCGCGCCCGTTCGGGCTGGTCGACCAGGTCCCGGAGCAGTCCGTCGACGTGGTCGAGTTTTCCTCCCACGTCGCCGGACAGGTATTCGTCCGCGGGCAACGGCATCCCGGTGTCCGGATCCATAACGATGAGGTCGCCGAGTTTTTCAATGGTTTCGATGTCGTCCCGGGTGTCGAGCAGTCGTCCGATGAGGTCGAGATCCACATGTCCCACACGGTCGAGGCTGACGGCCATCGCGTCGACGGGTTCATCCACGTGTTCGGGCATCGGAGGCACCGGCGTGACGACCCTTTTGGATAGCATGTCTCCTTTGGCTTCGAACCCGTTGGGGCCGATCTTCTCCAAACTGTAGAGCTGGTTGAGGCTCGGATCGGAGTTGTTCGGGTCGAACACGCGCAGGTTCTCTTTGGAATTGAGCCTGCCGTAGGATGCGACGAACCGGTCGTACTCCCCATCGAGGTCCCTGATGCCTTGGTCCACGGCGGTGTCGGTGGCGTCCGGGTCTCGTTCGATGGCGAGCAGGCGTTCCGTCCGGTCGCGTAGGCGCAGCATGGCGGCCATGCGCGCGTCCCCGCCCTTTTTGACGCGGGAGTGCGCGGGAACGAGCTGTCCGTCCATGTCGCCGTACCAGATGTGGTCGTTGCCGTCGACCGTGTACCGCATGGCCTTTTGCACGGTCCTGTCGGGAGCGACGATCGGCTCGTTGACGCGTTCGCCGAGTCCGTCGTGCAGGTCAATGCCGTACTCTTCGAGCTGGCTGGTGAGGATGCGTTCGACCTGTCCGCCCAATTGGGTGATGTCGCTGGTTCCGGTGACGTCGATCTGCGGGCCGAATGGTCCCGAGCCGATGGTCATGGTTCCGGCGACGTATTCGGGATGGTCGACGAACAGTCTGTTGGCGGTGACGCCGTCCCGGAATTCGGTGGTGTCCTCCCATTCGGCGGCCGTGTCGGCCAACGGCTCGTCGCGTTTGCGCAGGATCAGGATGTCGGAGACCACTTCGGTGCCGGCCTGTCTGCCGAACGTCTCCCTGGGCAGACGGCATGCGGCGACGAGTTCGGCCCTGCGGGAGAGTTCGCGGCGCATGTTCGACGTGTTCTTGTCGAGCGTGTACCGGCTGGTGAGCACGGCGACGAGGCCGCCGGGGCGGACCGTGTCGAGACTGTGCCGGATGAACCAGTCGTGGATGACGGTGCCGTCGATCCTGATCGCGTCGCTGTATGGCACGTTGCCTATCGCGAGGTCGAACGCGTCCGTGGGCAGGCCGGTCCGTTCCATCCTGTTGTTGATGATGTCGTCGTCCGGGCACAGGTAGCGTGCGATGCCGGCGCTGATCGGGTCGGCCTCGATGCCGGTGAACGCGTAGGAGGATCCGGCCGGAGTGCTGCGGATGAAGTTGCCGGTTCCGCAGCCGGGCTCCAGCACCATGTCCGGGTGCTTCGGATCCCGGCCGAAACCGGCCTTGCCGAGCGCCTGCCACATCGCGTCCGCGACGGGCCTTGGCGTGTAGAAGGCGGTGAGCGTGCTGCTGCGCGCGTCCGCGTATTCGGCGTCGGTGAGCAATTCGCTAAGACGCGTGTTGATTCCGCTCCATGCCGGATCGGCTCCATCCTCCTCGAACGCCTTCTGGGCGCCGCCCCATCCCGCGTACGCGGCGAGGGCGCGGATGTCGTCCTCGACCGGTTCGCGGCCGCTGTCGTCGAGGTCGCGCAGCACCTCGATGGCGTGCACGTTCGCACGCGCCCGTTCGAGACTGGATCCCGTGGCCTGCAGGTCCGGGTCGAGCAGACCGCGGTCGATGTGGGTCAGAGGGCTTCGATCACGTTCCTGATGGCGATCTCCTCGGCCTGATGCTCCGCCATCTTGAGTCCCTTGAGCCACGGATCCCAGTTGCCCGGCTTCTTGAGGTGTTGGTGCGTCTTGTCCCAATGGTTGACGTACTCGGTGATCGTCCGGCCGTAGTCCTTCTGGACCTGGTCCATGTAGGCGTCCAACGCCGGCATCCCCTGCCTCTTGAGCTCCTTGAGCTGTTCCGGCATGTGCTCCGCCATGAACAGGTACCTCATCTTCTTGATCCCGGTGTACGGGCAATGCGTGATGTTCGTCATTTCGGGTCGTCTCCTTCCTCGCATCGTTTTCTTCCGTTTCGTGGGAAGCACGCGAATTAGACACATTGTCTAATTTCGTTTCCCAATTATTTTGCCCCCCAATATGGGGATTGTCAATTTCTTCCGGCATGTCGAAGTCGAAGGCGAGCTGTTCGGCCTCGATGGTGGCCGCGACCACGGGCCGTGAAGTTTCCGGACCGTCCAAGACGTCCTCCACCTCGTCGCCATCGGACATTACCACGCCGGCGTCGGCCTCATCGCGTGCGATCCGGTCGAGATCATCGTCGGTGAACTGCTCGCGGACCTCCTGCCGAGTGCCGCCCTCCTGCATGACAATCTGGGCGGCGAGCTCCCGTTCAGGGGAACCGAAGTCGATATCCGGCTCATCGTCCACGTCTTCGGACCGCGTCGCATCCGCCACCGTCCTGTCCGGCGCGTATCCGTGCTCGCGCTCCGCGGCCAGTCGGGCCTCCCCGCTTTCCATGCCGTTCCGCAGGTTGAGATCGTACGAGTCGGCTATGTCCGCGATCGCTTCGGGTCCGGCTCCACGTCGGATGAGCTGGGCGACCTCGAACCGGCCTACCTTGATGCCGAACAGCTCGATCTTTTTGGCTATGAGCTCCGGCGTGGAAACCGTTCCGGCCTCCATACCGGAAGACGGCGCGTCCTCCGCGCGTTCCGGCTCCGACGCGTCCGTTCGCGCCGGCGTATCCGTGGATGATGCGGCGGCCGTCTCCGGCTCCTCGGCCATGTCCGCGGCATGTTCCGTCCGGTCGGCCATGGCCATGACCTCTTCGGCCGTCACCTGGTGGTTTCCGTCTTTCGTGACCATGGTGACGGGCAGTACGTCCAGCAGTCTGTCGATGTTCTCGCGGCGTCGTTCCCGGTCTTGTCCGGCTGCCCGTTCCGGCCGTCCTCCACTGGTTCCTCCGGCGTCGAGGATGTCCGAGACCTGTCGGGCGGCGTCGTCGGACAGCAGTTCCACCGTTCCTTCCGGCATGCCATGTCCGCCGGCCAGTGACGTGAAGACGATCTGCGGACCGTGGCCCGTCTCATGTCCGGGCTTCGTGCCGGCCGTTCCGGAAGTATCGGCGGCGGTCGTATCGGTCGTGTCCGTCGCCGTGTTGAAGGAGTCCCATGAGTCCGGACTGTCGAAGATGCCTTCGCGGAGACTCCTGAGTTCCGTTTCCGTGGCCTCCGGCCCCTCGTGGACCATGCCTTCATCGTCGAACCAGTCGAGCCGGTAGGCCATGGGCGTTCCGTTCGCGTCGCGTGCGGCCACCTCGTATCCGGCGAACTGGCTCGCGCCGTTCTCGCTGGTTCCCGCGTCCGTGTCGTGCGCGTCGATGTAGCCGATGACCGCATTCTCGAACGCCGCGTATTGGCCTGACAATGCGGCGTCAAGGGCTGTTCCCGTATTGTCGGACGGGGCTTTCATCTCCCGTTCGGCCTGGTCGATCCACTCCGTGGTGAACCATTCGGGACGGTCTTCCGGCCTGATTGTCCCGTCGATCTCGCGGAGTTTCGCGATCTGCGCGTCCACGCTGCCGGCCCATAGGTATTTCTCCGCATGTGATGGGCCGAGGAAATAGTCGACGTCGTCCTTGAGGCGTCCGAGCAGCCGCAGGTTGAACCCGTAGGTTCCGTCCGCTCCGGGAGATGCCGCCAGGGTCCGTTCCGCGTTGGATGCCGCGGCTTTCGGAAATCCCCGTCCGGCGAGGATGGTCCGTGCCTGGGTGTTGCCTTCCGACTGGGCGATGAGGCCAAGCATGTCCTTGCCGAGTTCCCCGGCGTATTCCGTCGCCGCCGTGTCGATGAGCGTGCGCCAGTTCTCATCATCGTCGTCGGGCATGCTGAGGATCATTCCCACGGGAGCGTGCTCCAGCATGGTTCTCGCGGCCTGTCGGACGACTTCCCGCCGGGACTGGTCGAGGCTGTATCTGCGGTTCATCGGATTGGTGTATGCCGTGAGAAGCCCGGGTGAGGTGATGACCCGTCTGATGGCTTCGGCTTCGCTGTCCATGTCGAATTCGCCTGTGCCGATCAGGGCGGAGACCACGTCCGGGTGGTTCTCCGTTTTGATCATGTCGTCCAGGTCCTTGCGGTCGAGCCTGCCGGATTCGACGGCGTTCTTCCTGGATGGCCACCAGTCGCGGCCGCTGAGACGGTGGAGCAGGTCGTCCGAGGCTTTCGTCAGCATGCTTGCCGCCAGTCGGCTGTCCGTCTGGTTCCAGCAGCACAGATCGATGGCGTTCTGGCTGAGTTTGCCTGATTCGACGAGCATCTGCAGCAGTCTCGTGTTGCTTTCGGTGCGGGCCATGTCCTCGAGCAGACGTGCCGGCGTGCCGGCATAGCGGATGACCGCCTGGCGGAGTTCCGGCAGTCCGCTGGCCGCGAGGGTTTCCAGATCGTCCTCGTCGAGGCTGGAAAGGTCCGCATCGTGGGTCATTTCCACGAGTTCGTCCAACGCGTTGTAGTCGCGGTTCCGCCATTGCGGGTCGAGCAGATGCCGTGCGATCTGCTGTGGGGTGGAATGTTCGCGTGCCCAACGCAGTTCGGCCCAATCGTCGGAACGGTAGAGTTCTTCGACCTGCCGGCTGGTGTTTTCGTCGATCATTGTGGCTGTTCCTTCCATTCGGCTCACCGCATGCCTTCCAATGTGGGGCGTGGCTTGTCGTCCGCCGTGTCGGCCGATGCCGGATTCGGGTACGGGAGCATGTCGGAGAGTTGTTTCGGTTTTTTGTTGCTTCCCATGTACGGTTCGTCCGGCAGGCTGTCGCCGTCGAACGCGCGCGCCCAGGGGTTCAGCGATGCGGGTGGACGCCACTCGTCCGTCGCCGGAGGCTCGGGTTCCTCCCTCCTTCGTGTTGGAATGGTTCTCGCCGTGTCGGGTGTGTTCAGTTCCTCGTCCGTTCCGGTCTTGTCGTCACGCATGATGTCCGTCTCCTTTCACATTCCGATCCCGGGTCCGGTGGCGGGCATGGCGCCTTGGTCGATGCCTGGATCCGGGTCCGGCAGGGCGTTCGCGTCCGGGAAGGCCGAAGCCCAGGGATCCCCGACCTGTGCCGGTTGGGTCTGGCTGACGGCATCCGGCATGGTGGTGGAGTGAGCGTCCGGCATGGATGCCCATGGGTCGTCGGCCGCCGTGGTGGAATACCGGTCCTCGATGGCCTGCAATAGGCTTCTGATGGCCGAGAAGCGGTTCGGTTCATGGCCGATGTATTCGGTGATGGGGCCTTCGGCCGGTTCCGTATGGTTCCATTTCTCTCCGGCGAGACGCCAGAGCCATTCGCCGTCCGATGCCACGATGCTGCCGAGGACCTGCCCGTCGGGCAGTTCCGCGTCGGCGCGTCTCGGACCGTTCGCCCAGGCCGGGCCGGACCGCAGTTCCACGTCCTCGATGGTGAAGTCCTTGCCGTCGATGCTGAGTCTTTTCACGTCTTCCATTGGTTGTTCCTTCGTTGGTTTTGTTTGGAGTTCCGGCATGTAGTCGATGGGATTGAGTTGGAATGAGGAGCACAGTTGCGCGAATGCCTCGAGGGTGACGGCCGAGCCTTTTTTGATGCGGGTGAACATCGCCGGGCTCACGCCTGCTTTTTCGGCCAATGCGGCCCAAGGCATGCCGGTTTTGTTCCGATACCGGTTGATGTCCTCGCGGAACCGTTCCATATCGATGGATGACATGGTTGGTTCTCACATTCCGATTCCGGGACCCATGGGACCGTTGCCGGAGTTCGGGTCGATGCCGGGATCCGGATCGGGAATGGTCGGCCCGCTGGCTTGGAACAAGGCGTCCAAGTCGACGCCGGTCCACGGGTCCGGCGCTTTCACGCGTGCGGCGGAGGATCGTTCGTCCATTACGCAGACGCGGTCAGTGAGGTCGGCCGGCATGTCGTCCGCGTATGCGCCGACGCTTTTCAGGATCGGCGTACGGTTGTCCCATACGAGCCGGTCCGCGGTGGTCTGGTCCATGCCGACCCAGTCGCCGTCCTTGTTGACCCTCAGATACCGGTCCCTGTCGGGGTTCCATCCGCCGTACATGGTTTTCTCCGCGATCTCGCCATCGATGAGATGCTCTCCGACGGTTTCGCGGGCGGTTTCGGACGGGTAGGCGCGGTAGTATCCGAGGTCGCTTTCACCGTCCATGTCATGGACGGTATCGACGATGTCATGTAGCAGTCCGATGTTCTCCGGCGTGCGTTCGATGAGATTATCGGCGTCCAGTTCAAGGGCGATCTGCGATGCGGCGGTGGCGCGCGCCATGACGGCGTCCGACGGGTCTTCGTCGCGGGTGGTCCAATAGGCGCCGTCGTTGCTGGACCATAAGGCATCGGCCGCGGCATCATGCCAGTATCCGGGGTCGTTCCAGTTCGCGGACCATTCCTTGGCCACGTCGTCGAAGCCGGTCATGTTCGTCATGGCGATGTACCGGTCGTGTTCGATTCCCGGTGGGAGGACCGAGTCGAACTGGTCTTCGGTGACCCAGCGGAATTGGTCGTACCCGTCGGGCTTGTAGCAATCCTCTCCGAGCTGGTAGCATTCCTCGCCGATTCCGATCGGCTCTTCGATGGCGTTGCTTCGCGCGAAGAGCGATAACCGTTCGGTCGCCTGGTCGCGCCATGCTTCCATCCGTTCCAAGGTCGGGTTTTCCATGTTCGTCTCCTTTCCGTCACATTCCGATTCCGGGACCCATGGGACCGTTGCCGGAGTTCGGGTCGATGCCGGGATCAGGCATGGGAAGCCCAGCGTCCGACCGTTGTTCCGGACGGTCCGGCAGTGGGACGGCCCGCATGCGTTCGATGGCGTCGGCGGTGAGTGATTGGTCGAATTCCTTGGACAGTCCGGGATCGGTGGCGATCTTCGCGAGTGTGGACGCGGTGGAGAAGTCGATGCCCGGATATCTCATGCCGAGTTCCCGTTGCGTGTAGAGGATGGTCCAGTCCTGGATCTCCTCATGTCGGTCGAGGATGTTTTCGATGGCGTGTGAGAGAGCGTCATGGTTCATGAAGGACAGTTCCGGCCGTTGGGTTACGTCGACCATGATGGTTTCCTTTCCGACGGGGCTTTCCCGTCTTCCTCCTGTCCACATGCCCCCGGTTTTTTCGCCGCCGATATTTTTTTCGAGGATGAAAAACCGATATCGGTTGGGATGCGTGTGGAAGGGACGCACCATTCGATATCGGGAAGGAATTGAAGTGCGTCTTGTGATCGCTGAGAAACGTTCCGTGGCTTTCGCCATCGCGCAGGCGTTGGGTGATGTGCGGCAGGGTGATGGGTATGTTTCGGCCGGAGGGGCGCTCATCTCGTGGGCGCAGGGTCATCTGGTGGAATTGTCGGATCCGGAGGAATACACGGACATGCCCTGGTCCGCGCATAAGTGGACGATGGAGTCCCTTCCCATCGATCCGAAGTCATGGCGTTGGCGTTTGAGCGGCGCGAAGGGCGCGGTGCAACGTTACCGTTCCCTCGTCGAACTGCTTCGTTCCGACAAGGTGACCGAACTGGTCAACGCGTGCGATCCGGACCGTGAGGGCGAGGCCATATTCCGACGTGTCCTCATGGCCTCGAAGGTCTCCAAACCTTCACTGCGCCTGTGGGTCGCGTCATTGGACGAGCAGGCGATCCGCGACGCGTGGAAAAGGATGCGTCCGGAATCCGATTACGATGGTCTGGCCGACGCGGCGGACGCCAGGGCGAAGGCCGACTGGCTGGTCGGCATGAACGCGTCACGCGCCCATACGCTCGCCTGGCATCGCAGTCTGTCGCTCGGACGCGTGCGCACACCAACGTTGAACATGGTCGTCCAACGTGATCTCGCCATCGAATCACACAAGCCGACTCCGTTCTGGCGACTCATCGTGCCGATGGACGGGTGGACGCTTGAAAGCGGGAAGATCGAGGACCGGGCGTCGGCCGACCGCGTGCTGGCCGACGCCAAGGGACTGGCCGTCGATGTTCTGGAGGTGAAACGGCGTCGCGAGCATGCGAAGCCGCCGACCCTGTTCGACCTGACCGGATTGCAGAAGGCCATGAGCGACCGGCACGGGCTGACCGCCGAGCAGACGCTGGACTGTCTGCAGCACTTGTACGAGATGAAGGTAGCGACCTATCCCCGCACCGATTCCAAATACGTCACCCATGATGACGTGGACGGGTTGAAGGAACTGCTGCAGCCGAAATACGCGTTGGGTTTCCTGGATCAGAAGCCCGTCGACGCGATCCACGACCTGTATTCCGCCGGCTTCGATCCGATGCGGTGCGTCGCGGACGACAAGGTCCAAGGGCATACCGCGATCCTTCCGACGCGGCGTCTCACCTACGACGTGTTCCAGCATGACCTGACGGACATGGAACGCAAGGTCATGACCGTGATCCTGACGCGCATGTGGGCCGCCTGCGCCACGGACCGTGTCCACGACACGGTGAAGGTCGATGCGGCATTGGATGAACGTCATGCCGATGGTTCCACGGAACGGGTTCCGCTGTCCGCGTCGAGCGACGTTACCGTCGAGGCGGGTTGGACCGCCATCGAGGGCACGTCGCGAAAGGACGATGCGGAGAAGAAGCCTGTGAATCGGATACCCGACTCCCTAGGGAAGGGTCCTCTCCCCCAGTCCGGCGCCCCGTCTCTTACGGAGGGCGTGTCCGCGCCGCCGAAACCGTTCACGGAGGCCACATTGCTGTCCGCCATGGAGCATGCGAGCCGTTTCGTCGCGGACAGTGACCTGAAAGCCGCCTTGGATGACGACACGAGCCATTCGGGCGGTATCGGCACGCCCGCGACCCGCGCCGGCATTCTCGAGAGCCTGGTCAAAAGCGGCTACCTGCAGCGTAAAGGCAAACAGATCCGTAGCACTACCGCCGGGCGGATGCTCGTCGGTGTCGCCATCGACGAGTTGAAGGATGTGAAACTCACCGCGCAATGGGAGCAGAGCCTTGCCGACATCGAACATGGCAGGGGCGACGAGACGGTCTTTCTGAACGAGATCCGCACGGCCTGCGCGGCGATGCCCGGGCGGGTCATGGAAATGACCCGGCGGGACAATCTGCAGCAATTGGTCCGGCAGGCAGGCGAACGTGAGTCGTTCGGACCGTGCCCGCGTTGCGGCAAGCCCGTCGTCAAGACCGGGAGCGTCTGGCAGTGTTCGTCGAACAAGAGCGTGAGGGATGATGCCGGTGCCTGGAAGCTCGGCGAGGGTTGCGGCTACAAGATCTTCGCGGAGAAGTTCGGCAAGAAGCTGACCGATAGCATGATCCGCCGCACGTTGGAGGGCAAACGTCCGAAAGTGTCCGGCCTGAAATCGAAGGCGGGCAAGGAATTCGACGCGCGTCTCGTGCCGGACCGGCAGTACGGGATCGGATTGTCGTTCGACGATCTGAACAGG
>OGPW01001503.1_pt1 | contig 15513 bp, 14 predicted proteins | sample 1553061 | NCBI WGS metagenome assembly OGPW01 (sample SAMEA2580292, study PRJEB22360) | human gut metagenome | biome: human gut; feature: human-associated habitat; material: faeces | place: Denmark | collected 2008/2010
TATCTTCATATTATATTGTGTAATGTTGTTCTTACGAAGTCGCCCCAGAACAGAAAGCCAGGACGACGTATGATAACATTTTAAGGCTTGTAAAAGACCCGGAAGTATGTGATCCGATTCGTTTTTTAAGAAAGCGGGAAATTGTACATTACCAAAGATTTGGAGAAAGTTTAAGGATCATTCAGGATAATCTGAACAGTAAGAACTTTTATGCAATCAATCCGGAGTTTGATACGGATTCAAATAGTAGTTGTGGCAATTAAAACAGCGCGTATGGAAAAACGTCCCCAATTATGAAAATCCGGTTTGATAAAAAAGGTGCGACCTCATAGGCTGCACCTTTTTTAAATGCCAGCCTACTAACGTTATTCTGTATATACCATGCTGATATGCGATAATGCATAAGTTCTACCAGTATCTAATAATTAACGAGGGGAATGATCCTGGATATAATCAGCCAGCATCGAAATAAATTCGGATGCGGTCGGTTTGTCAAATACAGGATAACCAAGCAGCGGGCTTAAAATTTTATTGGAATTCTGATTCCAATAACTGTTGATCATTGTACGGATGGCGGCTTCAACACACATGTTGGAAACGCCATACTGCTCACCGACAACGCGGTAAAGATTAGAGGTTACGTTCTTCAGGTAAAATTCCTGATCTTTGAGAACGAGGGCGACTGCTGAAGCAAGATAGTTATAACCAGAGTACGTAGAACGAAGACCGGCTTTTCTTAATACATGCCTGACATCATACATAAGAACCTCCTTCAAATATTCATACCGACTATCTGACTATAGAATAAAGGAATTCTATAGATATGTAAATAATTTTGTCCATAACGATATATTTCGTGAGATTTCGATATATTGTGTGAAGTGGATAATGGAAAAATCTGCTTTTTTTTGCTATAATCCTTAATTGGATAGAACAGACAGAATCAATTTCAGGAGTGAAATTTATGAAGATACAATATCAGAAAATAGAAAACGGACTTGAAATTCTCAGGATCTGGCAGGATTCAGGAATCATAAAAGTACCGGAGCAGATAGAGGGAATCCCTGTCATCCGCATTGCTCCATATACATTTTCACTGCATAAAGATGAAGAAGAGAAAAATGCATCTGTTTATCAGACAGATGAAGAGAATGATCGTTTTGCGCAACCGGAAGAACTCTGCTGTGGTGGAATGGTAAGGGAGATCCATCTTCCGTCTACCGTACAGTCAATTGGAAATTATGCGTTTTATGGATGTATGAATCTGAAACTTTTCCATGGGACAGATGCAATCGTGCGGATGGGGAGCGGGGTATTTACCGGATGCCGTCTGGAGAAGGTGGAGATTGATTTTATGGATGGAAATAAGTCCTGTCTTAAGGAAATTCTGACGGAGATCCGGTATCAGATCATTGCAACACTGCGTTATCAGGGAACGGAGACGAAGATCCTGTTTCCGGAATATTACGCAGATGCGGTGGAAAATACGCCGGCGCGGATCGTGGAGACGCATTATTATGGTTCCGGTGGAGAGTACAGGGAGTGCTTTTACCGGCGGGAACTGGATTATGGAAAATACGACCGGCTGTTTGCACTTTCTGAAGCAAGAGATTCGGAAGAGGCAATTTTCAGTGTGGCTCTGACGCGTCTGCGATATCCGTGGAAGCTGGAAGATGCGGCAAAGCTGCGCTATGAAAATTATGTAAAGGCGCATATGGAAGGAATTGGAGAAAGCTGTATCCATGCGGTGAAAGAAAGACGCGAAATCGCCGCCGGAGATCCGCAGGAGGTTCTGCTTTTTTGCTGCAGAGAGCATTATTTTGATGAACAATCGTTGGAAAAAACGATTACTTATGCGGCAGATGCAGGACAGACCGAGATTTCAGCTATTTTGATGGACGAGCGTTACCGTAGTTTTCCAAAAAAGAAGAAAAAGTTTGTATTGTAAAAGAAGGTGGAAAGATTGGAAGAAATGTCATTAGAACAGGGTCTGGAAGAAATCGGACATAAAATACTGGTTCTGACGAGGAACGAACTGTATATGAAGATGAGATTTATGGATGTGGCGCTTTCGGCGTTTTATTATGTACAGGATTTTTCGGTAGACCTTCTTGCTACAGACGGAGAGACAATGTATTTTAACGGGCAGATGCTGGGAGGTGAGTACAGGCAGAACCGGATCGAGGTAAACCGCGCCTATCTACATCTGGTTCTGCACTGCATTTTCCGACATGTATTTCGCAGAAATGGACGGGAAGAGCTTGTATGGAACCTGGCGGCGGATATTGCGGTAGAATCTGTGATTGACGACTGGAACCTCCAGAATATACGAAAAAGCCAGTCCTGGATCAGACAGAGAACCTACCGGGATCTGAAAGAGGAAATCAAGGTATTTACAGCGGAAAAAATTTATGGAGTACTGGTAAGATGGAAGCTTTCGGACAGAGAGATGGAGCGCATGGCCCGGGAATTTACCGTGGATGATCACAAGTACTGGGCAAAAGATGAAGATGATGAAAAACAAAGCGAAATGAACCAGAGGTGGAAGGATATCAGCGAGAAAATGCAGACCGATATGGAAACTTTTTCGAAAGAAGCAGCATCAAATACCGGGCATTTTCTGGATCAGGTCCGGGTAGAGAACCGACAGCGATATGACTACCGCAGCTTTTTGCATAAATTTGCTGTACTGAAGGAAGAGGTTACCGTGGATGATGACAGCTTTGATTATGTATTTTACAGTTATGGACTGCGCCTTTATGGAAATATGCCTCTGATCGAGCCACAGGAATGGAAAGAAGTGAAAAAAGTGGAGGATTTTGCAATCGTGATTGATACTTCCATGTCCTGTTCAGGAGATCTGGTAAAAAAATTTCTGGAGGAGACCTATGGTATTTTAAGTGAAGCAGGGAGCTTTTTTCAGAGAGTCAATATCCACATTATACAATGTGATGACCAGGTGCAGTCAGACAGGAAGATTACCTGTAAAGAAGAATTACAGGAATATATGGAAAAGCTGGATCTTGCCGGGGAAGGTGGAACGGATTTCAGGCCGGCGTTTGCCTATATTGATGAGCTGATCGCGACGCACCGGTTCACTGAACTGAAGGGTGTGATCTATTTTACCGATGGACAGGGGATTTATCCGCAGAAAATGCCTCTGTATCAGACCGCGTTTGTATTTATGGATGACGGGGCAGAAGAACAGGAAGTTCCGCCGTGGGCGATGAAACTGGTTCTGGATGAAGAAGATTTGAGAGGAGTGAGAAATAGATGAATATTAAACGTGCAAAACAGGAAATCAAGGATGCGGTGCAGGCATACCTGATGAAGGATGAATATGGAGAATATCAGATTCCGGCAATCCATCAGAGACCGATCCTTCTGATGGGACCTCCGGGAATTGGAAAAACACAGATCATGGAGCAGATTTCAAGGGAATGTGAGATCGGACTGGTTGCGTATACGATCACGCACCATACCAGACAGAGTGCGATCGGGCTTCCGTTTATTCAGACAAAGATCTACGGTGGAAAAGAGTATTCGGTAACCGAGTATACGATGAGTGAGATCATTGCTGCTGTATATGAAAAGATAGAGCAGAGCGGCATGAAAGAGGGAATCCTGTTTATCGATGAGATCAACTGTGTTTCAGAGACGTTGGCGCCGACTATGCTGCAGTTTTTACAGTGCAAGATGTTTGGTAATCAGAGTGTTCCGGAGGGATGGATCATTGTGGCGGCAGGGAATCCGCCGGAATATAATAAGTCGGTGCGGGAATTTGATGTGGTGACACTGGACCGGATCAAGCGGATCGATGTGGAAGCTGATTTTGATGTCTGGAAGGAATATGCGTATCAGGTTGGAATCCATCCTGCAGTGCTTTCTTATCTGGAACTTCGAAAAGAGAATTTCTATCGTATGGAAAATACAGTAGATGGAAAAATGTTTGTCACAGCCAGAGGATGGGAAGACCTGTCAAGGTTGATCCAGGTTTATGAAAAGCTTGGTAAAGAGGTGGATCGTGAGGTTGTGCATCAGTACCTCCAGCACTGGAAGACAGCGAAGGATTTTGCAAATTATCTGGAGCTTTACCGAAAATATCAGAAGGAGTATGGACTGGAGCGGATCCTTGCAGGATATTATGAAAAAGATACCTTAGAACGTTTGAAATTTGCGTCGTTTGATGAGCGGCTGAGTGTGGTAAATCTTCTGGTCGGAAAGATGGCAGAACTTTTTAAAGAAGAATATGAGATGGAAAAATTTGTGGAGGGACTGTTTGCTCAGCTGTGTGCTTATAAAGAGGAATTGCAAAAGGAAGGTGCAGTTCCGGAAGAGGTCCTTGCTGCGAAAATTCAGTCTCTTAGGCGGGAAGTTGAACAGAAGAAGGCCGCCGGACAGCTTACAAAGGCGGAAATGCACCGTATGGAGCGTATTTTATGCAAATTGGAAGAATACCGGAAAGCTCCGGAATTTGAGTCTGTAAAGGCCACATTTGACAGCGAAGAAGAGCAGAGAGAGCAAATGGCAGATAAGACACTGGAAACGCTGAATCACTGCTTTGAATTCCTGGAATCTGCTTTCGGCGAGAGCCAGGAAATGGCAGTATTTGTCACGGAACTCAACAGTAATGTGTACAGCATTGCGTTCCTGCGGGAAAATGACTGTGCGATGTATTACAAATACAACAAAGGTTTACTTTTGGATGAACGCCGTGAAGAAATCCTGGAACAGATGGATGCCGTGGAAAATGTAGTGGAAAGAGGACTGGTTGAAGATTAAAGAGCAAGAACTGACAGAATAAGAACGACTGTGCCTGTGGTATCATATAATGATAGAAAGCAGAAGAAATGGGAATGAAATTCATGCCAGATCTGCAATTTTGTAAGGAACTTCCCGAAATAAAACCAGGGGAGTATCGCCTGAAATATGATCTCACTTTGCGCGCGTCTCCCGGTCTTGGAACTGCGTTGTGCCGGGGAAATTATCACCGGGAGAGCTGCCTGAAAGCGGAAAGTAAGGTGTATATCTGCCAAATCAGATATTTGAGCAGATCTGTATGGGGATTGATAGAGAATACGGGGTGGATATGCCTTTATATGAATCATAAATGGCTGATAACTACTATAGCATAATTATATAAATGACATTTTATGCCTGACGAGCCTGTTGGAGTGAAACTTACATTTCATGTAGACCCTCGCCAAAAGCGGAAACTTTTAAGCGTTGGCTTGCTCAGAAAAAGGACGCTGATAATTTCATATCAACGTCCTTTAAATCTGTCAGTATTGGGATATACAATTATTTATTGTTTACTTCAAGATTCTTCATCGCACGAACCTTCAGCGGAAGTCCGAACAGAGTGATGAATCCGCTTGCATCATGATGATCGTACATATCACCAGTTGTGAAGCTTGCCAGAGATTCATTGTAAAGTGAGTATGGAGAAGTAGTTCCGGCTTTAATGATATTTCCTTTGTAAAGTCTGAATTTAACTTCACCTGTAACATATTTCTGGGTAGATTTTACGAAAGCACGAAGAGCTTCACAAAGTGGTGTGAACCATTTTCCTTCGTATACAACCTGAGCGAGTTTGTTGCCAAGATCTTTCTTAACTTCCATGGTAGCACGGTCGATAACCAGTTCTTCAAGCTGTTTGTGAGCTTCCATCAGGATTGTTCCACCAGGAGTTTCATAAACACCACGGGATTTCATACCAACAACACGGTTCTCAACGATATCAACGATACCGATACCATGCTTGCCGCCAAGTTCGTTGAGTTTGCGGATGATATCAGAAACTTTCATGGCTTCGCCGTTGATTGTCTTCGGAACACCTTCTTCAAATGTCATAGTTACATATTCATCTTCATCCGGTGCATTTTCCGGTGTATTTCCAAGAACAAGAAGATCAGCGTAATTTGGTTCGCAGGATGGATCTTCAAGTTCCAGTCCTTCGTGGCTGATGTGCCATAAGTTACGGTCACGGCTATAGCTGTGGCTTGCGTCAAACGGAAGATCGATTCCGTGAGCTTTACAGTAAGCAATCTCATCGTCACGTGACTGAAGTGTCCACAGATCTGTCATTCTCCAAGGAGCGATGATCTTAAGATCCGGGGCAAGAGCCATGATAGAAAGCTCGAAACGGATCTGGTCATTTCCTTTTCCGGTAGCACCGTGGCAGATAGCAGTAGCACCTTCTTTTCTTGCTACTTCAACAAGTCTCTTGGAGATTGCCGGACGAGCCATAGAAGTTCCGAGAAGGTATGCATTTTCGTAAACAGCATTTGCCTGTACACATGGCATAATATAGTTGTCACAGAAATCATCAGTGATATCTTCGATGTATAATTTAGAAGCACCTGCGAGTTTTGCTCTTTCATCAAGACCATCCAGCTCTTCGCCCTGTCCGCAGTCGATACAGCAGCAGATTACTTCATAATCAAATGTCTCCTTTAACCAAGGGATCAGTGTGGTAGTATCAAGACCACCAGAATATGCAAGAACTACTTTTTCTTTCATTGTATATAAACCTCCTAAAAATTTTCTTTTGTATTCAATTCACAACCCACTATACACCATTTTTTATATTTATGCAATAATAAAATGAAAAAACTTTTAAAAATGTTATTTTTATGCAAATAAAAGTAAAAATATACATAAAATATGCATAATTATGTATAAAAAAGGAAAGAGAGTAATAAGAAAAAAGAAGGATAGAAGAAGATTAAACAGAAAATATAAAGATAAATCAGGAAAATACTTGACATTTGCACAAAAATCCGTAAAATATAACAAAAAGTAACAAGGTAACACGCTAAAGGAAGAAAGGGACCGGCGAGATGAGTGATATGCATAAAATGAATAAGAATAACATATGTCATTGAAGTATTATGATTCGATAGTGAAAAAAGAAGCAGAAAAAGGTATCGCCGCATACTCTTTTTCTGCTTCTTTTATTTATACCTACTAAGAATATGAATTGAAAAGAGGAAAAACGAAATGGAATTAAGAGCCACCCTAAAGGAAAAGAAACGAATCGTCATCAAAGTGGGAACCTCCACTGTCACCTATGCAAAAACCGGTAACATCAATCTGGAAAAACTGGAGAAATTTGTCCGTGTACTGATCAATCTCAGAAACCGCGGAAAAGAGATAATTGTAGTATCTTCCGGTGCAGTCGGTATCGGGAAAAATGTCCTTGGAATCAGTGAGAAGCCGGCTGGTTCTGTCAAACAGGCATGTGCAGCAGTAGGGCAGGGGCGCCTGATGATGATCTATGAGAAATTTTTTGCGGAATACAGTCAGCTCACCGCACAAGTGCTGCTGACGAAAGAATCTGTCTACAGCAAGACATGCCGTATCCATGCGAGAGAAACATTTGAAGAACTTCTGGCAATGAATGTGGTTCCAATCGTCAATGCAAATGATGCTATTTCCGTGGATGAGGACAGCTATGGAAATTTTGGCGATAATGATACTATGTCTGCGGATGTGGCGGCGTTGGTGGAGGCGGATCTTTTGATCATGATGTCAGATATCGAGGGACTTTATACGGATGATCCAAGAACCAATCCGGCAGCAAGATTTGTGCATACTGTGAACCGGATTGATGAAGAACTGGAGAAGATGGGAAAAGGAGCCGGAAGCGCAGTCGGAACCGGTGGCATGGCGACAAAGATCGAGGCAGCCAAGATTGCAACAGAAGCGGGAGCAGATATGGTGATCGCAAATGGCGATAATATTTATGCAATTAATGATATTATGGCAGGAAAGAAAGTCGGTACGCTGTTTCTTGCAAAGAATCACCGCTATGACGGGGAAAATGAGCTTGGACCGGAAAGAGATGCGTACAGGATGGAGCGGAGACTGAAAAGAAATATACAGTATCGGATGGCTGTGGGAAAGTAGAGGTGAATGAGATGGAACAGAGAACAGAGAAAAAAATCTATATGGAAAAGCTTGGAAAGCGTGCAGTCAGTGCAAAAGAAACGGTCGCATTTTTAAATGCAATTCAAAGACAGGAAGGGCTCATCCTGGCGGCAGATGCGCTGGTGGCACAACAGGCATATATAATAGAAGAAAACCAAAAGGATATTATGCTTGCAAGAAAAAATAAGATGACAGAGCCACTGATCGACCGGCTTCTTCTAAATGAAAACAGAATCCGGAAAATGGCAGAAGGACTTAGGGAGATTGCAGCACTTCCGGATATTTTGGGAGAGATCATTTCCATGAAAACAAGGCCAAACGGACTGCAGATCGGAGAAAAACGAGTTCCGCTTGGTGTTGTCGGAATTATTTATGAAGCCCGTCCGAATGTGACTGCAGATGCCTTTGGACTCTGCTTTAAGACCGGAAATGTCGCCGTTTTAAAAGGCAGCAAATTCCTGCAGGGCTATAGCAGAGGTAATCCGTGGGGCACTTGCGAAAAAGGGAATGGAACCGGATGCGCTGATTCTGGTTGAAGATACCAGCCGGGAGTCGGCTATGGAAATGATGCGGATGAAGGACTATCTGGATGTACTGATCCCAAGAGGAGGTGCTTCACTGATTGCATCTGTGGTGGAGAACAGTACGGTTCCGGTGATTGAGACTGGGACGGGGAACTGCCATATTTATGTGGATGAATTTGCTGATGTCCAGATGGCAGCGGAGATTATCGAGAATGCAAAGACGCAGAGACTTGGTGTATGCAATGCATGTGAATCCTTAGTGATTCATGAGAAAATTGCAGAGGAGGCGCTTCCGGTGATCTGTGACCGGCTTTCGGCAAAAGGGGTAGAGATCCGGGGAGACGAAGCGACAAGGCAGATTGATGAGCGGATCGCTTGGGCACAGGAAAGCGACTGGGGACAGGAATATCTGGATGCGATTATTTCTGTAAAAATTGTTCCAGCTATCTGTGATGCCGTCCGGCACATCAACAAATGGAACACCGGACATTCCGAGACGATTATCACGAAGGATTATGCAAATGCACTGTATTTTCAGGAGAGGGTAGATGCGGCGGCAGTGTATGTCAATGCGTCAACCAGATTTACTGACGGAAACGAATTTGGATTCGGGGCGGAAATCGGAATCAGTACCCAGAAGCTTCATGCCCGCGGACCGATGGGGCAGGAAGCCCTTACCACGAAAAAGTATGTGATCTTTGGAAATGGACAAATTCGCGGATAAGAAGATTGACAGGAAAAAATCTCCATTTTATAATTTGAATGGTACAAAAGTTAAGGAATTTTGTTTTTATTTTTAAGATGTTGGGGTCCAAAGGTATTTTGACCCCTTTGATACCAGATTGCTACGTGCTTTGCACTCTCGCAATCCTCAAAAACATAGGTATCAGGACGGATGAAAAAGGGGAAGAATGAAAAATGCTGTATGTAAGCTACTATGATTCGCCGATTGGGAAAATTACGCTTGGAGCACGGGAGGATGTACTTGTCGGTGCATGGTTTGAAGGACAGAAATACTATATGGACAAGATTATAGAAGATTTTGAGGAGAAGAAAGACTTGCCGGTACTGGATCAGGCAGAGTACTGGCTGGATCGGTATTTTGCAGGGCAGGATCCGGATCCGGAAGAACTTCCTCTTGCACCTGCAGGAAGTGATTTCCGAAAAGAAGTATGGAAGATTATCGCAAAAATCCCATATGGATGTACCATTACTTATGGAAAGATTGCAAAGATCCTTGCAGTAAAACGGGGCGCGAAAAGTATCTCGCCGCAGGCAGTCGGAGGTGCGGTCGGACATAATCCGATCTCTGTGATTATTCCCTGTCACCGGGTCATCGGAAGCGACGGAAGCCTGACCGGATATGCCGGTGGACTTGAAAAGAAAGAATGGCTGCTTGCACATGAAGAAGCGCATATCAGATAAGTGATCATCAAAATGGTGGCTCGTAGTGAGTCACCATTTTTGATGATCTGGAGAAATCCGTAAGAGTCCGATCCTGTATTCTATTTTCCGGATTTTTCACATAACCATCGGTAAGCAATGATGCAGATGATCACAGACAATAAGGAGCCGGTAGCGGTTGCGAGTCCCATCGGAAACAGTGTATGCGGGAAAATTTTTGAAGTCAGATAAACACCCGGAATACGCACGCACAAAATAGCGATCAGGTTATGTAAAAATGAAATTCCAGATTTTCCGCATGCACAGAAGTATCCGCTGAAACTGAAATGAACGCCGGCAAAAATACAATCCCAGATATATCCGCGAATGTACTGCGCGCCGAGAAGAATAACGGCTGCGTCTGCAGTGAAAAGTCCGACAACCGGAGCTGCGATAAACTGGATCAATATAGAGACGACCAGACCAAATCCAATGGCGATCATCATGGCATAGCGAAGCGTCTGCTTTGCACGGTCATACTTTCCGGCACCGATATTCTGAGCTGCGAGTGCAGAAACAGTCGAAAGCATGGAAGACGGAACCAGAAACAGAAAGCTGATGATTTTTTCCACAATGCCGACAGCAGCGGCTGCGTTCAGTCCGCGCCGGTTGGCAATGATCGTAATAATAATGAAAGCAATCTGAATAAATCCGTCCTGAAGCGCTACCGGAATCCCAATATTCAGAATTTTGCCAAGCGGTTTTTTCTGTGGGCGGAAACAGTCTCCGGAAAGAGAAAGTCCGGTCTGCTTACGTTTAATGGCAATCAGTGCAAACAGAACACTGCACGCTTGGGAAAGTGTTGTGCCAAGCGCAGCACCGGAAGCTCCCAGATGGAAAAATCCGATAAACAGATAATCCAGTATAATATTCACCGCACATGCAACTGCGATGAAATACATCGGACTTTTAGAATCCCCCAGTCCGCGGAAAATCGAACTGATCACATTATACGCCGTAATAAAAGGAATCCCGAGAAAACAGATCGTCAGATAAGCTGCTGTCCCGGAAACAGCCTCCGCAGGCGTAGACATCACCGAAACAATTGGCTTTACAAAAAACAGAAGCAAAACTGCCAGCACCAGAGAAATCCCCATAAACAAAATCACCGTATTTCCCACAAACACAGAAGCCCTTTTCTTATCGCCCGCTCCAATAGACTGCCCGATTGAAACCGTAGCCCCCATCGCAAGCCCCACGATCATCACCGTCAACATATGCATCACTTGGCTCCCAATCGAAACCGCTGTTGTACTGGCAACCCCATCAAACTGCCCAACAATAAAAAGATCCGCCATCCCATAAAGCGTCTGCAAAAAATAAGATAAAAAATAAGGCAGCGAAAAATAAATCACATTCTGAAAAACACTCCCCGAAGTAAGATCCCGTTCCATAAAATAACAACTCCTTTACAATCACTTCCTTAATACTAACTGAATTTTCCTAAAATAGTCAATAAAAAGAATACAGACCTAATGCATCTTATAATAATAAAAATGCATAATAATGCATAAAAATAAATATAAATGCATTAAAATAAGAAATTATACATAAAAATACACAGAAATATGCATAAAAATCAAAAAAACCACTTGCTTTCCCAAATAAAACCATGTATACTAAACCAATCGGAAAATGTTCCCATTCGTCAGTGCACAGTTCCTGCGCGAAATATCTTTGCTAAGCAACCCCTCGAAAACGCCGGCACTTGGCAAGGCGAGCGTAAGCAAAGCCGAGCCTAGTACCGCTGCGTTTGAGACGCGCCGAAGAAATATCCACTGGATATTTCTTTAGGCATGCATGGCAAGCGCAAGCGCGGTTGCGTGCAAACATATTTCGCGCAGGAGCGTCCCCGCACCAATCAAAAAAACATTCCCCCAATTCCCGCGAACCCCTTTACAATAGGGATTAATGGGTTTATAGTATTTATGATTATGCCTATCTATACACAAATACGGCATTTACGAAAGGATGGTTTACATGATTAAAGCAGGAATCATCGGTTCTACCGGTTACGCCGGAGGAGAACTGGTTCGCATTTTAACAGGACATAAAGACGTAGAAATTAAATGGTTTGGCTCAAGAAGCTATATCGATAAGAAATATGCAGATGTATACCGCAATATGTTTCAGATCGTAGATGCGGTATGTTTAGATGATAATATGGAACAACTTGCAGATCAGGTAGATGTGATTTTCACAGCAACTCCACAGGGACTGTGCGCATCATTAGTTAATGAAGAAATCTTATCAAAGGTTAAGATCATCGACCTGAGCGCAGATTTCCGTATCAAAGATGTCAAGACTTACGAAAAATGGTACGGTATTGAGCACAAGAGCCCGCAGTTTATCGAAGAAGCAGTTTACGGACTGTGTGAAGTGAACAGAGAAGATATCAAAGGCGCAAGACTGATCGCCAATCCTGGATGCTATACAACATGCTCCATCCTGACTGCTTATCCGCTGGCAAAAGAAGGACTGATCGATATGGATACGCTGATCATTGATGCCAAATCCGGAACATCCGGAGCAGGAAGAGGGGCAAAGGTTCCGAACCTGTACTGTGAAGTCAATGAGAATATGAAAGCATACGGTGTGGCAACACACAGACACACACCGGAGATCGAGGAACAGCTTGGATATGCGAGCGGCAAAGAGGTTGTGATCAACTTTACACCGCATCTGGTTCCGATGAACAGAGGAATCCTGGCAACAGAGTACGCGAAGCTTACAAAGGATGTTACCTGGGAAGAAGTAAAAGCAGTTTACGATAAATATTATGCAAATGAAAAATTTGTCCGCGTTCTGGAGAAAGATGTTTACCCGGAAACAAAATGGGTAGAAGGAAGCAATTATGTCGATATCGGATTTAAGATCGATCCGAGAACAAACCGTATCATTATGATGGGTGCGATTGACAACCTGGTAAAAGGTGCAGCAGGACAGGCTGTACAGAACATGAACCTGATCTTCGGACTTCCGGAAAGTGAAGGTCTTGATCTGGTTCCGATGTTCCCGTAGAACACGGCAGAAAAAGAAAAGGAATGGAAAATATATGACAACAATTATTCGTGCGATGACAGTAGAAGATTATGACCAGCTTCATGCACTTTGGATGCGAATCAAAGGATTTGGAATCCGGAGCATAGATGATTCAAAAGAAGGCGTGGAACGATTCCTGAAAAGGAATCCGACAACCAGTGTGATCGCCGAAATAGACGGAAAAGTAGTAGGAGGAATCCTCTGCGGACACGACGGAAGAACCGGATGTTTTTATCATGTATGTGTAGATCCGGCGTACCGCTGTCATGGGATCGGAAAGAGCATGGTTGCCTATGCAATGTCAGCTCTGAAAGAGGAACATATCAACAAGATCACACTGATCGCATTTACCAAGAATGATATCGGCAATACGTTCTGGAATACGATCGGATGGACCAAGAGACCGGATGTCAACTACTATGAGTTTGTTTTAAATGAGGAAAATATTACAGCATTTATCGAAGAGGGCTAAAGGAGGCTATATACGATGAAGATTATCGAAGGCGGTGTGACCGCAGCAAAAGGATTTGAGGCAGCATCAACAGCAGCAAAGATCAAATATCAGGACAGAACCGACATGGCAATGATCTACAGCCAGGTTCCATGTGAATGTGCAGGAACATTTACTACAAACGTTGTAAAGGCAGCATGCGTAAAATGGGATCAGCAGGTTGTAAAGAGCGGTGCGAAAGCACAGGCTGTGATCGTCAATTCCGGAATTGCCAATGCATGTACCGGTGCGGAAGGATTTGGCTATTGCAAGGACACAGCAGATGCGGCAGCAGAAGCTCTTGGAATTAATGCAGACGGTGTACTGATCGGATCGACCGGTGTCATCGGAAAGCAGCTTCCAATTGATCGCATCGTGGCAGGGGTAAAGGCTCTTGCTGAAAAGAAAAATGATACACTGGCAAACGGAACTGAGGCAGCAAAAGCAATCATGACGACTGATACCTGTGAAAAACAGATCGCAGTAGAGATCGAGGTTGCCGGAAAGACCGTTACCATCGGTGGTATGGCAAAAGGATCTGGTATGATCCATCCGAATATGTGCACCATGCTCAGCTTTATCACAACAGATGCAGCAATCACAAAAGAGGCACTTCAGAAAGCCCTCAGTGATGATGTCAATGATACATACAATATGATTTCCGTAGACGGAGATACTTCTACAAATGATTCTGTAGTTCTTCTTGCAAACGGAATGGCTGAAAATGAAGTGATCACGGTAGACAGTGAAAGCTATAAGACCTTTGCGGAAGCATTGCATGAGATCAACGAATACCTTGCAAAGAAGATCGCAGGGGACGGAGAAGGAGCAACTGCTTTATTTGAAGTAACTGTAGTTGGTGCAGATACAAAAGAGACTGCAAAGACACTTGCAAAATCAATCGTATGCTCAAATCTTACCAAGGCAGCAATTGCAGGACATGATGCAAACTGGGGAAGAATCCTCTGTGCAATGGGATATTCCGGAGCACAGTTTGACCCGGAAAAGGTGGATCTGTTCTTCGAGAGCAAGGCAGGAAAGATCCAGATTATCGAAAATGGTACAGCGGTAGATTACAGTGAAGAAAAAGCAACGGAGATCCTCTCACAGGAAGAAGTAAAAGCAGTTGCTGATGTGAAGATGGGAAGCGAAAGCGCAATCGCATGGGGATGTGACCTGACTCACGGATATATTGACATCAATGCAGATTACAGAAGCTAGGAGGTAAGCAAAATGGATCAGGATATGCAGCAGTATCTGGACAAAGCAGAAGTTCTGATTGAGGCGCTTACTTATATTCAGCGTTTCAACCGTAAGATCATCGTTGTAAAATACGGTGGAAGTGCAATGCTGGACGAAGAACTCCAGAAAAATGTCATCAAGGATGTTACATTCTTGAAATTGGTTGGATTCAAACCGATCATCGTTCATGGCGGTGGAAAAGAGATCAGTAAATGGGTAAGTAAAGCCGGAATGGAGCCGAAATTCATCGACGGACTTCGTGTGACGGACGCAGAGACCATGGAAATTGCAGAGATGGTACTGAACAAGGTTAATAAAAATCTGGTTCGTATGGTCGAAGAACTTGGTGTCCGTGCTATCGGTGTCAGTGGAAAAGACGGCGGACTTTTAAGAGTTGATAAAAAGCTTTCCATGACAGGACAGGACGTTGGATTTGTAGGAGATATCAAGAAGGTCAATGCAGAGGTTCTTCTGGATCTTCTGGATAAAGATTTTCTCCCGATCGTATGCCCGGTCGGAATCGATGATGATTACAACACTTATAATATCAATGCGGATGATGCAGCTTATTCGATCGCAAAAGCGGTTCATGCTGAGAAGCTTGCGTTCCTCTCTGATATTGAAGGGGTATACAGAGACTACGAGGATAAATCTTCTCTGATCACAGCTCTTACTGTAGATCAGGCGAATGAACTGATCGAAAGCGGAGCAATTTCCGGAGGAATGATCCCGAAACTGCAGAACTGTGTAGGAGCGATTGAAAACGGAGTGTCCAGAGTCCATATTCTGGATGGAAGAATTCCACACTGCCTGCTTCTTGAGATTTTCACGAAGAAAGGT
>OGPW01001505.1_pt1 | contig 15497 bp, 16 predicted proteins | sample 1553061 | NCBI WGS metagenome assembly OGPW01 (sample SAMEA2580292, study PRJEB22360) | human gut metagenome | biome: human gut; feature: human-associated habitat; material: faeces | place: Denmark | collected 2008/2010
GGTCAAATACAGCTTCGGACGATGCCGCGTTGGGGGGGGGGTACGTCGATGCCATCTTCGGCCGCTCGGAACCTTCAATGACAGCGCGCCAATGGCTGGAGACAGAGCTGGCGATGGCTTACTTTGAGTGAAAATGCAACATGTGCGACAATCACGAAAAGAGCTCATAAGGAGGCTGTCAATGGAAATCCGTCGAGATATCTACCTCGAGAAGCTTGTGAACCGTATGCACAACGGCATGGTGAAAGTCATTACAGGTATAAGACGCTGCGGCAAGACGTATCTGTTGTTCAATCTCTTTGGAGACTATCTCCGCAATGAAGGGGGCGTCGATGAAGCTCACATCATCGAGATTGCTCTCGATGACGAAGAGAACACGAAGTTGCGAGACGTTTCGGCTCTAAACGCTCATCTAAAGTCGATGATCGTCAATAAAAGGGAACAGTACTACGTCTTGCTCGACGAGGTCCAATACGCCATCTCCGATGAGGAGCTCAAGAGTGGCGAACCACCTAGGCTCTACGGAGTTCTTAACGGCTTGCTCCGCATGCACAACGTTGACGTCTATGTTACCGGCAGCAACTCAAAGCTGCTGTCTTCGGATGTGATGACGCAGTTCCGCGGCCGCGGAGACGAGGTGAGGGTGCATCCCCTTTCTTTCGCAGAGTTCATGCAGGGTTTCGACGGGGATAAGTATGAGGGCTGGGCCGAGTACGTAATGTACGGAGGCATGCCACTCGTACTCTCCATGCGCACTGACGAGCAGAAGGCTCGCTATCTTGAGCGCCTGTTCTCGGAAACCTATCTAAAAGACGTCATTGCACGAAATCGAATCGCAAAGACCCAAGAGCTTGAGCAGCTTGTTGACGTGCTGGCTTCTTCAATAGGCGCGCTCACAAATCCGCCCAAAATAGAGGCCACCTTCAAAAGTGTGCTCAAATCAAAAATCAGCACAAACACTATCAGCTCATACATTGGTTGCCTCGAGGAGTCCTTCCTTATCGAGGAGGCGCAACGTTACGACGTCAAGGGACGAAAGTACATTGGCAGTCCCAAGAAATACTACTTCGAAGACATGGGCCTGCGTAATGCCCGGCTCTCCTTTAGACAGGTCGAGCAGACGCACATCATGGAAAACGTTATCTACAACGAGCTGCGTTCGAGAGGGTTCTCGGTAGATGTAGGATCGGTTGAGAAGGCGAGGCGCGAGCAGGACAAGGTGGTCCGCAAACAGCTTGAGGTTGATTTCGTAGCGAACTTGGGGAGCCGACGATATTACATCCAGTCCGCGTTGCACCTACCCGATCAGGAGAAAGAGCGCCAGGAAAAGGCCTCCCTGATGGAGATTCCCGACAGCTTTAAGAAGATAGTCCTCGTTCGCGATGTCATACGGCCTGCCTACGATGAACACGGCATCCTGACAATGAGCGTGTACGACTTTCTGCTGGACCACAACAGCCTTGATTAACCACACGTACGCATAAAGTTGCGCGCACGATTGGGCAGAGGACAGCCCCTGTCCCCACAGATAGCAGAAGACCGGCCGCAGCTCCTTGGGCTCAAAGATGTCCCACTCAAAAATCAGAGGACTAAGATAGGGGCGAGAATAGCACCCGCATCGGGGGTGCCAGGCGGGAGGCGAGGTCATGGGGAAGAAGATCAAGTGCCCAAAGTGCGGCAGCCTCAACTTCGAGGCCATCGCGTCAAGCAAGAAGTCGCTGTCGCTTGGGAAGGGCATCGTGGGAGGCGTGCTGCTCGGGCCGATCGGGGCCGTTGGCGGTACCATGCTCGGCAAGAAGGGCAAGACCACCTTCGTCTGCCACGACTGCGGCAACACCTGGCAGGTGAAGTTGTAGGCAGATCAAGCCCCCAACAGACGCTCGAAAATGACACGTACATCATCCTCGTCAAGGTAGCCGCTCTCTAGGTATCCCCCGTCGATGGCATCGAGCATCGTGCGCTCCTTCTCCTTGAGGCGCTCGTAAATCACTTCATCAAGTGAGACCGTCCTGCCGTTGCGCTCAAAGAGCTGACGCATAAAGTAGTACCTGGTCTTCTGAGTAGCCGGAAGTCCCAGACGATGAATGCGGTCCTTGGACTGCAGCAGGTGAACAAGGTTATAGCTGTACTCAAAGTACACCGCATCGTGGCATACGCCGTGAAGTGAGACAGACTCCGCGAGCGTCTGGGGATTGGTCACGAGCACCTTGAACCTGCCAGCTCGGAAGTCGTCGAGAAACTTGCGACGCTCGTCCTGCGGAGTCGATCCACAGATGGCCTCGGCAGCTATCCCCTCACCTCTAAGGTCGCGCCGCAGATTGTTGATGCTGCGCACAAAAATGCACCAGACGATAACGGGGCTGGCCTCTGCAACGATATCGGAGACCAGGTTCTCGCAGGCCACGAGCTTCGAGCTTGGCCGACTCCTCTGAATTGCATCGTAGAAAGTCTGCGAGAAGTCAACGTAGTCGATGTCTGCGTAAGAGTCACCCACCTGATCGAGAACCGACTCAGGCTCGCTCTCGTCCAAGGCAGAGCCGAGCATCTCCTAAAGGAGAAGAGAGGACGTTCCAAGGAGGACCACTTGTCTATGTCATCGACTTGGTCTTCATGCCGTAGGACCAGATTGCCACGCGCGCGAATTGCAAGAACTAGATACGCCATTGCGAGTTTAGACAACGCTAAATGGCTATTTAGAAGAACTGTTTGAATCGAATTTCAAGCAGCTGCTTGGGAGAGCTGACCAGAGCTGGAGCTCCGCCTCTCTGCTCAGTATCGCTGACTATAAAAATGGCCTGGCCATGCAGAAGTACCGCCCGGAGCCAGGCGACGAAGGGCTTCCAGTTCTGAAAATCCGTGAGCTTGGGCAGGAATCTTGCGGAAGTGAATCCGAACGATGCAGAAGTGACATCGATGAAAGCGTGCTTATCCGTGATGGAGACCTTGTTTTCTCATGGTCCGGAACGCTTTTACTAAAACTCTGGGCAGGTGGAGACGCGGGTCTAAATCAGCACCTATTCAAGGTGACATCTGACTCATATCCTAGCTGGTTTTACTATGCATGGACGAAGTATCATCTCGCACGCTTTATCATGCTTGCGAAAGACCGTGCCACCACTATGGGGCATATCAAACGCAGCGCTCTGGCTGAATCTGAGGTCTTGATTCCGCCGCGACGGCTGCTGACGGAGCAGACGGGGTTGATGCAGCCCATTATCGATCAAATTGTGTCAACCAAGGTCGAGAGTCGCAAGCTTACCGCCCTCCGCGACGTCCTTCTCCCCAAGCTCATGTCGGGCGAGATTGATGTTTCAAAGGTTGACCTCATGCAGCTAAATAGCCATTTAGCGAAACGTATTCAGGTAGTCAAACGGCGTACTATCAAGTCTGATTTGTCTTCGAATACTACCGATCAACCGCTTGTTATTAAGTAGTTCATACGCTGTCGCAAGCCTATCCTCCACATCGCAGAGCTCTGCTCTATGTCGCTTTTCACCAAGCTTCTCGATAGTCTCTTCCAGTGTCCAGCGAAAACTCTCCCTATCCGCTTGCATTGCATTTAGAACAATTTGATACCGATACATCCCAAACAACAAGGCCTGATAGGCATCAATAAACTCGGCAATTCTTGTCTTTGGTTTGCCTTTGAATACGAACGCCGCTTCAGCTGAAAGCGACTTCATTTCATCTATTTTCAAATGAAAACGTAATTGATTCTCAGTCTCAAGTGCGTGTGAAATGGCCGGAGTAATCTCTTGAAGGAGTGTGGTGTTAGTCAACCATTTGAATTCTTCGTCCACGGCAAATTGCGGTCCATCATCTATCTTCAGCAAATCGGAATTGTCCGCGTAAAGTTGCATGAGCTTTTCAACAGTAATCCAAATCTTCAGGCGACGATCGAACAGACTCTGTCGATTGGCCGTCCTCCCCTGCCTTAGCGAGACGAACAAAGCCAGAATGCCGACTCCAGCAGAAACACACGAAGCAGCGATTTCCCAATTCATAGTCAAGCATGCCACCTCCAAGGTTAGCAATGTACTCAAGGTCGAAAAACACTCCTATACCTAATTGTATTGATAGCAAGGAGCCCTATGGAAGCCGTCGTCAATGCTGCACTCGCAGAGATGCAGACTGTCCTCAATTCTCATCAGCTCAAACGCTTGGCCGATGCACTCAGGCAAGCCCTCGACCACAAACAGCCCGCATCAAGTAGAGACCTACTTGCTCTCTACCTCACTGCCAAAGAAGTTGAGGGGTGTTCTCCGAAGACTATCGAGTACTACGAAAACACACTGAGCCACATGACGGCGGCTATCAGCAAGCCATGCTCTCAAATTGAAAGCGATGACTTGCGTGCCTATCTCAATAAGTACGAGCTTGAACGTGGCGTGAGCAAGGTCACCATCGACAACATTCGCCGCATTATGTCGAGTTTCTTCTCTTGGCTTGAGGACGAGGACTACATCGTCAAGAGCCCCGTTCGACGTATCAAGAGAGTCAAGACGCCGCAGGTTGCCAAGGAGGTCATGACCGACGAGGATCTTGAACTATTGCGAGGTGCATGTGAGACGAAGCGAGATCTCGCCACGATTGACTTGCTCGCCTCGACGGGAATGCGCATTGGCGAGCTCGTCCGGCTCAATATCTCCGACATCCACTTTGAAGAGCGCGAATGCCTGGTTACGGGAAAGGGCAACAAGCAACGACCAGTCTACTTTGATGCCCAGACAAAGCTGCACCTAAGCGAGTACCTGGGCAGCCGCAAAGACAACAACTCCGCGCTGTTTGTTTCCCTGAATGCCACGGCAAGCCGCGTCACCATTGGCGGGCTGGAGCTGCGTTTACGCAACATCGGAAAGAAGGCCGGCGTCAGCCACGTCCATCCCCACAAATTCCGAAGGACGTTAGCGACTCACGCCATCGACAAAGGAATGCCTATCGAGCAGGTGCAGAGACTCCTTGGCCATGCGAAAATAGAAACCACCATGCACTACGCCATGGTGAATCAAAACAACGTCAAGGCCTCGCATAGGAAGTACCTGGAATGAACCGGATTGAAGCGCCTCTTGGCGAGCTAATTACATATATCGGTAAGGGCATTGTCCCCAGCTATACCGAAAACGAAAGTACTCATGATGCCGTAATGGTACTCGGCCAGAGATGTGTAAGAAATTACGCTATCGACTACTCTCAGGCTCGGTTTCACGATAAGTCGGCAAAAGCTTTTAGAGACGAAAAGAGAGTCGTCAAGGGAGACATCCTTGTAAACGCCACTGGCGTTGGAAGCGCAGGACGCGTGGCTCAGATTATTACTGAGCCATAAAGAGAGTGCGTTACCGACGGGCACGTTATTACTCTGCGGGCTTCAAACCAAATCGACCCGTATTATCTGGGATATTATGTTAAATCAAAACAATCAGACATTGAGAAAATGGCCGAAGGATCAACCGGTCAGACCGAAATGAACCGCAAGCGTCTTCAAGAAGAAGTCCTCGTTACCTATCCCGAAAGCAACGAGGACCAACAGAAGATTGCCAAATTCGGCCTTGCGATTGACCGAAAGATTAATCTCAACGCAAGGCTAAATGGCTATTTACTAGAACTGGCCACAGCTCGTTTTGAATCCGCCTTAAAAACGAAATCGAAAACAGTTAGATTTGGCGACATTGTTGCACTTGAAGACTCAAAGAGGATCCCATTAAACAGCAGAGATCGCGAGGCTCGAAAGGGCCCTTATCCTTACTATGGCGCAACCTCAATCATGGGCTACGTTGATGACTTCTTATTCGATGAGATAAGAGTTCTTCTTGGCGAAGATGGCACGGTTGTCAATTCCGAAGGCAAGCCAATCCTACAGTATGTTTGGGGAAAATACTGGGTCAACAACCATGCACACATCCTTGCATCTTCAGGCGAGTATTCGCTCGAAGCGATTTACGTTGCGCTGAAGCGTACGGCGATAAACCAAATCGTTACAGGTGCTGTGCAAATGAAAATTAGTCAACGAAACTTAAAGTCCCTTGAGCTGGAGATGCCGAGCTCGGAAGAGCTTGGCTACTTGCAAGATCTTTTTGCTGCTTACCGCAGCAACCAAGACGAAAACACAAAACTTGCCGCTCTTCGCGACGCCTTGCTACCCAGGCTTATGTCGGGAGAGATTGACGTTTCGAAGGTTGATCTCACGCAGCTAAATAGCCATTTAGCTTAGCGTTATTGGCGATCTTTGCATCAAGAGCAGCGAGGCAGCCTCCGATTTTTCGCTGCTCCTCGATGGAAGGAAGCGGAAACTCGTAGTCAAGTATCCACTCAGGCTTTACGCGTTGGTGAGAGCCCGAAGTTCCCGTACGCATCCCGGAGAGCGAACCAGTAAAAGCATCGCTAAGGAGCACATATAGAAGATAATTGCGGTCTACATTTCCTCTGGGAGACAACGGAACAAACTCAGTAGAGCAAATTGAGTTATCCGCGAGTTTTCCCACAGGCCAAACACGCTTGAATCGCATATTTAGCTTGTTCACTAGAATGTCGCCGTCCTCTATATGAAGCTTGCTGCTCAGAATCTCTGAACCGTCAAGAACTTCAGGCGTCCTCGCGTTATCAAACGCTGGCAAACTGTAGCAATGATAAGTAGTCCCCGAGACAGGCCTAACACTCTTCTTGCGGTATGTGGCAACATCTCCGATTCGGACAGTCCTACAACCCATACCCAATCGCCTCCAGGTTCTTCTTGATCTGCCCCTGCAGACGGTTGGACTCCTCGAAGCACTTGGCAATCTCACCGGTCAGGCGAGCCATCTTCTCCTCGAAGGGCTCCCCGTCATCCTCGGCCTCGGCAATACCCACATAGCGGCCGGGCGTCAGAATAAAGTCCTGCTTCGCGATATCGTCAATGGCCGCGACGGCCGAGAAACCCTTCTCCTCTTCGAGCTCTCCCCCACGGAACGCCTCAAAGGCACCGGCGACCTTGGCAATGTCCTCTTCCGTGAACTCACGCAGCTTGCGAGTAACCATCGTGCCCATCTCACGGGCATCAATGAAGAGCGTCTTTCCGGGCTGCACCTTCTTCTTGTTCAAAATCCACAGGCAAACGGGAATCTGTGTACTGTAAAAAAGCTGTCCAGGCATGGCAACAATGCCCTCAACAAGGTCGTCCCCCACGATGGCGCGGCGGATGTCGCCCTCACCACTCGTCTGGCTTGAGAGGGAGCCGTTCGCAAGCACTAGGCCAATCTTCCCCGAGCTGTTCAGGTGCCAAATCATGTGCTGCATCCAGGCAAAGTTGGCATTGCCGGTAGGAGGTACACCATATTTCCAGCGAACGTCTTCCTGCAGGCTTTCGCCGCCCCAATTCTTCAGATTAAAGGGAGGGTTCGCCAGGATATAGTCAAACTTTTCGTTTTTGTGTTGATCAGCGCTAAAGGTATCATCGTAGGTACCAAGGTCCGCCTCAATGCCGCGGATGCCCAGGTTCATCTTGGCAAGCTTCCATGTAGTGGGATTGCTCTCCTGGCCAAAGATTGTGATGTCCTGCACTACGTTGCCGCCGTGGTGCTCAACGAAAGAGGCAGACTGTACGAACATGCCGCCCGAACCGCAACAGGGGTCATAGACGCGCCCATGGAACGGCTGGAGAATCTCCACGAGCGTGCGAACGATGCAGGAAGGCGTATAGAACTCGCCAGCGTTCTTACCCTCCATCGAGGCGAACTTCTGCAGGCAGTACTCATAGGCGCGGCCCAGAAGATCCTTCTCGCTCTCTCCGTCAGTCATCTGAACGTTGGTAAACAGGTCGACTACCTCACCCAGACGTCGCTTGTCCAGCTCGGGACGAGAGAAGTTCTTGGGAAGTACGTCCTTGAGCTTGTCGTTCTCTCGCTCGATGGCGCGCATGGCACCATCGATGAGCTGACCTATCTCGGGCGTGTGAGCCGCCTCAGCTATCTTTGACCAACGCGCTTCCTCCGGAACGAAGAAAACGTTCTGCTCCGTATAGCAGTCGCGATCCTCTTCGTCGCCATACCCCTCGGCGACAAGTTCTTGATAGCGTTCATCGAAGCGATCAGATAGGTACTTTAGAAAGATGAGACCAAGAACGACATTCTTGTACTCAGCGGCATCAAGATTGCCTCGAAGCACGTCAGCAGCCTTCCAGAGCTGTTCTTCGAAGCCGAGATCAGCAGTATTCTTGTCGCTCTTATTTTTAGCCATAACTTGGGTCCTTATTCCTCGTCTGATGACGCGTTATAGGATTGATCAGCCTGCAAGAGGTCACACAGTGCGGACCTCTTATTCTCTAGCTCGCCCAATGTGCATGGATACAGATACAGGTGAACGTTCTGCTCGTACTTCACGTCTGCATACACGTCAGGATTCCCGGAACGAGAGCAGGCTAGATCGATCGCCTCACCTACGTTCGCACCCGCACCCACATAAACTCCCGTATAGTCGGTCAGGTCATTATCGAAATCGAACTTGGAATAGGTTGCGATAGCAAAGCAACCCGGCGAGTCAAAAAGCCCAGAGGAGACAACCGCAGCGGCCTCCCTGCCACCGTCTCGCAGCTTGAAATACTCTTTGACTGGAACAGAGCGGCTGGCGTTTACGAGAACCGTCTGTTGAGCCTGCTTGAGAGCTCTGGCAAGATCCCGCTCCTCTTTCTTCGCTCTTCGCGAGTCAAAAAAGGAATCTCTTGCCGAGGCGGCTTTGTCTGCAATCCCCGCAATGGCACCCTTTGCTTTATCGGCAACTTCCTTACCTTCTTCGGAGTCCAATACGGGCTGAACGGAGTCCTTGAGGCTTCCAACAGCGCCAACTACCGTCGTTGCCGCCGCAATTATCTGAGCAACCGTCTTCAGACCCTTGACGTACGCGTTTACAGCAGCCATGGCCTAACCCTCCTTAGGCAGCATTATCCGCCCAGAGCTCACACTGTTCCATCACGGTAGACAGGGCATACTCCATGCCCTCGGGCGGATACTTATGATGTTTCAACAAACGCTTGATTGCCACGCGCATAGCAGCACGGGCACTCTGTTTCTTTTGCCAGTCTACCGTCCTCATTTCACGCATCTTTGCGGCTAGCTCCTGAGTAATAGCCACGAGTTCGTCATTTCTCCCGCGATAATAGTCAGCAACAGCTTGCGGCTGAGTCAATGCGCCATAAAACGCGAACTCCTCATCAGTTAGACCAAGATCCTTAGCCCGCTGATTCTCAGAAAGCATCTCTCTAGCCATCTTGAGCATTTCCTCAAACACCTCAGCGTTTGTAAGTTGCCCATTCAGGTAGCCATTCACCATGCCCCGCATGAGTTCCGAATACTTTTTAGCCTGAGTTACGCTCTTCTTTCGATACCCCTTGATTTGGTCGTCAATGAGCTTTTTGAGAAGCTCATAGGCCAAGTTACGCTCCTTCATATGCGATAGGCTTGCAATAAACTTGGGATCAAAGACAGAAACGGTCTCGTCCTCAACTTTGAACAGGTCAATGACCCCATCGGTATGGACGATATTCTGTTCGAGCAAAGCAGTGATGCGTTCGTTAACCTGTTTGAGCGTCAACTTCTTACCTTCGCTGGCGCCATGGCCTCCCCCTTGCTCCGTAAGCTGCAAAATGAGCTCACGAACAACCTGGAAGTAGCCGGCTTCAATTCTCTGTGCGTCGGTTGCACGGCTCTTCGCCAGACCATATGCCTTGAGCATGATTCCCGCTTGCTCTACAAAGTCACGCGCCGTATCTTCATCGCCAGGTGCCAGCACATGATTGACACCACCCGTAATGAGCTCGCTCCTACGTGCGGCAGAATCAGTAGACATGAACTCCGCATAGTCGAAACCAAACATTTTGTCGCGACAAACCGCAAGCTTTTCCAGGAACTTGGGATAAGCCGTCTTGCCAATATCCATGTCCCCGTACTTTTTCTGGTCGCGCTTGGTGTAGTCCTTCATCGCACGTTTTAACGCATTTGCGATGCCCACATAGTCAACGACCAGTCCGCCCTCCTTGTCCTTATAGACACGGTTGACACGGGCGATTGCCTGCATCAAGTTGTAGCCCCTCATGGGCTTATAGACATACATCGTTGCAAGACTGGGGACATCAAAGCCCGTAAGCCACATATCCACGACGATGACTATTTTTAGAGAATCGTTATCGTCCTTGAAACGTTTGGCCATCTCTTTGACGTGGGCTTTGTTTCCAACGACATCAAACCACCACTCGGGGTCCTGGTTGCCCATGGTCATGACAACGCCTAGCTTGCCTTCTTCCTTCCATGAAGGCCGAAGCTCGCACATACGCTGATAGATTGCCATTGCCGCAGGGCGCGAGTACGCGACGATCATCGCCTTGCCAGTTAGCTCGTGGGCTCGATTAGTCTCGTAATGCTTGACGATGTCCTGGCAAAGGGCATCAATGACTTCCGGAGCACCAAGCACGGCATCAAGATTGGCAAAGCTCCGCTTGCTAGCATCGATGGTCTCGGCGTTCGCCTGCTCGGTTAGCTCCTCGTATTCGTTATCTACCTTGGCAAGAATGCCCTGGTCAAGCTTGAGGGCAACAACACGACTCTCATAGAACACGGGACGCGTGGCATTGTCCTCGACCGCCTGAGTCATGTCATAGACGTCAATGTAGTCGCCAAACACCTCGCGCGTCGAACGATCCTCCACCGAAATGGGCGTTCCGGTAAAGCCGATAAATGTGGCGTGCGGGAGGGCTCGACGGATTAGCAGCGCCATTCCCGTGTGTTTTGTTCCATCGCGGTCAAACCTCTCTTCAAAACCATACTGGCCACGATGCGCTTCGTCGACCATCACCACAACGTTCTCGCGGTCAGAAAGGGCGGATTCCTCCTCCTCAAACTTCTGCATTGTGGTGAAGATGATTCCGTTAGCTCGACGGCTAGAAATCTGCCTCGAAAGATCAGCACGACTCTGGGCTTGAACCGGCGTTTGACGAAGAAAATCCGAGCACCTGGAAAACTGAGCGAACAGCTGGGAGTCAAGATCGTTGCGGTCGGTAATAACCACAATGGTTGGGCTATTCAGTCTCTCCTCTAGGAGATGAGCCAGAAACACCATTGAGAGAGACTTGCCAGAACCTTGCGTATGCCAGAACACACCACCTTTTCCATTGCCTCCAATAGCCTCCTGGACGCTCTCAAGAGCCTTATTGACAGCAAAGAACTGATGATAGCCTGCGAGAATCTTTGCGTCATCGGAATACAGCATGAAGTTCTTAACAATGTCTACGAGGCGAGCCTTTGGAAACATGCCAGCAAGGGGCGTCTTCCAATCGGCGAATTGGGTTGCCTCGTAGCTGCCGTCGGCGCTCTTCCATTCAACGAAGCGAGATTCGTTGGATGTGATGGTGCCGACTTTTGTGTGCAGCATGTCACTAATGACGCAAAAAGCGTTATATACAAACAGTGATGGTATCTGCTTCTTGTAGTTTTGAATTTGCTGATAAGCGTCGGCGTCGTCCGCTTCAGCGCGAGCAGGAGATTTAAGCTCAAACAAAACGAGCGGCAAGCCGTTAACGAAAACGATAACATCCGGGCGTTTATTGGTCCCTTGCTCTATGAACGTCCATTGGTTCACAACATGAAACGCGTTTCGCTCCGGTCGGTCAAAGTCAACAAGACGCACCAAATCGGTCCTGTCTTCATTGCCATCAAACCAACGAACCTCAACTCCGTTCTGGAGCAGGTCCATAAAAGCTCTGTTCTTTGCAGCAAGGGAGCCACCCTCGATTTCTTTGAGCTGAGTAATCGCTGTTTCAATGGCCTTACGACCGAGACTTGGATTGATTGATTCCAAGGCAGAAGGAAGGACATCGGGCAAAAAGGCATCATCAAATGCATCGCTCGACCGTGCAACTTCAGGCCCGTAAAGATACTCGTATCCCTGTTCGGAGCATAGGTAATCAATGATGCCCTGTTCGAATGAATCCTCGTTATATGAGAGGGCTGAGCTGTACTCCGTAATGTTCATAAGAACCCCTTGACGGGACAAATCGAATTCGATCAAAGACACACTCGAACCAGCATGTCTCGCATTTTATCATCGATACATGACAATAACTTAGGTTCAAGGACTGTCGGAGAGCTTTGAGCTGCCAAGGCACGTAGCGAGCGACTCTACTCGGCATATTGTCCGCAAGCTCACCTTCACTTGCGCAAACGTGCAATGTTCTTCATCACAAAGAAGGCCGGCATGGGTTCACGGCAAGGCTCGCAGAAGCCAAGAAATTAAAATAGAAGCAGCCATCGAGCGGTGCGAACACAACCGGAAACGTCAGACGAACCTGGCGTAATCGCTTCGCTGATGAAAGAGATGGGCAATCGTAACCGTCTCGCCCGGCACCGAGCAAAGCACCGGGTAGCTCGTCCCAGAGAGAACGATCCTCCGATAGCCACGTTCAGACAATCTCTTGTCCGAGCGCAGCGGATACATCAACGGGTGTTGGACAAGTCGCTCTACAAGCTCGGCGTATGCTCTGGCCAGCCTGACGCCGCGCCCTCGGCAGAGAGGTCGAGCTCCAGATACGCAAGCGCTCGGTCGAGCTCCCGTGCAACAGCAGGAGCCTTGCGGACGCTACAGGCCACAGCGCTCCCTCAGAGCCGCCGCCGTCTCCCTCGCATCGGTCCAGTTGCCGGCAGCCACGTCCTCCTCGGCGCGTTCAAGAACCTGGTACAGCCTGGACGGGGCTCCCTCGGCCCGGATTGCGTCGTATTCCTCGGGAGACATCGCCACGAACGAGACCTTCCCGTTCGTCGTGACCATCACGGGCTCGGAGGCCTCGTTCACGAGTCTGGTGAACTCGGCCGTGTTCTTGAGGTCCTTAACAGACGCGCATACCGTCATCTGTCTCTCCCCTCTCATGGCCCAATCATGCCATGTCAGTATCGACTGTGGCTAAGGCCGGCGCGACATCCGACCGACAACCACAGCGAGTGACACATTCCCATCGCCTCAGGCTTATTCGACCGCTGGAACCACTACGAGGACTAGAGGCGCTCGATTCGCCTAGCGCATTCTCCTGCAGGAAACCAGTGCATAGACATACACGCAGTCCGTGCCCCTATCAAACTCGTAGATCACATCAAACGGAGCGGCCGTCAATCTTCTGACCGACTCACCGTATGTCTTTCTCATCCTCACAGGCAGAAGTGTTGACCAAAGCTCAGGGTATGTCTCAAGGTTTTCCAGAGACTCGCGAATCCTTTTCGAGACGCGCGCAGACCAGACTTGCGAGAGGTCGTCAACGAAGCCCTCGGTTACGACGAGCCTAGCCATGTGCGATAGCCCTGCGCTCGACTTCATCGAGAAGATCGTCAAGTGAGCCATTGAAGACGCGGCCCGCCGCTATGTCCTCGCGCCCCCTCTCGATGCCCATCGAGACGCGAGTCTCATAGACGGCTTGCTCGGCCGCCTCCGCGATCTTCTCGCGATAAATCTCCTCGGAGCAAAAGACGAACGCGCCGTTTCCGTTCTCGGTAATGCGCACGAGATTGTGCCTCGCGGCCTCCTTCACCTCGCGAGGTCTGTCTCTGAGCATTGTTGCCGAGTAGATGGCATCCATAGTTGCTCCTCACTGTGGCCAGTTCTGTACATAGTTTAGTACATGATTTGCTTACATTTTGGAACGCGAGCTCAAAGCAGAACAGCCGCCCTGCTAAGTGAGCAGGCAAAACGGCCCCTCTCGGGTAGACGCCCTGACAGAGACAGCAAAACCGCAGGTAGAAGGCACGCAAAATAAGGGACTACTCGACCACCACCGATTTGTCTGCTCACTTAGCGGTATTGCCACCGCAAGCGCCACCGCCTAGCTGTTCTCCATCACGATGCCCATGACCTCGTCGCCCACATGCTCGCAGGCGTCCACGCAATACTCGAGGTACTGATAGGTCTCGCGCGTGGCGATGAGGCGAACGGCGTCCGTCTCGCTCGTGTGCAGCTCGCGCATGATGCGCACGAACACGTCGTCGGCCAGGCCCTCCACCGTGTTCACGGCCACGATGTGGTCGTGCATCGTCTTGGACTTGCGGAAGTTCGGCAGCTCGGCCACGGTGTCTCGCACCTCGTCGCACGCGCGCACCAGAAGCGTCACCATCTCGAGCGCGCCCGCCGTGAGCTCGCGCACGTTGTTGTAGTAGAGCCGGTGCAGCACACCCTCGATGCAGTCGGTGACGTCATCGAGCCGGGCGGAGAGCGCCACAATCCCCTCGCGCTCGATGGGCGTGATGAAGGCCGTAAGCACGCAGTCCAGCAGCTCGTGGCGCAGCTCGTCGCCTGCCTGCTCGAGCTCGTGCATCTCGTCGATGCGCGCCTGTAGCCCGTCAGGATCGTACTCGCGCATCACCTGCTCGAGCAGTCGCGCCGCGCGACAGTTGTTCTCGGCACAAGCGTTGAAGTTGTCGAAGTAGAAGCTGTCTGCCTTTCTCGCCATCGCTGGTCCCTCCCTCGCGCGCCACGCCGAAGCGCCGGCCGCCGCGCATCCGCTAGAACAGGAACATGAACAGCTTCGCCATCGCAAAGCTGATGAGGCCGCAGCCTGGGAACGTGAACACCCATGTGAGCATCATGTCTCGCACCACGCCAAAGTTGATGGCCGACAGGCGCCGCACCGCGCCCACGCCCATGATGGCGCTCGTCTTGGTGTGCGTCGTGGACACGGGAATGCCCAGCTCGGTCATCACGAGCAGGCACACAGAGCTCGCGAGGTCCGCCGCGAATCCCTGGTACTTCTCGAGCTTCACCATGTCCATGCCCACGCTCTTGATGATGGGCTCGCCGCCAACGCTCGTGCCCACGCCCATCGTGACGCTGCACAGCAGCATGAGCCACACCGGGATCACCACGCCCTCGACGCCCGGCTGGCCGTTGCACAGCGCCACGCCCAGGAACAGCACGCCAATGAACTTCTGGCCGTCCTGCGCACCGTGCATGAAGCTCATGGCCGCCGCAGCAGCTATCTGCGCGTAGCGAAAGAAGCCGTCGGCCCGCCGGCGGTCGGCGCCGGCAAAGGCGAGCGTCACGAGCTTGCAGGTGACCCACCCGATCGCAAAGCCCAGAACCAGGCTCATGACCAGGCCGTATATGACCTTGACCCACTCGCCTCCGTTCACGCCGCCCATGCCTCCCTGGATGGCGATGGCAGCACCGGTGAGACCCGCGATGAGGCTGTGGCTCTCGCTCGTGGGGATGCCAAAGACCGAGGCCACCACGCTGTAGACCACGATGGAGAACAACGCCGCGGCAAGCGCGATGAGCGCGGCCTGGGTGTCGGTGCCAAAGTCCACCATGTTGGAGATGGTGGTGGCCACGCTGGCGTTGAGGCGCGTCATGACGAGCACGCCCGCGAAGTTGAGCGCCGCGCTCATGAGGATCGCGGGCTTGGGGCGCATGCAGCGCGTCGTGACGCAGGTGGCGATGGCGTTGGGCGCGTCGGTCCAGCCGTTCACGAAAATGACGCCGAGCGTCAGCACCCGGTTGTC